>WNFR01000958.1_pt1 | contig 29730 bp, 33 predicted proteins | sample 5400221 | NCBI WGS metagenome assembly WNFR01 (sample SAMN13153357, study PRJNA577476) | soil metagenome | isolation source: 40 cm soil under Madrone tree | place: USA:California | collected 2016-06-14
TTTGGGGCTTTGGGCCCGGTTGCGTTATCTCGCCCACATGTAGTATACGAGTGGCCTTGGAACCATCCCCTCCGCGCTTTAAGCTCTTCGCTGCCTTGCTGGTTTTGTCCGCAGTCGTTGCTTACCTTCCCGCAATCAACGCGGGATTCATATGGGACGATGATATTCTGCTCACTGCGAATCCGCAGATGCAAAGTGCCCATGGGCTGACAGAAATCTGGCTCGGAAAAAAGTCGTATGAATATACGCCCCTGGCGCTGACGAGTTTTTGGTTGGAAAAGAGATTATGGAACGACACGTCGACGGGCTATCATGTCGTCAACATTCTGCTGCACGCCCTTGCCGCGGTGTTGCTGTGGCGGATTCTAGAAATACTACGGATTCCCGGTGCGTGGCTTGGGGCGCTTTTATTTGTCATTCATCCCGTAAACGTCGCGTCGGTCGCGTGGATTGCGGAGCGCAAGAACACGCTTTCAGCCGCGCTCTTTTTCGCCTCAATCCTCGGATTCCTGGCGGCCTATAAGCGCCGCAATACAAAGCTCTACTTCTTTTCCATTGTCCTCTTCCTATTGGCAGGATTGAGCAAAGGGTCTGTGGCAACCATGCCCATCGTCCTGTGTGGCTGCATTCTTTGGATGAACAGAAGAATCACCCGCGATGATCTGGTGCGCGTGATTCCATTCGCGCTTATCGCCCTGATCGTTTCCCTCCTCACCATCCGCTATCAGTCGGGGGCGACGGACTATGGATTAGCCCCCGCCGACCTGTCATTCCGTATCGTACGGGCGGGCGCGGTGATGTGGATCTATCTCAGCGGAATCTTTTTCCCAATTAATTTGAGCCCAATGTTTCCGCAATTGCACGCGAACCTTCGCTCCCCTTTTGTTTATCTGCCGGCAGTTCTTGTGGCGGCAATGCTGGGGCTATTTTTCTGGAAACGCAAGAGCTGGGGGCGCCCGCTTCTTTTCGCGTATGGCTACTATGTTTTGATGCTGCTGCCAATTCTTGGTTTCATCTGGATGGCGTTGCAGCAGGAGACGCCGTGCGCCGACTGGTGGCAATATCTTGCCGCTCCCGGAATATTTGCCTGCATCGCCGGAGGTTTTGTCACAGCTTCACGTGCCGTAACGAAAAGCACCCGGCTCTGTTTGCATGCTTTGCTCTATGTTGTTCTAGCGCTGCTGTTGGTCCAGACATGGCGGCGAAGCGCAACGTATCTTTCCATGGAAACGTATTGTCGTGCAGGGATCGCGGAGAATCCGCACGCGTGGAGTCTCCAAAATAATCTCGGCGTGGTCCTAAAAGAACGCGGAGAATTTGCCCAAGCCATTTCCCACCATCGTCAAGCGTTGCACGACAATCCGCGATTCATGGAGGCCCATAATAATCTCGGCAATGCCCTAAACGCGACAGGCCATTGGCAAGAAGCGGAAGCCGAATTCCTCGCGGCCTTGCAGCTTAGTCCCTCCAATTCCGAAGTTCTGGGGAACCTCGCGGACAGCTATTTTCGACAGGGGAAAATACAGGAGGCGCTCGCGGCCGACGCTGAGGCCATCAAGGCCGATCGCTATAATCCCCGGCGCTATATCCAATTTGGGATCAAGCTCGCTTCTAACAAGCAGTTTGAACAGGCGGCAGTTTGCTTCAAAAACGCGCTGCTCCTGGCTCCGGGCGATATCGCCATCCAGGCTAATCTTGTTCGCGCATTAATTGCGGCAGGCCATGACGAGGAGGCATCGGTCGCTTGCGAGCGGGCTTTGCAAGCGGCAAAAAAATCTGGAAACGAACAACTGATTCAAACGATCGCGTCGTTGTGCAATGAGTGCCGTCCTCCTGCGCCAAAATAAATTTCGCAAACCAAGCCTAACGCCAATCAGGTTACGGAGTGCAACTGCGGCCGACAATGGAAACGCCACCGGCCTGGGCAAGATCGACAATCGCATCTCGCTCGAGCAGCAAAGTCTTGCCCGCCTCGACCGCGATCACGCGGATATGCGCCTCGCGCGCCACACCAATTGTCTCAACGCCAATTACCGGCACATCAAAGCGCATGTCTTGATTTGGTTTTGAAACTTTGACCACGACCGCGCCTTCGCGCGCCAGTACACCACCACGCTTGATCGCTTCGTTCGTGCCTTCGAAACCTTCGACTGCGAGGACTGTCCCGTTTTTCACGACGACCGTCTGCCCAACATCCATGCGCGCGATCTCCTTGGCCGTCTTCCACCCAAGATCGACATCCTCTTCTTCACGACGTGTCAGTTGCGCTCCGCAAATCAAACCGCCGGGCGCGAGATAATTCTCAAGGAAACTTGTCGCGGGGAGAAGTTCGATGTCGATCTTGCTTAGCTCGCCGCCGATGGCCGCGAAAATCGATTCGGCGTTGCGCTTCTTTAATCGTGCCAGCATGAGCAGCGCTTTCCAGTCAGGACGAAGATCGAAAAGATTTTTCGGTGCGATCTGTCCAGCCATGATGGCATGATGGATCTTTTGTTCCTGAAAAAATTTCAGCAGCCGACTCAATCGGCCAACGCGCATCCATTCGACAAGATCGACGTGTTGATCGAGCGATGGATCGGTTTCACCGGTGAACGCCGCGGCGACGATTTTCTTTACGCCGGCTTTGCGCGCCGAATCAGCCAGCAGTCGCGGATAAAGGCCGTTTCCCGCGATGATCCCGAGAATGTGTAGCGGTGCTTGTGCCAAGCACCGAATCTAACACACAGGCGCTCGCCGCGGCCAGCACCTCTACAATTGTGTGCGCTAACCATGCCGGCGGCGACGCTTGACGTGCAATTGCGCGAGCGCCTTCTGCAACGATGCCTGAATGGCCGCGACCTCCTCAGCGGTGTGATCTTCTTTCATAGCCGCTTTGGCGCGTTCGACTGCCGCTTCGGCCGCGGCCGCGTCGATCTGCTCGGATTCAAGCGCCATGTCGGTCAAAACCGAAACCGCGTCCGCTTTGATTTCCACAAAACCTTCGCCGACCGCGAGCAATGTTTCGCGTCCGTCTTTCAAGACACGCAACTCGCCGGGTTTGATTGCGGTCAAAACCGGAACGTGCCGCGGATAAACGCCGAGCTCGCCTTCCGATCCAGGCAACACGACAAAATCGACATCCTCCGAGTAGGCGGTCGTTTCCGGCGTAACGATTTCAAGGCGAAGCGTCATTACGATTTACTGTTTTCTTCGGTCGCCGTGACGGTGTCGATGCTGCCCTTCATGTAGAAATCCTGCTCGGGAACTTCATCATGTTTACCATCCAGGATTTCCTTAAAGCCGCGAACCGTCTCGGCGATCGGCACGTATTGACCTTTGTGACCGGTGAAAACTTCGGCGACGTGGAACGGCTGGCTGAGAAAGCGCTGGATTTTACGCGCGCGATGAACGGTCAGCTTGTCTTCGGGACTCAATTCATCCATTCCGAGAATGGCGATGATGTCCTGTAGATCCTTGTAGCGCTGCAATACTTTCTGAACGCCGCGCGCCGTGTTGTAATGTTCTTCGCCGACAATCTCGGGCGCGAGCGATTTCGATGTCGAAGCGAGCGGATCAACCGCGGGATAAATTCCGAGCTCGGCAATGGAACGTTCCAGCACGATGGTCGAATCCAAGTGCGCGAACGTATTGGCCGGCGCCGGATCGGTGAGATCGTCGGCCGGAACGTAGACCGCTTGCACGGAAGTGATCGAGCCTTTCTTGGTGGACGTAATGCGCTCCTGTAGATCGCCCATCTCGGCGGCGAGTGTCGGCTGATAACCGACCGCGGACGGCGTACGGCCGAGCAACGCCGAGACTTCCGAGCCGGCTTGCGAGAAACGAAAGATGTTGTCGATGAAAAGCAGAACGTCCTGATTGCGTTCGTCGCGGAAATATTCCGTCATAGCGAGCGCGGATAGGCCGACACGGAGGCGAGCGCCCGGCGGCTCGTTCATCTGGCCGAAAACCATTCCGACTTTCGACTTCGACAAATCTTTTTGATCGATCACGCCCGCTTCACTCATCTCCTTGTAAAGGTCGTTACCTTCGCGCGAGCGCTCACCTACACCTGCAAACATCGAGACGCCGCCGTGCTTCATCGCGATGTTGTTGATCAACTCGAGGATGACAACGGTTTTTCCCACGCCGGCTCCGCCGAACGCGCCAACCTTGCCGCCTTTGGTGAAGGGACAGATGAGGTCGATGACTTTGATTCCAGTCTCGAGAATTTGGAACTTAACATCCTGGTCGGTAAGACTGGGAGCGGGGCGATGGATCGGGTAGCGTTTCGTAAATTTGACCGGCCCTTTGTTGTCAACCGGGTCGCCGGTGACGTTAAAAATGCGACCCAGCGTCCCCTCGCCTACCGGCACCGTGATCGGGCCACCCGTATCGTTAACGGACATGCCGCGCTTCAAACCTTCTGTCGAAGACATGGCAATCGAGCGCACCCAGTTTTCGCCGAGATGCTGTTGCACTTCGAGCGTGAGTTTCGTCGGATTGCCGTTGACCTCGTACTCGATCTCGAGCGCGTTATAAATCCCCGGCAAGCTGTCGCCTTGCGGAAATTCCACATCCACGACGGGTCCGATGACCTGAACAATATTTCCTTTATTCATAAATCTTAATTAAGAGCCGAGCGCCATCTGGGCGGTCGCGATTTCGAGCAGCTCGGTCGTGATGCTGGCCTGGCGCATCTTGTTGTATTCGAGCGTGAGATCTTTGATGAACTCATTCGCGTTATCGGTCGCGTTCTTCATCGCCACCATGCGCGCGCTGTGCTCGGACGCGCGCGCGTCCAGAATCATCTGAAAAACCTCATACTGGAGATAGTACGGCAGCATGATGTCGAGGACCGACTCCGCGTTTGGTTCGAAGACGTAGCCGGCCATAAGATCGACATCTTCCTTTGAGGCGTCGTCGGTTTTGCCTTTCGGCAAATCAAAACTGCTGATCGGCAGGAGCGTGCGTAGCATCGGACGTTGATTGATGGTGCTAATGAATTGCGTGTACAGCACGGAAACCTTGTCCACATCACGGCTCAGAAATTTCTCGCTGGCAAATTTCGCGATCGGCTTCGTCTCGACGAACGAGGGCGCGTCTTTCAGCTCGAAATCGGCGAGCAACTCCCTTTTGGTGCGCGTGACAAATTGCCGCGCTTTGCGTCCGGTCACAATGTAAACGCTTTTGGCGGGCTCGAAATGCGATGCTTCGCGAAAAAGGTTTGTATTCAACGCGCCGGCCAGGCCCTTGTCCGTGCTGATGATCAACACGAGCTCCTTGTTCACCGGTCGGATCTGGAGGAGCGGGTGCGCGCGCGGATCGGTGCGTTTTTGCAGCGAGACGAGAACCTTGTTCATGAGCGTCGCGTACGGACGTCCGGCCAAAGCGTGCTGCTGCGCCTTGCGCATCTTCGACGCCGCCACCATTTGCATTGCCTTGGTGATCTGCGCGGTGTTGCGGATCGATTTGATCCGTCGACGTATGTCCTGTGTGTTCGCCATTAGCTAAAATCTCCTTTTGTCCCGATAGCGGGGGACATGCTTGGATAAAACTCGTGCAGTGAAATCATTGCCAGGTCGCTTTGAAATCTTCGAGCGCATCCTTGAGCTGCGATTCCAGTTCGGCGTCGAGCTGTTTCTTCTCGGCGATCGCCCTGAGCAAACCTTCCTTCCGGGTCTGCAAATAATCCTGCAGCTTGGTTTGGAATTCTTTTACGCGGTCGACCGGGATTGGATCGACATATCCATTTTGCATCGCCCACATGACGGCGACCTGCTCTTCCACTGGAATCGGATTGTACTGAATCTGTTTGAACAGCTCGACAATGCGCCCGCCGCGATCAAGGCGCGCCTTCGTGCCGGCATCGAGATCCGAACCAAATTGCGCGAAGGCCGCAAGCTCGCGAAATTGCGCCAGATCGAGCTTCACTTTTCCGGCCACTTGCTTGATGGCTTTGATCTGGGCGGCCGAACCGACACGGCTCACGGAAAGCCCCACCGAGATCGCTGGCCGAACACCTTGATAGAACAGATCGGTTTCAAGATAAATCTGACCGTCGGTGATTGAGATGACGTTCGTAGGAATGTAAGCGGAAACGTCGCCCGCTTGCGTTTCGATGATCGGCAACGCGGTGACGGAACCACCGCCGAATTCTTTTTTAACGCGAGCCGAGCGCTCGAGTAACCGCGAGTGTAAATAAAATACATCGCCCGGATATGCTTCACGACCCGATGGCCGTTTCAGCACGAGCGAAACCTGCCGATACGCCACGGCGTGCTTGGAGAGGTCATCGTAAATAATGAGGGCGTCCATGTCGTTGTCCATGAACCATTCTCCCATGGCCGCACCGGCGAACGGCGCGAGATATTGATTCGTCGCCGTATCTGACGCTGGCGCCGAAATGATTGTCGTGTAAGGCATCGCGCCTTCCTTCTCCAGAACGGTAAGAGCGCGCGCCACGTTGGAGTTCTTCTGTCCGATCGCGACATAGATGCAATACAGCGGACGATAATTCTTATCGTTTGCTTCTTCGGCCGCTTTATTGAGTCGCGCCTGACTGATAATCGTGTCGATCCCGATGGTCGTTTTGCCGGTGGCGCGGTCCCCGATGATCAATTCGCGCTGACCGCGACCGATTGGAATCATCGCGTCAATCGCCATGATGCCAGTCTGCACCGGTTGGCTAACGCTTTGTCGTTTAATTACGCCGGGGGCGATCTTCTCCAGCGGATAAAAAGTTTCGGTTTTGATTGGACCTTTGTCGTCCAACGGTTGGCCGAGCGTATTCACGACGCGGCCAAGCAAGGCTTTGCCAACCGGGACCTGAAGAAGCTTGCCCGTGGTTTTGACTTCGTCGCCCTCCGAAATTTTTGTGTTATCGCCGAGCAAGATCGCACCAACTTCCGTTTCTTCGAGGTTGAGGGCGAGGCCGTAAACGCCGTTCGGGAACTCGATCATTTCGTTGAGCATGACGTCGCTCAAGCCTTCGATGCGCGCCACGCCGTCGCCGGTTTCACGCACGACACCGACGTTGCTTTTCGTGGTCGATGTTTTCAGTCCCGCGATTTTTGTTTCGATCTCTTCAAGTATGCTGCTCATAGTTCTGGTTGGTTAAAGTTGTTGCTTAAGACGCTCGAGCCGGCTGCGCACCGTGCCGTCCCACACATCGCTGCCGATGCGAACGCGCATGCCGCCAAGCAGCTGTGGATTCACGACAAACTCTGTCGTCAGGTCCTTGCTATATTTCTTCTGCAGGTTCGTGAGAACGCGCGACTTGACCTCGGATGCAAGTTCGGCGGCGCTTTCAATCCTGGCGTGACGCTTCTCTACCTCGAGTCGGATCAGCCGTTTGTAATTCTCGATGATGGCGAGGTAATGACGCGGCTTTTTTGTGGCCAACGATTGCACGAGAGACGAGATCTTGCCGCGGTCGAGCTGACCGTCGGTGAAGCTCGCGCGCAGAAGTTGTCGCGAAAGTTGCCGGATCTCTTTATTAATTTTCATCAGGCCACCTGTCGGGCCGCTTCTTCCTGCAAGCGTTTCTGATCTTCCGGAGTCAGTACCTTGCCTGTGACTTTCGCAGTCGTCTCAACCACCAATCGTCCGAGTTCATGTTTCAGTTGCGCCATGGTGCGCTCGCGCTCGAGCGCGGCAGCCTCGCGCGCCTTGACCATAATTTGCTCCGCGGCCGTGACTGCTTCCTGTTGTTTGCGCTCGCTGAGATGCGCGCTGCTTTCGCGCGCCTCGTCGATCATTTTTTGCGCCTGTGCATTGGCTTTCGCCAAAATTTCGGCGTAACGCTTCTCCGCTTCGGCCAGTTCCTGTTTGATCTTCTCCGCGTTGAGCAGACCCTCTTCGATGCGTCGGCGCCGTTCTTCCAAAATTCCGAGAATCGGTTTGTAAGCAAAACGACGCAGCAGCAAAGCGACAATCGTGAAGCTGATTACCTGCGAGAGAAATAACTGCCAATTCCAGCCAAAGGTCTCAGCCAGATCTCTGGCCGTATCGGTGAAGCCGCTCGCGGCGAGAAACGCAGAGTACATATTATCGATCTTGGGTTTGGCTATTCCTTCTGCTCCTTATTTCGGAACGAGGAAGAGCGCGTAAAAGACGATCGCTTCCGTGAAGGCGATCGCCAGAATGGCTTGCACCAGAATCGGTGTGGCCGCGCCGGGATTTCGACCGACGGCCGAAGCCGCGCCCAAGCCGGTGAGGCCCACGCCAATTCCGCAGCCTGCGGCGGCGAGTCCCACGTGAATGTTTCCGCTTATCTCTGCCAGTAGTGGTAGTATCATATTTGTCTCGTTGGTTGGTTTAGCGATCCATTTGGATCGCTAAAATCTTTAATGCGCGGGTTCATGTCCCGGTTGGTGTTGCGCAATCAAAAGTGTAAAGACGGCCGTGAGCAGCATAAAAACGAGGGCCTGCACAATGCCCACGAGCACTTCCATGAAATAAAATGGAATCGGAATGAGCCAGGAAAGCGCCGGCACAATCGTGGCCATCGCTTCGAGCATGTTTTCCCCCGCGTAAATATTTCCGAAGAGCCGGAAGCTGAGCGAGATCGGCCGGAACAAGATGGAAACGATTTCCAGCCAGCCGACCATGAAGAAGATGAAGTACATCGCTACTTTCAAGATACCGGATGTCTCACCCTTCGGGCCGAAAATGTGCAAGAGAACGCCACCGACTCCGTTAGCTTGAATTGCCCAGACGATCCAGAGGACAAAAAATATTACGGCCATGGCCGAGGTCATGTTGAGATCGGCATTACCGCCGCGCAGGAGCGGCTCATCGACATGGAAGACGCCCGTGACCGGATCATAATGTCCCCAGCCGATGGTTCCAACACCGGGAATTAACCCGAACCAGTTCACGAACAAGATGAAGATGAAAATGGTCGCAAAGAACCAAAAAGTTTTTCGCACGAGTTCGCGGCCAATGATGCTCTCGAGAAAATTGTGAAGACTTTCCACGAGCCACTCCCAAAAATTCTGAATGCCGTCCGGAACCGGTTTTACTTTTCGGGTGGCGACCTGGGCGAAAACAATCAGACCTGCTGCTACGATCCAGGTAACGAACATCGAGTTCGTGACTGAAAATTTGCCGATTTGAAATATCGGCGCGGGCTTGAGCGGCACAGCTTCATGCTCCGCCTTCTCCGGCGCGTGGGCCGGCTCAGCCGCGATTGTCGATGTTGCGAAGGCGCATCCGCAAACCACCGCCAGGATTGACAATAGAATATAAGAATAACGTTTTTGCATTCGGTTGGCGGCAAGCAAGCTCGCCTCACTGATGCGCCGGCCGCGCAGGCCATGCACTCAAACGCTTGCGCCGCGCATAGCAAAGCCGGTTTTGCGCGGATGACAAGAAGCAAAATTCTATTTTACGGGACCTGTTCGGCTAATCGCGGAGCCGACGCGCGCGCCTCCGGCGTAGCCATCTCTTGCTCCGCCGCGCGCAACGCGATCGCTTCCTCGTAAAAGGATTCCAGGAGACGGGCTTGGGCTTCCTGTTCGAAGCGCGCTCTTACCGCCATACGCGCACTCATTCCCATTTGGTAAAGCACGCTCGGATTGTTCGCGATCTCTTTCATTGATCGCGCCAACCCAAGGTAATCTTCTTCCTGCACAAGAACTCCGCTCTGGCCATGTTCGACCGCTTCCGGAATCCCGCCATGTCGCGTCGCCAGAACGGGAAGACCCGTGGCCATCGCTTCCAGAATTGAGTTTGGAATTCCTTCCTGGTTTTCGTCCGGGGGTGTTTCACTAGGATGCAAAAAAAGATGCGAGCTCAGGTACAATCCGAGCAACTTCGATTGCGAAAGAAACCCGACGAAATGCACGTCCTTGGAAACGCCGAGCCCGGCCGCAAGCATCTCCAGCTCGGGTTGCAACGGGCCCTTGCCGGCAATGAAGAACTCGGCATTGGGAAAATCCTTTTTGAAAACGGCGAACGCGCGCAGGCTCGTGGCTACACCTTTTTTGGGAATCAATCGGCACGCCTGCATGATTCGCCAGCGGCCATTTGGCGGTGCTTGTCGTTCCACCAGCGGAAATTCATCCAGCGGAACACCGGTGCGGTTGATTCTCAATTTTTCGCGCGGACAACCAAACTGCATGAGTCGATTGGCGAGCGACTGCGAGCGGGCGAGCACGAGCGGCACCGCCTCGAACAAAGAGCGCAGCTTCGCCGGATAGTTCGCGATGTCTTGCTTCACAGCCACGTCGGCACCGTGAAAAGAAACCAGGCATGGCTTTTTCCATTGCTCGATGAACGGCAGCAGATGCACGCCGGTGTGACCAAAGTAAATGTGCATCAGGTCCGCGCCGCGCCGCTCCAGCAAAGACGAGAGCATTTGATACTCGCCGCGATACACGATCGGTGGGCACCGTCTCACAAACTTGAGCCAGCCGTGCCGCAATAGATTCATGTGCGGTTGCGGAATCAATTCAATGTCGCGAAATGGAAAACGCTCCGGATTTTGCACCGCCTTTGTCATGACAAAGGTATCGACGCCCTTTAGCGCGCACACCTGCCGGTAAATATGCAGCATCTCCGACTTCAGAAAGGAGGTGCAGTAGCTGGCTACGACGCGCTTGTCCATCGCGAATTCCCTGGGTGTTCTTGGAGGTTTGTTGTTAACTCTTAATCGGAGCCCACTAGGCGATTGGTCTGGTTGATTCTAGATGTCGATCTTCTGTTTGTCGATCTTGTTCGTGCACGTCGCCCAGCCATTTTGCCAGCGTGGCTTTTAGCTTTTCGATCCCCTCACCTTTCATGGCCGAGACCGGCACGATTTCAATCGACGGAAAGCGGTTTTGCAGCGCTGACAGATTTTCCGGCGCGCCGGGCAAATCCATTTTGTTGGCCACAATAAACCAGGGACGCTGCGACAAGGTCGGATCGTAGAGATCGATTTCGCGGCGGAGATTCTGCACATCCACAATTGGATTACGGCCTTCGCTGCCCGCCGCATCGACTACGAAGATCAACAAGCGGCAACGCGTGATGTGTCGCAGAAAGTCGTGGCCCAATCCGAGGTTGCGATGCGCGCCTTCGATCAAGCCCGGGATATCTGCGATGGTCGCGCGGTCATAACCGGAGAATTCAACCACGCCGATGATCGGATGAAGCGTGGTGAATGGATAGGGCGCGACTTTCGGACGCGCCGCGGAGATCTTGCGCAGCAAGGTCGACTTTCCCGCGTTGGGATAACCAACCAAGCCGGCGTCCGCGATCGTGCGCAGCTCAAAGAGAAAATGCCCTTGCTCGCCTTCCTCGCCCTCGGTGTATTCGCGCGGGGCGCGATTGCGCGAGCTTTTGAAATGCACGTTGCCCTTCCCGCCTTTGCCGCCCGCACAAAGAACGAACTCCTGGCCCTCCTCGACAAGATCGACAAGAAGGTCAGAAGTTGAGAGTTGAGAGCGTAAAGCTCCGTGGGAGCCACGCTCCTTTACGGAGTTGAGAGCTGAGAGATTGGGGTTCGCACCAGTCTCTTCTGCATTGGACGTTGGACGTTGAACGTTCGGCGTTGGGCGTTTTCCGCGTTCCGCATCTTCCTGCAATTGATAAACAATCGTGCCGACAGGCACCTTCACGATTTTGGCCGGCGCGGCGCGGCCATACATCTTTTTTCCCATACCGTGCCCCCCGCTCTTGGCCTTGATGATCGGTTCGTAGAAAAGATTCGTCAGATTATCAACGTGCCGGTCGGCGCGCAGCACGACATCGCCGCCGCGCCCGCCGTCACCGCCGTCCGGCCCGCCCTTCGGCACAAATTTCTCCCGGCGAAAACTGACGCAGCCGCGCCCGCCGTCACCGGCTTGCGCAAAGACTTTGATGCGATCGACAAACATGTTTGACCTTAAGACTCACACTGCACACCTGATCTGTCATCCTGAGCGGACGCGAAGGACCTCACAATCGAAGCGAAGGTCACTCGATTCTAAAGAAGGTCAGGTTCCTTTTGAGAGGTCCTTCTCCCGCAATAGCGGGATCAGGATGACACTGTGCGGAAACTGACACAATCGTGGCCAAAGCTACGGCAACGTCACCATTTCGCGAATCTGCCCATGGACTGACGCAGCGGCGAATTTGCGATCGTTCTTGAAGATCATCATCGGAAGTCCCTGGCGCGGTTGCATGGTAATGCGGACAATTCGATCAATGCGCGTTTCAGGAATTACCGCGAGACGAAATCGCTGCAGGATCATGGTGAGCGAAATTTTCAAGAGCTGGGTGGCGAACGCCGCGCCGATGCACATACGCGGTCCGGCACTGAAGGGCATGTATTCGTATTGATTAGGATCGATATCGCGCCAGCGCTCCGGACGAAATCGTTCCGGTTCGGGATAAAGCTCGGGCAAATGATGGGTGAGATAATGGCTGCAAAGGATGCGCGCGCCGGTGGGCACCCGGTGGGGGCCCATGTTCAAATACTTTGTCGTTGCGCGCACGGTGTACGGAACGGGCGGCAACACGCGCATGCTTTCCTTGATGACGTTGTTGAGAAATGGCAATTGCGCGAGCTGCCCGTCAGCCGGCGGATTACCACCGAGGACGGTGTCGAGTTCGTTCATCAGCTCGTGCATTACGGCAGGATGTTGCGCCAAAAGGAAAAGTGTCCAGCAGAGGGCGCTCGCGGTGGTTTCGAAACTGGCCATGAAAAGGATGGCGGTTTGACCAACCAGCTCGGTGTCGGTCATGCCGTGATTTTCCTCATCGCGGGCCGCCATCAAGAGCGACAACACATCGTTGTGCTCCTCGGGGCGGCCGCGCCGTTTCGCAATCATGGTGAGAATTTTGTCTTCGATCTGTTCGGCCAACCGTAGCAGCGTGTGATACGGAGACCCGGGAACGTTCACGGGGAAAAGCCAAACGGGTCCGGCAAAGCTGCGGCGCAGCCATCGGTCAATAAGGCGGCCAATGGGCAAAGCCTCGTCGGGGTCGTGACTGAAAAGGACCGCGCTCGCGATTTGCAGGGTTAACTCCCGCATTTCGGCATAAATGTCAGAGCGTTGCTCGGGTTGCCAGCGTTGCAACATTTGCGCGGTAATGCCTGACATGAGGCCGTGATAAGTCTGGACAGCTGTCCTGTGAAACGGGGGCATGACGAGCTGGCGTTGTTGTCGATGTTGCACACCGGTCATACGTGTAAGTCCAAAGCGTACGCGGCGTTGCGCAGAATTCTTCGGCCCGCGCAGAAAAAGACCGGTAGGACGGAACCTGCCTGGATCCCCCAGAACCTGGCGGTTAAACTCCGGACCAATGGCCAGGACATGAAGGTTGACCGGTTCCCCAAACGCGACTCGACCCAAGACGACCAGCGGCCCACGCCGTTGATAGAGGCTGCGCATGGAAGCAATCGGATCACGGAGCAAATTCAGATACTCGCGCGCGGCCGCGAGTCCGGTGATAGGCGCCGTGTTCACGGCCATCTGTTTAACACAGAGCGCACTTCAGCGCTTGTTCGAAACAACATCGGCTATCGGCGAGACTAGCCGAGTAGAATTCAGGCGCGGCAAATGCGCTCGTAAAGTTCCTTCGTTTGCTGCGCGATCTTCGACCAACTGAATTTTTCCTCGGCGCGTTTGCGCCCGGCCTTCCCAAATTTTTCGCGTAGATTTCGATCTTGCATGAGCCGGTTGACCCGCGCCGCCAGATCACGCGAAAATTTTTCGGGTTTAAGCGGTTCGAACGGACTTTCCTTCCTTTGCTCGAGCGAAACGAGAAAACCGGTTTCGCCGTCGACCACCACTTCCTTGATTCCGCCGACTGCGCTCGCCACCACCGCTGTTTCACACGCCATCGCCTCGAGATTAATGATGCCGAACGGCTCATAGATCGATGGGCAACAAAAGACGGCCGCGTGCGAATAAAGTTCGCAGGCCGATTTTTTGTCGATCATCTCCTGTATCCAAATGATGTCGGGACGTTTCGCTCGCGCCTTCTCGACGGCCGCTTTCATTTCCTCGGCAATTTGCGGCGTATCCGGTGCGGCCGCGCAAAGGACAATTTGGAAGCCGGGATCCATGAATGGAATCGCCCGGCACAAATCAATGATTCCCTTTTGGCGCGTAATGCGGCCGACAAACAAGAGATACGGTTTGTTTTTATCGATGCCATAGCGCTCGAGGGCGGCGGTTGAATCGACTTTTCGGTACTCATCGAGATCGATGCCGTTGTAGATCACGTGCACGCGCGCCAGATCGAGATCGAACAACCGCTCGATATCGCGCTTGGTGTCGCTGGACACCGCGATGACTGCGTCGGCCATTTCCAGCGCCGTCTTCTCCACCCAGAGCGAGAAATCGTAACCGCCGCCCAGTTGTTCACGCTTCCACGGCCGGAGCGGTTCGAGCGAGTGCACCGTGATGACGAGCGGAATTCCGTAATTCAGTTTCGCGAGGATCCCACCGAAGTGACTGTACCAAGTGTGACAATGCACGAGGTCGGCATCGATGTTCGTCGTATTGAAGTCGGTGCAGCGACGGACCGCGCCGAAGACGGCTTGCAATTCTTTCGGGCAGGTAAAATTTGTCGTGTCGAGTTCGAAGCCGGTGACCTTGAGTCTGCCTTTTTCTAAACGTTGATTGCCGAAGCAACGAACATCGACGTCCATTGTTTTGGCGAGCTCGCGCGAGAGGTAATCGACGTGCACGCCCGCCCCGCCATAAATGTGGGGCGGATATTCGTTAGTGAGGAAGAGGACCTTCACGGGCGTTTATAAAATGACGAAGCACGAATGTCGAATGACGAAGGAATGACGAAGTCAGAAATTCGAAATGCCGAGTCGCGGCCGTTTCGTCATTCGGGCTTCGATTTTCTTTCGTGCTTGGTCATTCGTCATTCGACATTTTTAGTTCTTCACTTTGAGCAGAAGGACCGGAATATCCACGCTGTGCCGCACTTTATCGGCCGTGCTGCCGTAGAGCAGGTCGCTGATGAGCCGGTGCCCGTGCGTGCTCATGGCGATTAGATCGACAGGTTCCTTGCGCGCCAGCTTGATGATCTCCGTGGACGGTTCGCCCATCGCCAGGATGGAATTGACCTCGAAGCCTTCCGCGCGGAGCTCCTGCTCCAGACCTAGAAGATAGTCGCGGTCCTCCTTCATCTCCTCGCTCTCGCGGAGTTTGAGTTCCTCGTAATTGCGCGCGACCCAACCATCGGCCACGTGCACAAGCATAAGCTTCGCATTGGTTAGGCGAGCCAGCGGGCGAATATGCCGGAGAATAGTCTGATCGGTTTCGCGATTTTCTACCGGTATCAGGATGGTCTTATACATCACGATGAATGGCCTTAACTCTGGAACCAACCACGAAACGTCTGGAAGAGCAGCCAGGCATTTAGCAAAGCAATCACCATTGCCACGAACCAGGCGAGATATTTCGTCCAAGGGCGATTAACGAACTCGCCCATTTTCAATTTGTCGCTCGTAAACATCACCAGCGGAAATACGGCAAAACTCAGTTGTAAACTTAGAATCACCTGACTGAGAACGAGAAGGTTTGTCGTCCCCTTCTCACCGGACATGCTCGTCACCGCAACGGCCGGAATAATTGCGATGAGTCGCGTGATCAGCCGCCGCAGCCACGGTCGCAGGCGAATATTAAGGAAACCTTCCATCACGATCTGGCCGGCCAGGGTGCCGGTCAGGGTTGAGTTTTGTCCGGAAGCGAGCAAGGCGAGAGCGAAAAGCGTGCTCGCGCCAGTCACACCGAGCAGCGGTGAAAGCAGTTTGTAAGCTTCCTGGATTTCCGCAACGTCATTACGACCGCGTGTATAAAATGTCGCCGCCGAAACAATCAGAATGGCTGCATTGATAAAAAGAGCGAACATCAACGCGAGCGTAGAATCGATCGTGGCGAACTTGATCGCTTCTCGTTTGCCGGCCGAACTCATTTCGTAGCGGCGCGTCTGCACGATGGAAGAATGCAGATATAAATTATGGGGCATGACGGTCGCGCCCAGAATCCCAATCGCGATATAAAGCATGCCGGGATCGGTCACGATTTGCGAAGAAGGAATAAATCCCTTGGCGATGCCCACCACATCCGGCCGCGAAGCCACCAGCTCCCAGGCAAAGCAACCGCCAATCACGGCAATCAAGGTTATGACCAGCGCTTCGATGTAACGGAAACCCTTGTTCTGAAGAAACAAGACCAGCAGGACGTCGAGTGCAGTAATGCACACGCCCACGAGCAGTGGGATTCCGAAAAGCAGATTGAGCGCGATGGCCGAGCCGATCACCTCCGCTAAATCGCACGCGGCGATGGCCAATTCGCAGATAAACCAGAGCGCGAAAGAAACCGGCCGGCTAAAGTGATCGCGACAAGCTTGAGCGAGATCGCGCCCGGTCACGATTCCGAGTTTGAGGGAGAGGGCCTGCAGCAGGATGGCCATCAGATTGGAGATCATGATGACGGTGAGCAGCGAATAGTTGTACTTGGACCCGCCGGCCAGATCGGTTGCCCAATTGCCCGGATCCATGTAGCCGACGGCGACGAGAAAACCGGGGCCGGCGAAAGCGAGGAGCTTGCGCACAAAACTCGCCGAAGGCGGGACGACCAGGCTGCGATGAACTTCGGAAAGACTGCGAAGCTCCGGCACGGAACGCCAGCCGGGCTTGCTATAGAACGGATCAGCCTCCCCGGAATTAGGCATGCCTAAATTAGTTATTGATTACTATTAATCTGTCAACCGCAAAAATCTTTTCCTTTGACCTAACCCCGAAATTGTATCTAACTTCCATTTCACCGTGCCCGCCAAATCCATTGCCCCTCGCAGCTCCGCTGCCGTCGAAGATTACCTCGAGCGAATTCTCGAGTTAATGAACTCGAAAGGTTACGCGCGCGTCGTCGATATTGCGGCCAGCCTTAAGATTTCACAGGCCAGCGTGACTAATATGGTGCAACGCCTCGACGCCGATGGTTTGCTCAAATACGAAAAATATCGCGGCCTCGTCCTCACATCGGCCGGCAAAACCCTCGCCCGCAACATCACCCGCCGGCACGAGCGTCTCAGCGATTTTCTAAAACTCCTCGGTTTGCCCGATAAGGTTATTTATCGCGACGTCGAAGGGATGGAACATCACATTAGCCCTCCCACCCTGCGCGCCATCGCGGCGCTGACCCAACAACTGAAACGACAACCGACGCTGCTCGCGCGATTGAAAACCGTTGATGCCTAGCGTCCTTCGAATCAAGTTTTGCAGCGGCGGTCTCTGATCATCCGCGCTCAGATCGCGCCGCTACAGTCAAGATCGACAACCACACCGGGCTTACATCTAATCGTGAGTGTGATCGGCCGGCAGCAAACGCTGCAATCTTCGACCAACGCTTGCTCGGACTGCGAGGTATCGACTTCGAGCGCGAATGTTTCCCCGCAATACGGGCAGGTGATGTCCGTTTGCGTAATTAGCTCCATCCTTGGCGAAATTGAGCTCGTGAATTACAGCGAAACGTTGGCTTTCGTCGTCTGCGACGGCTTGGACGTTTCGCTCACTTTCTTGAAATGCAGTTGGTTGACGCGGCGTCCGTCTGTTTGCGTGATCGTGACGAGGTAATTGTCGATCTTAACTTGTTCGCCTTGTTTCGGCAGATGGCCAAGCAAATGCGTGACGTATCCACCAATCGTGCTCACGTCCGCGCTTTCCAGTTCAAGTCCCGTGGCATCGTTCAGTTCGTAAAGTCCGAGCGAACCGGCGACGCTGAATTCGTTCTCGTCGATCTTGCGAAACTCTTCCTTGTCCGTGTCGAACTCGTCCTGAATATCGCCCACCACTTCTTCCAACACATTTTCCATTGTCACCATCCCGACGGTGCCGCCGAATTCGTCGATCACCATGGCGAGATGCGCATGTTTGCTCAGGAAGAGCTTGAGCAACTTCTCCAGCTCCATCATCTCGGGCACAGAAATCAATTCGCGTTTGATCTTCAATAGGTCGGGTTGCGCGTCGCGCAGCATCGGCATCAATTCCTTGATATGAATGAGGCCGACGGTGTTGTCGAGATTCTCTCGGCAAAGCGGGAACCGAGTGTGGCGCGACTCGATTGCTTTGTTCACGTTCGTCTCAAAATCGTCCTCGAGATTAAGGTAAACGATTTCGCCGCGCGGCGTCATGATGTCGCGCACAACGCGATCGCGCAGATCGAGCACGTTGACGACGAGCTCGCGACCGAGCGGCGAAACTTCCTCGGATTTCTCGCTTTGATCGAGAATCAGCCGCAACTCTTCCTCGCTATGCGCCAACTCGGGCGCCGTCACCGGTTGAATACGAAGGAGGCCGCGCAGGATAACGTTTGAAGATTTGTGCAACAACCAGATGGCTGGCCGGAAAAGAAGATAGAAAAGACGCAACGGCCGAACCAATCGCAGCGCCGCGTTAACCGGATTTCCGATCGCGATGTATTTCGGCGCCAGCTCGCCGAAGACGATATGCAGAAACGTGATGCTGATGAAGGCGAGCGCGATCGAAACAGAAGTGACAACGGCGTGCGAATGAATGTTTACCAGCGCAAAAAACGGCTGCAGAATTTGCACGAGAAATTGTTCGCCGATCCAGCCGAGCGCGAGGCTGGCGAGCGTAACACCGAGCTGCGTAGCTGACAGGTAGGCGTCAAGATGTGCGCGCGCGTGTTTGACGAAACTGGCCTGCACATTCCCCTGTTCCACCAATTCGTCGAGCTGACTGGCGCGCACTTTGACGATAGCGAACTCGCACGCCACGAAGAAACCGTTGAGAATGACGAGCGCGGCGATGGCGGCAAGTTTGGCGGCCAAAACCATGGGCGCATCCCAATGTTGCGCGATCGCTTCAGCCAGCGGCGTTGCCGCGAAAAATAAAAATAACAAAAAGCTCATTAAGCGGATGGTGTAGCAACCCGCCTAAGGCGGGTTCGAATAGCACGTCGCACAGCGCCGTGGCTACAGCTTATTCTACCAGCTGGATTTGGTCACGCCAGGGATGAGCCCCTGCGACGCCAGCTCGCGAAAAGTCAGACGCGAAACCTTGAATCGGCGAATGAAAGCACGACGACGGCCCGTCACCTCGCAGCGGTTGACTACGCGGGTGGGGCTGGCATCTCGCGGCAACTGGGCCAGGCCGGCATAATCCTTCTTCGCCTTCAACTCAGCACGCACCGCAGCGTGCTTTTTGACCGTAGCACGTTTGCGGTTGTTGCGATTTATCCAGGAAGTCTTCGCCATAAAGAAGCGCGGAATGTATGGGCAAGAGCGCAAATTGCAACTCGTTTCTGCCAACGCACACGCGCACCCGGGCTCGTCTGCTGCGATTAATAAGTGTGTCTTCATGGCACGACGCAAGATCCGCTTGCCACGCCGTCTCGTCTCGCCGTAGCGCAGCGGAAGCGGATGCCTTGCGTAGGCGGGCTTGCCACGCCGTAGCCTTGCGTAGGCGGGTCAAAGGTTGAACGTTAAAGAAGATGTTTCAGCTTGGGTCGAAAAATTTCCCGCAAAGCGCAGGCGACTTTGAAAGAGCGCTGGAGGAGAGCCTTCGCCAATACGTGCGTAAGGATGGTCCCATCGTGACCGCGAGCTGCCGTGTCTTTCCCTACTTCGACCAGATCGCGATTAATCTCGACGGCGCGCAATTCGATTCGCGTTTGGCCGCGCCGGTCCATCCGCGCGGAGAAACAAAGGAAGCCTGCGAAGCTGCCATCGTCAGCGTAAACGCACGCGCCCTGCGCATCCAAGAAGTGCCGGCGAGCTTGCGCTTGGAAGCGCGCGACGTGGTTTTTCACAAAGGTGAGGACGAAAACGGCGATGCACTTCTGATCGTCCGAAAAGCGCGGGAAGGTCACATCGTTATTTCCGCGACGCAGGTGGATCTCGAAAAAATGCTTACAGAGACGTTGCAGGCTCAAGCCAGCCAGAAAGGCGTCTCGGTGGAGAATGTGCGGCTGGCTTTGCGCGCGCGTGGCGCGCGCTCTCTCGCCGCCGACATCCAATTGCACGCGCGAAAATTTCTTTTGCGCGCCAAGATCGACATCTACGGTCAGCTGGATATCGCGGACGATTTTGTCGCCAGGATTTCGCAGCTCAAATGCAGAGGCGACGGAACGCTCGGCTCGCTCGCCTGCGGCGTTCTTGAGCCTCATTTGCAACGACTCGAGGGCGCCACTCTCCCACTCATGTCGTTGCCGCTTGGCGAAATCAAGTTGCGCGATGTGCGCATCGCTGTGGCCGATACCGTGGAAGTCACGGCGGATTTCGGAAGCGCTGACTGATGATCATCAAGATCGGTTTCGACATTCAATTCGAGCTCGCCGGCCCAACGCCGATGGTCCTGATGCTTTTTGTCCACCCTTCGCGGCGCGGCGATTTGTGCATCGAGGAAAAGTTGAATGTCGATCCTAAGGTTCCTGTCACTCCGTACATCGACATGTACGGAAATCTTTGCGGTCGGATCCTGGCCCCAGCGGGAAAGGTACGCTTCGCCCTGGATACACTAATCAAAGATACCGGAAAACCCGATGCGCAAGCTCCCGATGCGGTGCAGCATCGCGTGGAAGATTTGCCCGACAGCACGCTCGCTTTTCTTTTGGCGAGCCGTTATTGCGAAGTTGATAAGCTCAATGACATGGCGTGGAAACTTTTTGGATCGACATCTCCCGGCTGGCCACGCGTGCAGGCAATTTGCGATTGGGTGCACAACCACATCACTTTTGGTTACGAATTCGCCGACCCAACCAAGACCGCGTTTGAAGTTTATCAGGACGGCAAGGGCGTTTGCCGTGATTTCATGCACCTCGCGCTCACCTTTTGCCGATGCATGAACATTCCGGCGCGCTACGTTACCGGTTATCTCGGAGACATCAGCGTGCCGCCCGCACCCTATCCGATGGATTTCAGCGCGTGGTTTGAAGTTTATCTGGGAGACAGTTGGCACACCTTTGACGCGCGCCACAACATCCCGCGCGTCGGCCGCATTCTTATGGCCGTCGGCCGCGACGCCGCCGACGTCGCCATGACCACCAACTTCGGCAGCGCCACTTTGAAAAAGTTTGTCGTCGTCACCGAAGAAGTGAAATGATCTGTCGTACTACAGAAGTCGCATGAGCAACGGTGAGGTAACGCGCCGCTATTTTCTGACAAGGACCGGACTCGCCGCCGGTCTCTTCGTGGTTCCCGGCGCATTTGCGGAAGAATTGATGCGACAGACTCCCTGGGTGACGCAAGGCCCCCTGTATCCCGAAAAACTTCCGCTCGATGCTAGACGCGCATGGCGCGCCGATTAAGAACGCGGTCATCGAAATTTGGCAGGTTGACAACACGGGTGCTTACCTGCAAGAGCGCGATCAAAAAAGCGCCGGCAGTTTCGATCCAAACTTTCAGGGCTTTGGTCGCTTTGAGACGGGATCGAACGGTGAGTATCGCTTTCGCACAATCAAACCCGTGCCGTATCCGACGCGGCCGGCGCCGCACATTCACTTTATGGTCAAGACGGCGGGGCGCGATCCGTGGACAACGCAGCTTTACGTCAAAGGGCATCCCGGCAATCAACGTGACCGCATTTATCGTTATATCGGGGGCGTGAAGGCGCAGGAAGCAGTGACAGTGGAGTTCATGCCGGTTAAAGACTCACGCCGCGGCGAACTCACGGCCAGATTTGACATTGTACACGATCCTACAGCCATAGCGTAATAAGTCGACCAAGGGGGACGCGGTCGCCATTTTGGTAGGCAAATTGCTTATTTCCTGGGCAATGGACCCAGCGTCGCCGGTAAAATTCAATTTCAAGGCGAAGATTCGCGTGAACGGCAAGGAATACGCCAGCGCGGAGGAGATGCCGGCGAAAATCCGGGAAGCTTATGCGCGCGCTGTCGGTGACACTGGGGTTCTGCGTTCCGGGGCGCGACTGGCCGCCAAATTGAACGCGAGGATCATCTTCAACGGCGTCGAGTATAATAGTCCGAACGAAATGCCGGCGGACGAGCGACGCTTATACCAAGACACACTGGCGGCGCTTTTGCCGGAGCCGACCGTGTTGTCGGCGAACGATGCCGCCATCGCACGAAAAAAGAAATTACTCGTCACGCTCTTGTTGATCGGGGTGCTCGCGGCCGTCGCGGATCTCTGGTTGCACGGATTGTTTGGTTAAGGGGCTGTAGCCGTTCCGCTCTGTCGAACGCGACGCGAAGCGTCTACAAACGACAATCGCCGCGTCATTGGCGCGCCAGGCGCCGGAACAAGAACACGCCCAATATCAAGAAGAGCACGTTCGGAAACCAGACTAGAAGTTCCGGATGAAACTGCGGTTTGGCGCGCAGCGTATCGCCAACGATCACGAAAATGAAATAGCTGACCGCGACGATCAATCCCATGGCGAAACCCATGGACGTCTCCCGTCGATGCGCGGTGACGCCGAGCGGCACGCCGATGAGAGCGAAAACTAAGCAAGCAAATGGAAACGAAAAGCGCTTGTTAATCTCAGTGCGGCTGCTGCTTTGCTGCCGTTCGTTGTCGCTTTTCAACTGGTCGAGCAATTGCTCGATCGACATGGCGGAGCGATTCGGAGTGTGTTTTTCGCGTTCGTAAAGTTGCTCGAGACTGATGGGCAACGTTCCTTCAGCCATGTTGATGCCGTCGCGAATTCGTCTCAAATCGAATGGATCCCTTTCGTCGCGTTGCTGGTAACGCGCGTTGTAAAGATGCATGAGAATGCGTTTGTTCTCCAAGTCGGTCTCCAGTTTGCCGGTGCGCGCATGAGTCACCTTCGTGGGCACATACTTGTCATTCATCTCAAAGACCAAAATGTTTTCGAGTTCGTTGCCTTTTTTCTTGCCGACGTAAATTTTTCGTCCCGGAAATTCGTCGATTACTTGGTCGCTGCCGAAAAGGGCCATGGGATCGCGGGTGGCGAGATCGAAAATAGTGCTGCGTAATTTTTCCTGCGCGGCGGGCGCGATCTGGACGTTGAGCCAAAGGCAAATGGCCGTGCAAATAAACGCGAGCGTGGCGAGAGGATGACAAATGCGCGCAATGCTGACGCCGTTGCAGCGGAGCGCGGTCAACTCGTTGTCGGCGGAGAGCCGGCCAAAGACGAGCAGGATGGCGGTGAGCAATCCCCATGGAATCGTAAAGATGAGCGAGAACGGCAACACGTAGGCGATGAAGCTGAGCAGGTATTCGACCGGCACATCGTGGTTCACGAGCAGGGGCAGGAGTTTGCGGAAAATATTACCCACCACCAGAACGAGACTGAGCACGGCGATGGCGAAGAGAACGTTGACGAGCAACTCGCGGCTGATGCTGCGGTCGATCAGTTTCATCGATGGTTGTGACAGGTCGGATTAGTCACGGATGAACACAGATTAACACAGATTTCCGGAAGACAAGGCGGCAGCATTGCCGTTAGGGACTGCATGTATCTTATCCGCGCTAATCTGTCGCTGTTTCCTTTGCTAACGGCGTAACTTTGCTAACATGAACTGTTCATGAAGATCGACATTTATGATGTTGCCATTATCGGTGGCGGTCCGGCCGCGGCCGGCAACGCCGTGCTCGCAGGCAATGAAGGCAACAGCTTCGCCCTCAAATGGCGCATGTGGCTTTTCTATTTCTTTGTGCGCGTGCAACGCTTTTTTGCGCTCTCACCGCGGCTCTCGCTCGTGCCGAAGAAAACAGATGTTCGCGCCGCGCCCGAAACCGTTGGCGCGACTTCGTGATGAATTCTTGGAGGGTCACGCACCGTCGTGCCCTTAAAATAATGGGGCGCGACGGCGTGCGTTTCTCCATTTTGATAGTCGCTCTGTTGATCCTCGACCTAACCGGTTGCGCGATCCTTTCGCCTCATCAATTCACCGAACCATCCAATGATTGGCAAACGCGCAATGGCCAGCTCATGTATCGCACCGCGAAAACGACGCTCATCGGCGAAGTCTTTGTGCGATTTTCGAAAAACGGCGATTTCGAACTGACATTTTCGAAAGGACCCGGCGTAACGCTGCTCACCTTGCGGCAGAACAATTCCTTCGCCGAAGCAAAAGGCGCCCTCGCTCCTCGGGGCTGGTCGGGCCCGGTCGAGAGCGCGCCGAAACAATTGCGCGGCTGGCTCGAGCTGCGCGACAAAATCATTCATGCGCAAGATCGACAATCCCTCCGCCACGTCCGCGGCAAGGAAACTTTTCTTTTCCATTTTTGACCGCCGCGCCCGGAGACGCGAGCGTCAGCCTCTCATTTCCTGATTTATGCGGACCAGTGACTTCATCGCGCGACTTCTGACCGAACGGCGTTCGCTGGTTTGGGCCGGAGTCGCGGCGCTGGTCATCGCATGCGTCGCCATTCTCGTCACACGCATCGAGCTCGACAGCGATGTGCTCAACATGTTGCCAGGAAATTTCCGGTCGGTCGAAGGTTTGAAGATTTACAATCGCGATTTCGAGCAAACGCGTGAACTGACCTTTGCGCTTCTTTGTCAGCCGGCCGACATCGACAAGCTGGAAGAATTCGCGCCGCGCTTTGCCGAACATTTGCGGCAACAACCGTGGTGCACGCGCGTCCTGGCCGGCTCGCCCATGGAAACACCGGATGGTCTGCGCGATTTGCAGCTGATGGCTGTCCCTCTTCTCCTAAATCTCGAGGCGCCGGAGTTCGAAAAGACGATATCAATCTTGGAACCGGCAAAAATTCGCGAACGCCTGCTACGCTTGCATCAGCAAATCGAAGCCGGTTCGCCACGGCCGCAATTCGAACTTGAGTTCGACCCGCTCGGATTAATCGGGCCGGCGCTCAAGCCTTTCGCGGAAAGCAACGCGATCGAGGAAGATCAGCCACTGGCTTCAGCAGACCGGACGATGCGCGTTCTCCTCGTCGTGACGAATCAACAATCGATCGGCGCCTTCGAGTGCCAGGAGTTGATGCGCGAAGTGAATGCGTTTCGCGCGGACGCGCTGAGGGGTTGGGACGGCGGTCCACTTGAGATTCTCGTTACCGGACGCTCCGCTTATGTCGCGGAGATTTCGTTGAGCATGCGCCATGACGTGACCGCGACACTGCTCGGATCAGTCCTGCTCGTGGGCAGCATTTTTTTTGTCGGGTTTCGTCGTTGGCTTCCGCTCCTTGGAATGGGCTTCGCCCTTTTGCTTTCCTGTCTGGTCGCGCTCGCGTCGGGACTCTTGATCTTCGGCCGGCTCAACATGGTGACGGTCGGCTTTTGCGCGATCCTTGTTGGATTAGGCGTCGATTTCGCAATTCTCATCTTCGGGCGTTACCAACAGGCGCGCATTGACGGCGAAACGCATCGCGGCGGAATCGCCACCTCGGTGTCGAAACTCGGCCGCGCTGTTTTCTTCGGAGCTTTGACGACCGCGGTTGGTTTTCTTGCGCTTGTCCTGAGCGGTTCACCCGGTTTCACGCAGCTCGGCGTTCTCATCGCCATTGGCATTCTTTTTGCCGGTCTCTTCATGTGCACGATTTTGTTTCTCTTCATTCGCCAACGCCAGCCGCCCATCCGCCACGATTGGCTTTTCGAGATCGTGAAAAAATATGTGAGCTGGAGTGTGCACCGTCCCGCCCCCGTCTTGATTGCATCGAGCGCGATCTTTTTGTTGCTGACCGCATTCGGATTTTCGCCATATCCTCCCCTCTCCTTCGACGCGAGCACGCGATCGCTCGAGCCGAAGAACAGCAACGCCAGTCGGGCGCTTGCCGCTATCATGCACAGAATGCCAGTCCGCTGGGAACCGGTCCTGGCTATTGTTCACGCGCGCGACGCGCAGGAATTGCACGATGCTTGGCAAAAGGTCTCGGTGCATTGGGCCGAGCTGCAACGCGCGGGCAGGATCAAAAACTACTCCACCCCGGCCGCCCTGGCTGTTTCGCCGATAACAATACAACAAAATCGCGAGCGCTTGCGCACGATTGATTTTGACGCAACGCGGCACGCCTTGGAAGAGGCGCTCGCGGCCGAAGGATTCAGGCGCGATTCGTTTGCGCCGGCGTTTGCATTGCTCGATCAATTAAAACGCATTGGCGATCCAATGACGCCATTGCCAGACTGGCGGAAAGAACTTCCGAAATCATCGAGCTGGTGGTTTTTAATCGATCGCTACTTTGCCCAGGACCCGCTCCTCACCACGGGATTTGTCACGACCAATCAACCGGTGGCAACAGACGAACAGCGCGAAGAATTGAGTCGAGAGCTGCCGGTTGCTGACGTGCCAATGATCTTGTCGGGTTGGAGCTTCACGCTGGCTGATTTATTGCCGTGGTCACACCGGCAACTGCTCATTGTCAGCGGATTGATGGCGATTTTCGACGCGGTCCTGCTGGCGATTTTGTATCGCGACTGGCGGCTCTGGATTATTCAAGAACTGACTCTGCTGTTCGCGGTCGGAGCGATGGTGGCGTCGATGAAATTGTTCCAGTTGCCGCTCAACCTGCTCAACGTGCTTTCGTTCCGTCTCGTCCTGGCCATCGGGGTCGATTACGGAATCTATGTGTTGCTCGTCTGGCAAAGAACACGCGAGCTCGAACACGACGTGGCTGGGGTCGTGAAACCGGTGCTACTCGCCGGATTGACCGCGGTCAGCGGTTTTGGTTCGTTGGGTCTGGCCAAAAATCCATCGTTAAGCGGACTTGGCATTATCTGCGCAATCGGCATCTTCTGGAGTTTGATGGCGACGATCTTCTTTACTTTACCGGCGGCCGCGGCCGCTGAACCGAAGAATTGGCGCGAAGACAAGATCGACAACTCCTAAGATCGACAACTCCATGAAAAAGATATTTCTCGCTACAATCGCTTTCATTTTCATGGCGTCTCTGATCAAAGCCGAGCCGCTTTCGCCAGCCGAAGTAAAAAATCTTCTCGCGCGTATCCGCCAGGAACGCGCGGCTGCGCCACAAGTGCAGGCCGATTTTCAGGAAGAGAAAACGATGCGCCTGATGAACAAGCCGATTGTCAGTTCGGGGAAAGTTTCATTTCAAATGCCAAACAAATTTCGGCGCGAAGTCAAAGGTAGTTCACCAAGCGTGACGGTGAGTGATGGTCAGCAGCTTTGGATTTACTATCCAAATTTCAAATCGGCCGAACGTTACTCGTTGGGAAAAAGATCGCCGCTCGATTCTGTGATCGCGGCGATCAACACGGCGCTCAACCTCGAAAACGTCGAAGCCTCCTTCCACATCGCCGCGACAAAGCTCGACCCGCCTAAGGCGGGTTACGAGCTCGATTTGACGCCGCGCTCGCCATCGATGAAACGCATGTTTCAAAAATTGAAGGTTCAAATTAACGACGACCTGCTTTTGCAGCGAACCGAAATGCTCCAACCCAACGGCGATCGCGTCGTCACAGTTTATTCAAACCAGACCCGTGCGCCGATTCCAGCGTCGATGTTTGAATTTACTCCGCCTGCCGGAACCGAAGTGAGTTCGCCGCTCGGGCGCTGACAGTTTGCGCTCGACGCGGATCGTCGGGGCGTGTTAACGCTTGCCTCCGCCTTCCCCCCAAATGAAGTCGAAGAATTTCCTTTTCATTCTGAGCGCCCTCGCGGCTGCGCCAATCGCCCTGGCCGAGCCATCGGGAAACGATTCGAACGCGGTCGTCTCACACATTCCACGCGAGCGCGTGCAATCGAGCGGATTGGCGTCGGTCGGCTATAGCAAGCGGCGGCACATTCTTGAAATCGAGTTCAACAATGGCGCGGTCTATCGTTACGTGGACGTTCCGCCGTCGATGTATCGCAACCTCGCCTCAGCCGAATCGAAGACGCGATATTACGTTCATAACATCAGGCGCAACTATGGCTCCGTCCGAGTTCGGCCGCGGATCAAAGACAACCCTTGAAAGAGCGCTGGCGTTCAAGTTTCGACGCGCTTAAGCAGCGATTCGTTCTGACTCGGGAGGAAAAGCGAGTCATCATCTTCATCGTGGTTGCATTCGCTCTGGGTCTGACCGCAAGACATTATCGCGGCGCACACTCGCCAACGCCGGACAAAATCGACAACAAACATTCCTACTCTCGTGCGCAGCGCGCTTCGCCATCGTCGACTCCGTCACGGGAAAACGCGCGGATGAGCTCACCAAAGAAAAATGTAGAACCAACGGCTTTTCCAAACGTGAACAGGGTCTTAACTGACGAGCGTTAAAATCAGCGCGTGATGCCCTGCCTAATTGATCAGACGTTCAGAGATACTCTTCTGGAATCGGGGCGTCCGCACTCTCCTGTTGCCAGTAAATCGAGACGATCCACCAGCGTTTGCCATCATTGAATAGTTGAATGCTGTTGATCCCGCGCATGAACGGTTCGGGATCATCTTCGTTGTGGCGCGACTCGTACGTGCTCCAGACATGCGCGATGTTGCCGAACTGTTCGGTGCGGCGCGCAATCTCCTTCTCATAGAACCCGTTCTCTTGAAAGAACGGTTCCACCCGCGCGATGAATCCCTCCACATCCAAAATCTGCGGCGCAAGTCCGCCAGTCGGACGGACTCGTCCTGCGGCGAGATCGACATCTTCACCTCCGGCGACGCCTGCTTCCGCCGCGAGTGGCATTAGGCGTGCGCCCGGAATGTACAACGAACGCTCGCGATCCCAATCGCGTTTCTTCCCCGCCGGACCGGAGATCCCATCGTAGGCCGCGGCAATGATGGCATCGATCGACTCCACGTCCGCAGGATTCACATTCTGGATTGTCATTCGTTATCCACAGATTACGCAGATTTTCGCAGATTATGACTGTGAACCTTCACGGAACCGTTTCATTAACCTCAGGATCTCCTCGCGCACATCGAACAGTTCGCCGCGAAATCTTTTCAATCTCTCCCTGTCGACGAGCCGTTTTTCCATAACCTTTTCCGACGCAGCAATGCTTTTGTGCAGGTAGGCAAGCGCACGCTTTAGCGCGGCTACGACAAAGGCGCCCTCGCGCAAGTCGCCGACGTATCCAAGGCTATTGAGTGCACCGGCGAGCTTTGCCCCGGCGGTCTGAAATTCGAAGATCATTTCACGCAAATCGTCATCGCCACCTTCTTCCAACAACTTTCTGTCTTTGAGGAAATGCCACATCGCCATCGCGATCTCGAACGCGCGTTTGCTTAGCGGATGACGAATGCCGCCATGGTCATCGCGAACCCAATCAACACCTTCGGTGAGCGGATCGGGCTCGAGCGGCGGAGTTTCGATCGGCTCCGCCGGCAATAATTCGCCGCGCTCTTTCGCTTCCAGTGCGTCCTCCAACCATTCCCATCCCATTTCGCGCGCAACAAGTTTTTCGCAGTCGGGATGATCGCGGTATTTCTCATAAAGCTTCATCACTCTGTCCGTGCGCGCATCTGATTCGCGCATAGACTTCTCGTAACCGAATTCGTCCAGCGGTTTTTCTTCGAAATCGTCGAGGTTCATGTGCTCCCAGAAAATCTGCGGAAATCTGCGAAATCTGTGGATATCGATTGGGTTTTTCCCGTTTTGCTGGTTTCCTGATTAAGGCGTCTTGATCGTCTCCAGAACTTTACGCGCGGCATTATGTCCAGGAATGCCGCTGACTGCGCCGCCGCGTTGCGCGCTTGACCCGCAGAGAAAAACATTGTCGAACTCGGTCTCGACTCCCCACGTCCCGGCTTGTTCCTTTGTCGTCGCGAACGGCCAGGTCGGCGCATCATGGAAAATATTGCCGTGATACATCCCAAGCGCGTCTTCAATGTCGACCGGGCTTTTGCTTTCAATACAGAGACTGCCATCGCGCGCTACCGCCAGACAATCTTCGAGCGGTTCTTCCAGCCACTGGT
>WNFR01000959.1_pt1 | contig 29722 bp, 17 predicted proteins | sample 5400221 | NCBI WGS metagenome assembly WNFR01 (sample SAMN13153357, study PRJNA577476) | soil metagenome | isolation source: 40 cm soil under Madrone tree | place: USA:California | collected 2016-06-14
CACCATCGCTGTGGTTCAGTTCCTGTTCACCACACTCACCAGTCTCTTCAATTAAAAATGCAATCGTCTGAAAGCTCGGGTGGTAATCTACGCCTATAATCATCATGTTCGGCTCCTTCCTCCCGGGCCTATGGTCGTCAAGCAACCACAGTTTACTCGGGTCGAGGAGCCGACATTGTTATGCAATCAACTGGATTCGGGGCGATTCCGCCACTATCTCCTGCGTGTTCCTTGACCACGCCCCTCGGGTTCTTATCGTCCCGAAGTCCAGCGAACTTCGAATGCCTCAGATGATCGCTTTCAGTCCACTCCAAGAATTCGATTTGCGCCACGAGTTTTGGTCGGACCCAAACACATTTCTTCATATCGTCGGCGGTCAAGCCTTCACCCCAACGCGAACGATGCGTCTCTGGCAGGTTGACGAATGGACATTCAAGGATCACCGTTGCGGTCACTTCCAATCTTTCATACTAATGAGATCGTGATTCGTCTCAACATCGAATCCAGCTGTTTCAAGCTTTGCTCTCAACGGCTCCGTGTGCGCATCGCCACACAATACAAGAACACTTTTTGCATTAATCTCCTGCGCAGATTTGACAATTTCGTCTTTAAAGAAATTCTCTCGGATGTGGTCTTCGGGAACCCGATGATAGATCGTGGCTCCCGTGTCCGCATCTTCTTCCGTGGGCCTATTACAACCGAGTATTGCGCACCATATACCAGCTTCAAGTCGTTCTTGAGCCGTCATCATAATATTTTTCCATCGAATTCGTGGAGTGTGGAAGAAAGCTTCTTCTTGCGCGATGGATAGAATTATGGGATTTGACTCTTCACAAATCAGGTCTATGCTGCGGCTCGCGATCAATCCCCTAACCAGCCTTCTGAGTGGCTCCAACTCCTCGTCGTCGTCGTTGTCGTCTGGGAGCTCGATGTGATCCTTCGGTTGGGTAAGCTGTTCGCTGTGATTTACGGAGACAACCGTAATCTTCATTTTCCCTCTCGGGCGACTTGATGAGAAGCTTGAGTGTCGAGCGGCCCGTTCTCGGAGCCCAATCTCTATCTTGGCACATTAGCGTTTACGGACGTTCACTTCATCCATTTTCAAACGGGTTCGTTCCGAAAAGGTCTTGTTCTGCCCGCTACAGCGAAACACCCGAAAATTTAAGGCATTGTCTGTATGTAGTGGCGCGGACGAAACCCACAAGCTAGCTCCCCCGGAGGGTTTTATCTTGGTTCGAATCCTAATTGCCGACGACCGCGAATCTATGCGAGGAGCGCTCAAGACCTTCGTCGCGCTAAATCCCGAATGGACAGTTTGTGGAGAGGCGGAGGATGTGAACGAGGCGATTGCGAAAGCTACGGAGCTTCGCCCTGACCTGATAATAATGGATTACAAAATGCACTACTCCGACGGCCTAGTCGCAGCAGACGGAATTTTTAAGGCCTTACCGGACGTTCCGATTGTGATGTTCACGCTCTACAAGACGGATGAGCTAGAACACGCGGCAAACCTGATGGGAATCCGATGCGTCGTCGGCAAGGAAGAGGGCGTCCCGTCGTTGCTCAGCGCAATTGAGAATGAACTCAGTCGCTTAGCTCCGCAGCACAAAGACGGACCCTCCTGAGATCGTCGATTCACGCCATCACTCGACCCTAGGGAAAAAAAAATCAACAGAACATAAAATCGCATACGCGGCAACGAAACGCACGCAACCACGTTCAGAAATCAAAGACCGGTCCCAAAACTCAATCCCATAATAGGTCCCAAAACCACGCCAGATGATCCCAGGAATGCCGAATGTTGCCAGCTTTCGCTAAGTTAAGTCATTGAAAATACAGGATCGTCGATAGAGGCAGGGGTTCACCCAAGGATTATCGGTCCGCTGCTCTAACCGCTGAGCTACGGGCCCCACGAGTAGTAACGAATTGATTCTATATTAGGTTACTGTCGTTGCGCGAAAGATTCGTATGCACCAAAATGGTGCAGTGTCATAAAAGTGTCATGGTTATTCGTTCAAATCCGAGCAGAACGAATCAGAATCAGTCAACATTCATCTTTGAACTTGTATTGATGCGTGCGCGCCTGCTCTGCGAAGGGGTTTGCGGGGACCATGGAACACGGCGTGATTTAGGTTAACTGAAACGCACCGCTTTTTTGGTGTTCGTTCTCCGCCAAAAACACCTGTCTTTTTCTCTTAGAACTGGCATAGAATTTGCCTCGTCGTTGACAATCTCCTCGTGCGCTTCTTTATTGCCATCACCGACAGCGATTGGTTCTCATACCTACGCTCGGTCCACTCGATGAAGTTAACTTTTGGCAACCGAGCGGAAGCGTTGATTGTTTACGACGTGCGCGCCACCGTTTGAGACATCCACACGCTGTTTGACCGGGGATACCTAACCGTCACGCCTGAATATAAAGTTGAGGTCAGCCAAAGAATCAAAGAAGAATTCAACAACGGGCAAGAATATTACGCGATGCACGGAACAAAGCTAGGTGTTCACGCACTTAATGCTTTTCTCCCAGATCCCAGCCTGCTTGAGTGGCACAACGAACACATTTTCGTCGACTGATTCCCGGGACAAATAGGTGACCCAAACTAAGGCGTCTGACATCCTTTCCGTGCTTCTTCAAGGTCGGCAACACTGTACTTTGGCTCGAGGATTAAGACCTTACCTGCGTGATCTTGAACGGCCCTGACATCATGGTCCGTCAATCTCCCGTGGAATTTTACGCCCTTAGGCAGGTCACCTTCGACGTACTGAAATTGCTTACCGCGCAACCCGAAGGCGTACAAGTGGCTGGTGATTTGGTCTGCGGGTCCCATCCTTTTCAAGATCACGCAGGTCGAACCTGTACCTATTTTCTGAATTCTGTTCTCGGGAGTTGAATTTGTGGCCGAGTAGGGCGAAACAGTTGCAGGAGCGTCGGGAGTTGCCGGAACTGCTGTCGCTGAGTGCGTAACGGGAGCTTCTACCATTGACAGAATTATGCTGTCTGCAATGCCTGCACTTTTTAAGGCTCCAAGGGCTGCGGGGGAGGTATCGAAATCACAAAGGCTTGATCTAATTTTCGCAACTAGAACTTCTGCCGGGAGACCTACCTTATGCATGTTTAGAACATCGTTGTTAGACAATGGTCGCGCGTTGTTGGAAATTGGAGGTGCAGTTGATTCCTGGTGTACCACTACGGCGGTAACAGACTGAACTGGTACAGGTGCTGCCGAAGAGATGGAAGAAAGCGCTTTGCACAGCACATAGCCCGTGAGCCCACTCTGACCAGGAAGCGCAATACGGCACCAGTCATCTCCAGACGTCGAAATCCTGAGAATGATGCTAACGACTTCTCCCTTTTTCAATAGTGCCACGAGATTGCTAGAGGAACTGGCTTCGGCGTATGCCTTCAGGGTGTCCGCAGACACGGCAGCTTGTCCCATACTTTTTTCGTTCCCCATTCCCTCAGTTGTGAAGCCAACTATAGCGACAAACAAAGCAAACAGCTGGACAGAGCGGGTACGATTGAATCGGTACATGCATACCTCCGGACGGACAACCACTCAGAGACCAGTGCACGCGCCGTTCCAAGACTGCCGATATGCGATGCTTGGTTCTTAAGCACTTACAGGAACCCGAGCCGTCCTTCCCACACATGTGTTCACGCTTCCTGACTTAGGCGTCAGTGCGAGGTACTCTTTTAGAGACGTTATCGCGCTCTAATGGGTGGAAGAGGAGCGATGTCCGAACGCTCAAGCCTGTCAGCTTGAGCAGAACTGCGTCATTGCAACCCATTGCTCGTCAAGAGGCCAACGCTACCACTCTAAAACTGACGGTCCTGGGGCGCGGCGTTGAATCTAAGTCTTCTTGGCAGGCCGGGGTCTTGCCCGCAAAAAACGTTGACAAAATGAGATTCTCCAAAGGAGTATCAGCAACAACCGTTAACCGCGTTCAGGAGCCCAAGCCCATGAATCGCTTTCTCGCATTGCTGTTTCTATCCGCTGCACTGACTTTTCCCACCATTGCCCAGCACCATGGAGGAGGACACCACTCGACCAGCACTCGTTCTCGCTCCTCATCTCACGCCGGCAAAAAAAGCCACCACAGCAAGATCCATAGGAGCGCAGCTGCAAAGGACCAATTCCTGCGTGAATCAGGCTACCCACACGGAAGAAAAGGCTATGTCGTGGACCACAAAATTCCTCTTGCCTGCGGTGGCGCCGACAGCCCAAGCAATATGCAGTGGCAAACGAAGGCTGACGCGAAGGCCAAAGATAAGTGGGAACGAAACGGATGCAGATAGCTCAAGCTTGACGGTCCGACTGCCATCCTTCGGTGCTTATCGATCGCTGCCTTTTCGAACGCAAATCTTTGCCACGCCGGGTTGTAGACCGCCTCGCTGCGTGCGTAGCACTAAATCTGCGTTGCTTTTGGTAGCGGGTTAGGGTCATACCCGCGGAAAACGCAAAATTGGGGTATTGAGGCTATTTCCGGCGTACCTTCGCCCTGAGAAATAGCCAGCCTTCAGAGGTTTTCCGAAAAACGGACGTGCCGTGTGGCCATAGGCATGAAAGTTCAAAAGGAAAGCCTATGAACCATCCATCAAGTAGACCATCAGCTAGGCGGTCGCGGCTTTGCCGTATCCTTTCACTGCCCGGTCAATGCCAGAACCCGCATTCGCGAGGTCTTTTGCATTCATCGCTGGCCGCACCGTGAGCCTCGCATTGAACGCAAGAAACCATGGCTCGGCGATAGCTGGCAACTCCGACGACTCTTTCATGTCGAAGAAAATGTATCCGGTCCGCTCGCCATTGTCTTCCGCGAAGTACGCCGCCTCGGGTTTCATCTCGGCTAGAATTCGTTCGATGGTTGCCCCTAAGGTGCCGCTTCGGCTCGCTGCATTACCCGCTTCGACTGGGATGGAAACCTTGAGCATCATGCGCATGTGATCTGCCCTCCTCAGGCGGAACAGACTATACGCCTTCGTTCAGCCGTCCGATACGAGGACGATCAGGGACGGCAAAGGACACGTCAGCTCAAGTCAGGCTTCGCTCGGAAGAGCGTCGGGTGTCATAAAAGTGTCATGGTTCTCTGTTCAAAACCGCGCCAAACGAATCAGGACAAATCAACACGTGGTCTGCGTAAAGAGGTTGACACTGCATATATAATCAGAAATTTTCAACACCAATCAAAACAGCACTCTGAATTATGAGTCCGCTGCTCTAACCGCTGAGCTACGAGCCCCTCGCTCTCACAGGATACTACACCGAAAGAGCACGGAACATTCTGAACCGGCTTCAATACACGACATGACGGTTTTCCCCAAGTATGGGCACATAGCGAGACGGGACATATCACCTCAACAGCTTTTGCTCGCGCGCTCGCAGGTCCGCAGTCGTCGCGTCCAGTTTCTTCAGCATGGTCTGAATCTCGGGATTGGAATGGAAAAGTTTCCACATCAAACCAGTTCGATAATTTTCAACCATCACGGTGATCGGCGCCTGATTCAGACCCATATAGATGGGCGACCACCAGTCGTCATCAAGGTTGTATGCGTCGATTGGACCGTAGATGCCCCACAGGCGATCGCCAAGATCGCGATAAAAATGTTTGAACGCTGCCATGGAGGCCTCCGGCGTATAGGGAAACGACGCCAGCGCACCGGTGGGAGCCAGCGTTCCTTTATCGTCCTGTGGATCGGGCGCCTCGGGGACATAGCCTCCTGGTCCATCGCTCGCGGTGATGCCCCACGCATCAGCGCCATAAGTTTTATGCTTGCTCGGATTGTCGATCGCATACGCGCGGTTGATCAGCGCAAGATTCCGATTGTTCTCAAAATAATTGGTATAAAGATCGGTCAGCGAATGCGGATCGAATCCCATGGACGAGTAATGCGCGAAAAATAGCGGTCCGCCACTGCCAACTCCCACATCCAGCTTGATTCCGTAATAGCTGTTTCCGTTTGCGTAGTGCTCGCCTTCCGACGAGCCTGACCACGCCTTGCGATAAAGCTTGGCCGCTTCCGATTGCCCGGCCCAACCCGTGTAGTAAAGCTCCGGCGCAACGCCGTGAGTAGGCGACGCAATCGCGAGGAGATAGACAATCATCGTTTCATTGAAGCCGGTCAACCGGTGATTGATAAACCAGCTCCACTCGGGCGTCCAATGCCAGTACAACGCATCGCTATCCTGCGATTTGCGGTACCAATCCCACTCCACCGTTTCCCAGAGATGTGTAATGCGCTTTGCGAGGGCAGTCTCCTCTGGCGTTGAGCGGTTGAAATACTGACGCGCCGCGAGAAGTCCTTCGATCAGAAATGCCGTTTCGACCAAGTCGCCCCCGCTATCGATTACATCGAACACAGGGAGCGATTGCCCGGTCCTGCCATCCATGAAATGCGACCATGCCCCGTGGTAGCGCGGTGCTTTCTCCAGAAACGTTGTGATTTTATTAAGCCGCTCGACACCCTGCTCGCGCGAGACAAATCCGCGCTCCACTCCGACGATAAGAGCCATGATGCCGAACCCGCTCGCGCCGGTTGCGACAATTCGATCGTTGCCAGGCAGATTTTCGCGGATCATGCCAGAGTCAGGATGCGCCCCTTCCCAGTAATAGCGGAAACACGCTTCCTGCAGCATCGTGAGAAGTTCGTCGTCGGTCATGCTGTGCGTTGTTGCGGAGACTATCCCCGAGGGAGATGATTCGCGATAGTTCGCGTCGGACGCGACGACTCTGTAATAAGCCTTCTGGCCGACTTTGCCCAGAAAATCCGTGAAACGGTACACGCCCGGGGTCTGCATCCCGATTGGCTCGAAGTTCGAACCGTCAAACGAACGGTAAATGATGAATTGGCCAAGAGCGGCCTCGTTTTGCGCATGGGACGCAGGAGCGTCCCAGATCAGATCAATGTGGCGTTCATATCCGCGAGCCTGAAGATTCTCTGCAGCTGTCTGCGCGGCTTGCCTGGAATCGCCCGAGGCCGGAGCGTCTTCGATGCGGACTTCATCGACAAACAAGGTATGAACCGCGGAGTCAGCTGCTGCTTGTTCGAAAATCATCGAGCTGAGCCGATGCGGATCGAACGAAGTTACCGACGCGGGTCTGATTCTGGCCAAGGGAATACGAACCCACGTCCATTTCTTTGCCGGAATGTTCCCGCTAAACTCGCCGATTCGAATTAGCTCTGAAAATCCGCGATTCGTGTCATGCAAACGCAGTCCCGGAAGCGCCGAGGCCGCAGTTCCCTTCTCGGAGTACAGCCAAAACGAAAGTGTATCTCCCTCGAACAGAATTTCCCGATCACGGAACTCCATCACCTTGATCGAAGCGGCCCAGGAACCGCCAACCTTGGACGTCCAGGAAATTCGCAGCGAATTAGGCGGCGTGAAAAATACCTCAGAATTCAGCGGGAGTTTTTTGTCGCGAACCTCGAGCGTGCTCGGCTCGACCGCTTTGCCGAAAGAATAGAAATACGTCGAAGTGTGGGGCCCGTTGTCAAAAAAGGTGTGGCGGTAGTAGGAGGTCTGCGCGACGCTGCGAGGAGCCGAACTCAGGAAGAGCACGGCAGCTACGGCAGCGATAACGGCGGGCAGTCTGTAGCCCGTCGCGACCCGCACAAATCGCCTTCTGAACCAATTTACTTCGAGTGCTGAATGGAGCATGAGCCTTTTTCCCCACAATACTCCCTGGATACATACCAATCGCGTCCAACACGTTATTCCAGCCAATCTCGGCCTCGAGTTCCCGGCCTTTTGGATGGGCCCAAAGCTACACACTGTTACTGATAGACAGGCGCAAGTATCGGAATTAACGATCGTTGACAACCAGATTTTACATGACTATATTTCCAAACAGTAGTACTTAACCGATTTAGTAGAAAGTTGGTACGGGTACGGGGGCCTGGCCAGCGACTTTTCTCATAGGGGTGGCAAAATGAAAATGGCGAAAATAGTTTTTAGGGGGTTACTGTGTCTGATCTGCTTGGGTATTTTACTGCCTGGAGCCTCCGCTCAATATCGCGCTTCCCTCCGCGGAACGACGACTGATCCCCAAGGCGGCGTGGTTGCCGGCGCGACGGTGACTCTGACCAACGCGGACACGAATGCTACCTTGGTCTCGACCTCCGACGACAACGGCATCTACCAATTCAACGCGCTGCCGCCGGCCCACTATCGCCTCACCGTGGAGCATCCCGGATTCAAGAAGAAGGCGCTGGAGCACGTGGAGATCATCCCAGAGCAGCCCAATGGGCTGGACCTGCAACTTGAGGTGGGTGACGTCCAACAGACTGTAACGGTGACGGAGACAACCCAGGCGCTGGACACGGAAACAGCCAACGTGAGCGGCACCGTTACCAGCAACCAAATCCAGCACATGCCGTCCTTTGGGCGGGACGTTCTGAAGCTCGCGCAGTTGGCTCCCGGTTCATTCTCTGACGGTTCGCAGGCAAGCGGCAGTGACAACTATAACCTCCCCGGCACGCAGACCGGGGGAGGACAGTCGGGCGGGGCAGACGGCATCTTCAAGACCGAAAACGGCGCGCAGGTCATCGCCAATGGGCAGCAAACTGAGAATAACGGCATTTCAATTGACGGTATCAGCACCACCAGCGTTGTCTGGGGCGGAGCTACAATCATCACACCGTCTGAAGATTCTGTTGACAGCGTAAAAATCGTTTCCAATTCCTATGACGCCGAGGATGGCCGCTTCAGCGGCGCTCAGATTCAGATCACTTCCAAGAGCGGCACTAACGACTACCATGGCAGTCTTTTTATTACCACCCACCAACCAAATCTCAACGCTTATCAGCGCTTCAACGGCGCGGGTCTTCCCGTGACGCGAGACAACAATAAGTTCGAACAGTTCGGCGGTAGCGTCGGTGGCCCAATCTGGAAAAATAAGATCTTCGCCTTCTTCAACTATGAGACTGTTCGTGAACCCGTCTCCAACCTCCAAGGCAATGGTTGGTTTGACACCCCGGCTTTCGCGGGCTTAGCGCCTGCGGGAAGCATCGCTGCGCAGTATCTTTCCTTCCCCGGTAACGGTGTAGTTGGAACCCTCAATACTGCCGCCACGTGCGCAACCGCCGGCTTAGCAGAAGGGGTGAACTGCAGAACGATTGCGGGCCAGGGCCTGAACGTCGGCTCGCCTTTGACCACGGCCTTGGGTACGCAGGATCTCACCTGGACCAGCCAGAGTAGCCCCGGCGTTGGCAGCGGCCTAACTAATGTGGCCGACATTGCGAACTACAACACCGTCAATCCCACCAAGTTTACGGCTGCCCAGTACAGTGGCCGCCTGGATGCCAATGTCACCGCAAAGGACCGCATCGGCTTTGCCATCTACTGGGTTCCCCTGTCCAAAGACAACTTCAACGGCAACCGTGGCTACGATATCTTCCATCATTCGCAGATCAATAACGCGTTGTCGGCAATCTGGGATCATACCTTCTCGCCTAGTTTCCTCAACGAATTTCGCGTGAATGCCGCCAGCTGGCGCTGGAACGAGATCAGCTCCAACCCGCAGTCTCCGGTCGGATTTCCCTCGGACAACATTGATCCGACCGGCGCCATTACGCTCAATTCTTTTGGGCCGAACGTCGGCAGCATTCTGGACCAGTGGACTTACACTTTCAAGGACGTGGCCACCAGGATTTATGGGCGCCATACCGTTAAGTTCGGCGCGGAAGTCACCCACCTCCTTTACCTGCAAAACAATACTAGTCAGGGCGTGCCCAATTATAGGTTCTTTAACATCTGGGACTTCCTCAACGATGCGCCGCATCAGGAAAGCAACACGAACTTCAATCCTAATACCGGGTTGCCAACCACGGTTCGCCAAGACGACCGCGAAAATATCTTGGGCTTCTTCGTCCAGGATAATTTGAAACTTCGCCCGAACCTCACCATCAATTTCGGCCTTCGCTGGTCCTATTTTGGTCCGTTATACGCAAAACAGGACAACATGTTCCGAGCCATCCCCGGTGCTGGGGCGAACTTCCTGACTGGCTTGGTCGTCCGGAAGGACGATTCATGGAACGCTCAGAAGAACAACTTCGGCCCCCAGATCGGTATTGCCTGGAGCCCGGCTCGCTTCCACGACAAACTGGTGGTGCGCGGCGGCTACGGCTTGAACTATAACGGGGAACAAATCGCTATTTCGGCCAATATCGTCCAGAATCCTGGATTGTCGGTGATACCGAGTTTCGTCATGGCGACGCCGACCTCGCCGAATCCAGGAATTGTCTACGCCCTTTCGTCAGATCCGCACAACCTTAACGGCTATCCGGCGAACCCCAACACGGTTGTAACATTTGGGCCGAATGGACTGCCTACAACCGGCACCGTTAACGTTCAGATCTTCCCCAGCACCCTGCCGACCACGCGCGTCCATCACTACTCGGCGGACGTCCAATACGATCTGGGTCACCAACTCATCGCATCGCTGGGTTATCAAGGAAGCTTGTCTCGTGACATCTACTTCCATCAGAACCCGCTTGCCGTCCCCGCAACTTTAGGTGACCCCTTCAACCCGCAGATCGGCGGGCAGGACAACTGGAGTCTGAACGGTCGCGGTAACTATAACGCGATGCTCGCTGAACTAAAGCATCAGTTCGCGCGCCAGTTCTCGGCCGATGCGCAATTCACCTGGTCAAAGTGCATGGACACGAGTTCCGCGCCATTTTCCGAGCAGCCCTACCCGTTCGACCTCGGCCTGAATTACGGGCGCTGTGACTACAACGTAGGCAAGGGGTTCAAGCTTTTTGGCGTGTGGCAGCCGGTCTTCTTTCACGGCAGCAACAGCCGGATCGAAAAGATCGCCGGTGGCTGGTCCCTCAGCGGGATATTCAATGTTCACTCTGGATTCCCATGGACTCCTATGGTGAGCGTCACTGGCGGAAGCCTCTATTGCGGACAATGCGGTTACGGTTCGCTGTTCCCTGCTGCAAACCTGGGCGGCGCCGGCACCAGCACCAACAACGATGCATTCAAAACTGTCGCGAACTCGAACTTTCCTAATGGCGGTGCCGCGTATTTCTCCACGCCGGCCTTCACTGCTTTCAGCGGTACCGACTCAGGAACCGCGGTTCCTCAGGCTCCTGGCGTCCATCGCAATTCGCTCAACCTGCCCGGATATAAAGGCGTGGACCTGACGCTGGCCAAAGCCTTTGGTCTGCCCAAAGCGCCGGTACTCGGCGAAAACGCCAGGATTGAGTTCCGGGTTGACGCCTACAATCTATTCAACAATTTGAACCTGAACCCGAACCAAATCTCGAACAACATTGGCAACGCAAACTTCGGCACGATTACGGGCGCTCTCGCCGCCCGCGTCGTTACGCTGGGAGCTCGTTTCAGCTTTTAACCCCGTGGAGTCGTCCGGCGACTAACCCCTGCCGGTCTTCTTCACCACCCCGGAAGCTGTCAACCGTGGACACGAATCACGTCCCGGTTGGCAGCTTCTTTTTTTTTGGAAATTTTTGACCGCTGCTCCACCGTGCCGGAAACTTCTGAGTTCCGCTTTTCGGGCTCAGTGGTCGGTGATTTCTAACGTTGCACTTTCCCCTGCCGAACTGTCCGGCGCGATCCAGACAGTCAGGTGAGCCGGCTCAACTCCAAATTTATTTTCAGCGCCCCAAAACGCAAAAGTATCGGCTCCCAGTTCGAATGTAACTTTGCGCGATTCGCTTGGTGCAAGCGCGACCTTCTGGAAGCCTTTTAACATCCGCACTGGCATGGCTACACTGGTCCCTTCGAGTCGGATGTAAAGCTGCGCCAAAGTTTCGCCAGTCCGTCCGCCGCGATTCGTAATTTCGGCGCTAACCGAGAGAACTGCCGACTGGCGCGTTGGATCTGCCAGCGCGTTTTGCAGAGTCGCAAGCGTAAGCTGCTTCGCGCTGGTTTGCGTAGCCCCGTAACTAAACGCGGTGTACGTCAGTCCGTATCCAAACGGAAATTGCGGCGTGATCGGCTCGTCGATGTAGCGCGAGAGATATTTCTTCTCGCCCTTTTCCGCTGGATGCTCCGGGTCGTCCATCGGGCGTCCGGTGTTAAGTGCGTTGTAGTAGAGCGGCTCCTGCGCAACGTCGCGCGGCCAACTCAATGGCAAGTGTCCGGTTGGTGCGGCGGCCCCGAACAGCACGTCCGTGATCGCATAGCCGGCTTGCACCCCCGGAAACCACGCGGCAAACACTGCTGGCACGTGTTCGAACGCCCACGGAAGAGTGAGCGGCCGCCCGCTGAACAAAATCAGTACCACCGGCTTTCTCGTGGCGACAACTTTTTCCAGCAACTCCTCCTGGCGGCCCGGCAATCCCAGGTGCGTACGAGAAGCGGCCTCGCCCGTCATCGTTGGCGCATCTTCTCCCAGCGCCAGAATCGCAACGTCGGAGTTCTGCGCCGCTTTCACTGCAGCCGCGATGTCGCTGTCCGTTCCATCCAGAATGCCGGCGCCTTCCGAATAAAGTACGTTCGAATCGCCAAGTTTTTCCGTTAACGCGCGCCGCAACGTCACTGCATCGGCCGCCCGTCCCAATGCTCCCCACGAACCGATCATGTTGCCGGCATCGTCGCCAAGCGGCCCAATCAGCGCTACCGAAGAAATCTTCGCTGAAAGCGGCAGGATTGGCGAACCGGAAACCGCTTCGTTGCGCAGCAGCACCAGCGAGTGCGTCGCGGCAATCTTGGCGAGTGCCACACTCTCCGGCCGAAGCATCGCGGACGATTCCTTGCTCTCATCGGTATACGGATGGTCGAACAATCCCATCGCATATTTCACGCGCAACACATTGCGCACCGCTTCATCAATGTCTCGCTGCGTAATCTGCCCGGACTCCACCAGTTGCTGCAGGTTGCGATGATAAGAATTGCTGACCATGTCCATGTCCACACCCGCCTGGAACGCTTTGCGCGCAGCCGTTGCGGTATCATTTGCAATACCGTGGGCCTGAAGTTCTCCCACCGAATTCCAGTCGCTCACCACAAATCCCCGAAATCCCCATTCTTTTCGCAGCACCTGCTTCAATGTGAATGCATTTGCCGTCACCGGAATTCCATTCAAGGCGTTGAACCCGGACATGAACGTGCCCGCTCCCGCTTCCTCGGCGGCGTGGAACGGCGGCAAATAAAATTGCCGCAAGGTGTGTTCGGAAATTTCCGTCGAGTTGTAATCCCGCCCGCCTTCCGCGGCTCCATATCCCACATAATGTTTTGGGCACGCCACAATGCTGTCCGCTGCATCCAGGTGCCCCCCTTGATACCCGTGAACATACGCGCGCGCCATCGCCGCTCCCAGATAAGGATCCTCGCCCGCGCCTTCCGAAATGCGGCCCCATCGCGCATCCCTCGCGATGTCCACCATCGGAGAAAATGCCCAGCGCACTCCGCTCGCCGACGCTTCCAGCCCCGCAACACGCGCGGCTTTTTCAACCACTTCCGGTTCCCAGGTCGCGGCAAGTCCAAGCGGAATCGGAAATGTCGTGCGAAACCCGTGAATCACATCCAGCCCGAAAATCAGGGGAATTTTCAGGCGCGAATTCTCGACGGCGATCCGCTGCAGCGCATTTGTTTCTCGCGCACTGGTTACGTTGAACAGAGAACCGACTTGGCCCTTGCGAACCATGTCTCTGTCGTCAGTTCGCCCGGAAGTCGGTCCGGTAGCCTGTCCGGCGGAATACTGGACCAGTTGACCGATTTTTTCCTCCAGCGTCATCTTCTGTAGCAGCGCTTCCACTTTTTCATCGAGGCCCGGAGCATTCAGTGGATTGGCTCTTGCAACGTCGCTCTTGATCTGCGGCGCCGCCGTCTGTGCGCAGGAAATCTGCGCCACGAACGACGCAACGCATAACAAAAGGATCGGTGAAAAAAGATACGTGCAGCGGCGAACGCAACCATTGCGGTCGGCGTGTTGGCGCCGGTAAAGTTTTATGTGTGAGATGATCGCACCTTCGTTTGAAAGAGTGTTTGCAACGGAGAAGCAGCGGTCTGCCCGCCAAACGAATCGACTGGAGTGATAGACCGGGGCTTTTCCGCAAAACTATGCCAGCAGCTTACTCCATCATTCGCCTTAGGTAAATCGATTTATCAACAGAGTCTGGTGCATCCGGCCACGATAGCCCGGGCTCACAAATACGCTCATCGGCATAGCTTGCGGCACGCTTTGACCTGTGACAGACTACGCAACCATTAACCCCATGGCGCGCTCCAAATCCAATAAAAGCGGCATTCCGCGGGAACCTTCGGAACACAAGGTCAATCTCCGCGAACTGGCTGACCACCTGGGATTGTCCGTCGCTACCGTGTCGCTGGTTATGAACCGATCGCCCGCTGCCAGGTCGATTCCTCACCACACGCAGGCCCGAGTTCGTGCCGCCGCGCGCGAATTGAACTACCGGCCCAACGTGATGGCGCGTATGTTGCGTCAGCAGCGCAGCTTCACCGTCGGCGTAATCGTGCCGGAAATCAGCGAAGGCTATGCCGCGCTCGTTCTTTCCGGAATCGAAGATCACCTTCTGCAGGAAGGCTACTTTTATTTCGTCGTCAGTCATCGCCACCGTAACGATTTGATCGAGGAATATCCGCGCTTGCTCCAGCAACGAGCCGTGGAAGGCCTGATTCTCGTGGACACTCTCTGCCAGCCGGGGATTGCCGTGCCCATCGTTTCTGTTTCTGGCCACAAGCATCTTCCCGGCGTGACAAATATTTCATTGAATCACAGCAAGGCGGCCCGTCTCGCGCTCGATCACCTGAAAAATCTCGGCCATCGCAAAATCGCTTTTATCAAGGGCCAAGCCTTCAGTTCAGACACCGAAATACGTTGGAAGGCCATGCGCGCCGCTGCTCAGGAACTGAACATTGCCGTGAACGACAATTTGACCGTGCAGTTGGATAGCGAATCCCCGACGCCGCAGCCTGGTTACGACGTGGTCTGCAAATTGTTGCGGATTGCGCCGCCCTTCACCGCGCTCTTTGCGTTCAACGACATCTCGGCCTTAGGCGCAATTCGCGCTCTAAGAGAAGCGGGGAAAAGAGTCCCGGAAGATGTCTCGGTCATCGGATTCGACGATATTCAAAGCGCGGCGTTTCAGAATCCCGGCCTCACAACTATTCGCCAGCCTCTCCGCGAAATGGGAATGACCGCGGCAGAAACTCTGGTCCGCCGCATCGGCAGCCCAAAGAAATCCGAATATCCCAAGAGCATAGTCGTTGAACCAGAATTAATCGTCAGAGGCAGCACCGCGCCTGCATTGTAAATAGGAGACAACAAGCTTCGTCTCTTCAGTTGGGGGCGCGGCACCGCTGCCCCCCAGCTTGCCCGGACGCAAGATTTTAAGCTCCTATTTTCCCCACAACATTCCGCAGTCCTTCGCCTCTCAACATCCTTTCGCGTATCATTCGTTTGTGCGAGTCCTGATTGCAGAAGACGATCCCGGCGTGCAGCGCTTCGTCGCCAAGGGCCTGAAAGAGCAGGCCTACGCCGTTGATGCCGTGGCTACCGGCCCGGAAGCTCTCGAACAGGCTGAAATCAATTCCTACGACGTAATTATTCTGGACGTCATGCTCCCCGGTCTCAGCGGTTTTGAAGTCTGCCGCCGCCTGCGCGAAGCCGGACTTAAAATTCCCGTGCTCATGCTCACCGCGCGCGATGCTGTCGAAGATCGTATCGCCGGACTCGATCACGGCGCCGACGATTATTTAACTAAGCCATTCGAATTCCGCGAACTCCTTGCCCGCCTGCGCGCTCTTCTTCGCCGTCCGTCAGAACTCAAGCCCGCGCAATTGTCCGTCGCGAACCTGATTCTCGATACCGCCGCGCAAGTTGCCACTCGTGGCGATCGCCGGATTTCTCTTACCCACAAGGAATACTCGCTGCTTGAATATCTCGTCCGCAACACCGGACGTATCGTCGGCCGCGCTGAAATTGCCGAACACGTCTGGGACGAACACTTCGACCCCTTCTCCAACTTGATTGAAGTCTACGTCAATCGCTTGCGCCGCAAAATTGACGCTCCCAAGGAAACTCCTCTGCTGCACACTAAGCGCGGCGCCGGCTACATGCTCGGTATCAGCGAAGAATCGGCTTCGTCTGAACAATCCGCCCCGCAGCAGTCACGCGGCAAATCGAAATCGCCCGGCAAAAAGTACGATGTTTAGTTCTGTCCGCAGCCGCCTCACCATCTGGTATGCCGCCGTACTTACCTGCACGCTTTTATTCCTTTCTCTGGTCATCTATTTCATCGTCAAACAAAGTGTCTTGGCTCGCACCGATGCCGGTCTGGTCGAACTCTCCGATTCTTTTCTCGCTACCCTCGAAGCGGAATTGACCGACGCACCTAGAGCTGAAGGAATCGCGCCCGCCGCCCGCCAATCTATGCTTGAACATCAATATCCTGGCCACACTTTTGCCGTTCTCACGGCCAGCGGCGATTTGCTCGCAACTTCGTCCGATTTGCCAAGCGCTGTTCAGCGGGCTCACGCTGAGCCAAATCCACGGCTCACTTCAGAGGTCGTGCCGGCATGCCTCGCTTCACTCGCGACTCCATCCAAATCCTTCCGCTCTTTTGCTGGTAAACACGGTGGCGCTCGCTGCTACGCGCGAACCTTTTCCGCTGCGGGAAATTCCTACCAGCTCGTGATTCTCGCCTCGCTCCGTCCCGAAAGCGCTCTCCTCGAAAATATTCGCATCGCGCTCGGGTGGTTGATTCCCTTCACCGTCGTCCTCGCCTCTGCGGGAGGCTATTTCCTCGCGCGCAAAAGTCTCGCTCCTGTCGCCGATATGTCCGCGCAGGCCGATCACATCGGCGAGTTCACCATTCACGATCGTCTTCCCATTCAAAATCCGCACGATGAACTCGGCCGCCTCGCCGCTACCTTCAACCGCCTTCTCGACCGTCTCGACGCCGCATTCGAACGCCAGCGCCGCTTCATCTCTGACGCGTCCCACGAACTCCGCACTCCGCTCGCGATCCTGCAGGGCGAATCCGAAGTCGCGCTCTCCAAAGAAGTTCGCTCCACTGATGAATACCGCGGATCGCTGGGCATTCTTCATCAGGAAGCCGTCCGCTTGTCACGGGTCGTGGATGATATGTTCACGCTCTCGCGCGCTGACGCCGGACAATATCCCGTGACATTCCGCGAATTTTATGTCGACGAACTCTCTTCCGATTGCGTGCAATCCTTGCGCAGTCTGGCCGCCGCAAAATCCATTTCGCTCTCGGCAAATTCCGATCATGAGTTCCCCATCGTCGCCGACGAATCCCTCGTCCGCCGCATGCTTTTGAATCTCCTGGACAATTCCATCAAATACACGCCAAGCGGCGGCGCAGTCTCGATTACCACCCGCGCAAACGGCGATGCCGCCGAAATTTCCGTGGCCGATAACGGCCCGGGAATTCCCAGCGAATTACAACCCCGCATCTTTGAGCGATTCTTTCGCGGCGACCAGGCTCGTTCCCGTTCGAACCCCAGCAGCGGCGCCGGCTTGGGTCTTTCCATCGCCAAATGGATTGCCGAAGTTCACCATGGTTCTCTGCAACTCACCCGCTCCAGTTCCTCAGGTACAGTATTCACCGCACGCCTACCTAAATCTCCCGATTCCTCTACCTGAACTGATTAATCGTGCATTTATCTCGCATTCGGTAATGTTTCCTTAGCCGATTCTGCGAGATCGAATCGCATTACAAAAATTGTGCAGGTTCTCTCTCAACTTCGCCTGAGCACAGTGCTCAAAGTCTTGCTTGTCGTGGCGTTTGTCGCTGCTTCGTCGCATTCTTTTGTTCGCGCCCAAGAAAAACCCGAAGCTCCTGCGCCTCAACCGGCCGCGAATGCCACGGCCGCTTCATCCGATCCCAAGGATAATAAAGACAATCCGGTGCAGCTTTCTCTTTCCTCCGCTCTCGCTCTGGCCCGCAAAAATAGCACCGTGTACAACGCTGCATTGGTTGAAGCCGGCTCTGCAAGGATCGATCGCGCCCTCGCTCGCGACGCACTTCTGCCGCAGGTGAATTTCAACAACGAATATCTATACACGCAGAGCAACCAGCACGGTGGCGTGCGCTTCATCGCCAACAATGCGGTGCACGAATACACCAGCCAGGGCAACGCGCACGAATCCCTCGACCTCGCCGGGCTGGCAAACTATCGCAGAGTTTCCGCGGCTGCTGCTCTGGCGCGCGCCAAGGCTGAAATCGCTTCGCGCGGCCTGGTGGTCACCGTGGCCCAGGCCTATTTCAGCGCGCTCTCCGCGCAATTCAAGCTGGAAGATGCCAGACGCGCGGCCGACGAGGGCAATCGTTTTCTCGAGCTGACGCAACAACTGGAACATGGCGGCGAAGTTGCCCACGCTGACACCATCAAAGCCGAACTTCAGGCCCAGGATCGCCGCAGACAATTTCATGAAGCGCAGCTTGCGGTGTTGAATGCCCGGCTCGATCTGGCGGTTTTAATTTTCCCGAACGTCCAGGACAATTTCGTTCTTACCGACGATCTTCGCGCCACCGCTCCTCTTCCTTCGCTGGAAGAAGTCCAACAGCAAGCCGCGCACGACAATCCCGATCTGCGCGCCGCTCTCGAATCTGTTCACATGTCTTCCAACGAAGTTGCTGCGGCACGTGCTGGATATCTTCCCTCGCTCAATCTCGATTATTTTTACGGCATTGATGCAACGAGTTTCGCAACCCACAGTTTTTTTCAGGGCGAGCATCTGGACAATCTCGGATCATCCGCTTTGGCTACCCTCAACATCCCCGTATGGAATTGGGGCGCCACGCGCGATCGTATTCGTCAAGCCCAGCTTCACCAGAAACAAGCCAAGCTTGAACTTTCTTATTCCCAACGCAAACTCATCGCTGGAATTCAATCGCTGCACGCCGAAGCGGAAACCGCGCTCAACGAACTCACCGGACTCGCGCGTTCCGCCGAACTTGCCGCGGAAAGCCAGCGCCTCACCTCTCTACGCTACAAGGACGGCGAAGCCACCGTGCTCGAAGTCGTTGACTCGCAAACCGCCTACGTCCAGGCCAGCAATAATTATCATGACGGTGCGGTACGCTATCGTGTCGCTCTTGCCAATCTGCAAACTCTTACCGGAGTCCTCACCACCCCATGACCTTGCGCCTCGATTGGCTCCGTCGAATATATCCGCGAACGAAACTTTTCTTTTCGCCGCTGCCGTTTGCCATTGCACTTTTTATTTCTGTGGGCTGCTCGAAAAAAGAAGCTGAAGTGGTGCCGGAAGTTTCCGTGCAAGTCACGCCCGTAAAAACCGGCGATGTCTCTCGCATCGTCACCGCGGAAGCAGTGGTTTTTCCGCTGCAGCAGGCCGTCGTTTCACCAAAAATTACTTCTACAGTCAAATCTTTTGCCGTGCAGCGCGGCGCTCGCGTTCGTAAAGGCCAGCTGTTGGCAGTTCTGGAAAACGCCGATCTCTCCGCTGCTGCCACGCAAAGCCAAGGTGAATACGAACAAGCCGAAGGCGCTTACGTCACTTCCACGGCGTCCAGTATTCCGGAACAAATCCAGAAAGCCGAACTCGACGCCGCGTCTTCCAAGGCGGCAGCCGACGCGCAGAAGAAAATCGCGGACAGCCGCAAGGAACTTTTCCAGCAAGGTGCGCTTCCCCGCCGCGAACTGGACGCCGCGGAAGTAGCTCTCGCGCAAGCGGAAAGCCAGTACCAGCAATCGCAAAAAGTCCTGGACGATTTGCGCCGCAGCGGCAAAGAGCAAGCCGTCAAATCCGCCGGCGGCCAATTCAACGCCGCAAAAGGAAAACTTCTCGGTGCCGAAGCGGCCCTCAGTTATTCCTATATCAAAAGTCCAATCAATGGTGTAGTGACCGACCGTCCGTTGTATGCCGGCGAACTGGCCACCGCCAATCAGCCGCTGCTTACGGTCATGGACAACACCAGCCTGATTGCAAAAGCTCATATCTCGCAGGCGCAAGCCGTGGGCTTGAAAAAAGGCGCGGAAGCGGAAATTAAGATTGCCGGTCAGGAAGATTCCATTCCTGCAAAGCTTAGTCTGGTGAGCCCCGCGCTTGATCCTGGCAGCACCACCATCGAGGTTTGGGTCCAGGCGGCGAAACCTCCGGACTCGCTGCGGCCCGGCATGACTGTACAAATTTCCATCACTGCCGCCACCGCGAAAGACGCCGTGATCGTGCCCAACAATTCCATTTTTCAAAGTAACGACGGCGCGAACTATGTGGTGGTCGCCGGCTCCGACAATATTGCGCACCAAAAAAATGTTCAGCTCGGCATTCGCGGCATCGCCGAAACGCAGATCACCAGCGGTGTAACCGCAGGCGAGTCCATAATCACGACTGGCGGATACGGTCTGCCCGACAAGACCAAAATCAAAATTGAAACTCCCGAAACAAACGAAGGCGCCGAAAAATCCGGCGACAAGTCCGACCAGAAAGCCGAAGGTTCATCGGATAAAAGGGCCCCGGATAAATCCGGCACCAAGAACACTGACAAATCAAAACCTTCCGGCTCGGAAAAGGAGTAGCGCGCATGCCGGAACCTCCCGTTTCTCCTTCTCAAGCAAAACCAGCAGCGGAGAACTTGCAGTGGTTCCAGAAAATTTCCCAGCCGGTTTTATTTCTGATCATCAGCCTTGCTCTGGTCGGCGGCTACCTCGCGTTTAGTATTCCTGTTTCTGTTTTCCCCAGCACCGATTTCCCCCGCATCGTCATTGGCGTTGATAACGGCGTTATGCCCATCGACCAGATGCTGGTTACCATTACCAGACCCCTCGAAGAATCCGTAAACAACGTTATCGGCCTGCAGCGCGTGCTTTCCATTACCAGCCGCGGCTCCGCGGAAGTCGATCTTTTTTTTGATTGGAACGTGGACATGGTTCTCACGCTGCAGCGCGTGGACGCCGTCGTAGCGCGCATGCAAGCCGAACTCCCCACCACCGCGAAACTCGAAACGCATCGTCTCACCTTCGCCACTTTCCCGATTCTGGGATACAGCCTCACCTCCGATTCTGTCTCGCCGGATCATCTCTGGGAAATCGCCACTTACGACATTAAGCCGAGAATCAATCGGCTCGACGGCGTGGCCTCGGTCATCGTCCAAGGTGGCCGCGTTCCGGAATATCAGATCACTCCTGATCCCGCGCGCCTCGTTTCGGCCGGAGTAACCGTCGCCGACATTCTCGACGGCGTAAAAAAAACCAATCTCATCGATTCGCCCGGCCTTTTTGAAAACAATCACCAGCTGGTGCTCAGCCTGGTCAGCGGACGCGTCCATTCTCCGGATGAGCTCGGCCAGATCGTCGTTAAGACTTCCGCCGCCGGAGTGCCCATTCGCGTGCGCGATGTCGGCGCCGTCGCGCGATCCGCTGCTCCGGTCTATACCATGGTCACCGCCAACGGAAAATCCGCCGTGCTGCTCAGCGTCAATCGCCAGCCGGACAGTAATACGCTTTCCGTCGCCGATGAAGTTCACCAACAAATTCAATCGCTCAGCGCCGGCCTTCCTCCCGGCGTTCATCTGGAACCGTTTTACGATCAGTCCACCATCGTGCGCGATTCTATTTCCAGCGTTCGCGACGCCGTTCTTATCGGCATTCTTCTTTCCGTCGCGATTCTGATTTTGTTTTTGCGCGATTGGGGCGCTTCCATCATCGCCGGCCTGGTTATTCCTACTACTCTCCTGCTCACCTGCATCGCTCTGAAATTTTTTGGCCAGAGTTTTAATTTGATGACGCTTGGCGGACTGGCCGCAGCTGTAGGCCTGGTAATTGATGATGCGATAGTTGTCCTGGAAAACATCGTTTTGCATCGCGATGCGGGGCAGGGCCGTTTGCAAGCGATTTCCAGCGCGCTGCGCGAAATGGCTGTGCCGCTGCTTGGCTCGACGATCACTCCCATTGTTGTTTTTCTTCCGCTGATTTCCATCGCCGGTGTGACCGGCGCTTTTTTTCGCGCACTCGCCGTGACCATGACCGTGGCGCTTCTGGTTTCGCTTTTTCTGGCGATGACCTGGACGCCGACGCTCAGCCAGTATTTGCTGAAGGACAAACGCAAAAACAAAGACGAATCTGGCGCGCATTCCGCGGCGGGAAATAAAGCTGCAAACACTGGCGCGATAGAAAATATTGATCCGGCGGCGCTGCTCGCCGCGGAGGAAGCGCATCTCTCCGGATTTTTCGGGCGCATCGTCAATTTCTATACACGTTTCATGCAACGTGTTCTTCACCATCCGTTGCTTCTGGTCGGCAGTTCCGTCGTCATTATTTTGCTTACCGGATTTTGCTATCACTTCCTTGAAACCGATTTGCTGCCGGCAATGGACGAAGGCGGATTTATTCTCGATTACTTTACGCCGCCAGGCAGTTCGCTTACCGAATCGGATCGTATCCTGCAGCACGTGGAAGCAATCCTCAAGGAAACTCCAGAAGTGGAAAACACTTCGCGGCGCACCGGTTTGCAGCTGGGTTTGGCCTCGGTCACTGAAGCCAATCGCGGTGATTTCACGGTGCGGCTAAAAGCGAAACGCAAGCGCGACATTGACGAAATCATGAACGACGTCCGCAACGAAATTAAAAAATCCGAACCAGCCGCCGACGCGGCATTCGTGCAAGTTTTGCAAGACATGATTGGCGACCTCAGCAACGAGCCAGAGCCCGTTGTCATCAAGCTGTACTCGCAAGATCCGCAACTGCTTTTGCAGTCTGCGCCGAGGGTTGCGGAAGCCATCGGAAAGATTCCCGGCGTGGTTGACGTGCTCGATGGCGTGGAAAATACCATCAGCGGACCGGCTTCCACGTTTCAAATTAATTCCGCCACCGCCGCGCGTTCCGGATTTACGCCGGAAGAGATTGCGATTGACGCGTCGGCAATTCTTGAAGGCGAGCCCGCGGCAACTCCGGTAGTTTTGAACGATCGTGTGTATCTGATTCGCGTGCGTTTTCCGGAAATGAACCGCAGCTCCATCGATCAGATGACCAACACGCCGCTGCTGAGCGCGACCGGAAAAACCGCGACATTAGGATCGCTGGCGACGCTTTCGACCGATCCCGGACAAACGGAGATCCGCCGGGAAAATCTACAACGGCTGATGCAAGTAACTGCGCGCCTGGAAGGCGTCGGCCTGGGTTCCGGAATCGCCGCGGTGCAAAAGGCGGTCAACGATCTTCATCTTTCTTCCAGCATCCGCATCGAATACGGCGGGCTGTATCAGGAACAACAAAAATCGTTTCGTGATCTGCTCAACGTTCTCGTTCTCGCGCTACTTCTCCTTTTCATCGTGCTGCTCTTCGAGTTCCGCACTTTCGCGGCGCCCGCCGCGATTCTGGCTTCCGCTTTGCTTTCCACTTTCGGCGCGCTGTTTGCGTTGCTGATCACGCGTACGACTTTCAACATTGCGTCGTTCATGGGGCTGATCATGGTCGTCGGCATCGTCGCCAAGAACGGCATTCTGTTGCTCGACGCCGAACACCGGTTTCGGGCATTGGGACAATCGCCGGAAGAAGCGATGATCCAGGCTGGCCGGCGACGCCTCCGCCCCATTGCCATGACCGCCATCGCCACCGTCGCCGGCATGTTTCCCCTCGCCATCGGTCTTGGAGCCGGGTCCGAAATGCTCAAGCCACTTGCGATCACGGTGATCGGCGGCCTGCTCAGTTCCATGATCCTGTCGCTGGTGTTCACACCGACCATCCACTACTACCTGCAGCGGCACCCGGAGACGGCGCGCACCGCGTAAAAGTGTTGAAAAGGATGCGGCACGTGTTCCATTTTGGGACTGCGTTGGCTAGAGCACCCCTACCCCCGGGTACTTTTCGGATGAGTTTGTAAATACAGGACTTAATCCTTGCAAGAGTGAAAAAGAGTGAGAAAAAGTGAAATTTGTGAAGGATAAGTCCTTTGTTTTGATATAGGCGATGGGCATACTCTTACGGAGACTTTTTGAGAAGAGTGAAAGAGTGATGGCTCAGACAGGACGGAACGGCGGGGCCGATATACAAAACGCACAACGGACCATAACACGAAAACTGGTAACTCTGTCCATAAGTATCTATGTCTGAAGAGGAATAGGTTTGCTCGCCAGCGATTTAATACACATCTTCAGTGACAGGTTCCAGCACCGGAATCCTGGAACGATTTGCCTGCCTGCGGGATAAATTCCCACTGATATCGGCCGGGTGCAAGCGTCAACTTCAACACGCCGAACGCCTCCCGAGAGCGCACTTCGCTGTTGGCATGAACCACAGTAAAGGGACGGAGATTCTTGCCGCCGGTCCCTACGACGAATTCGCGGATGCCGCGGCTGGGATCGGCGATGCCGTCAGGAGTTTGCGGCGCGAATCGTTCGTAATCGTGGTCATGGCCGTTTACGATCACGTCCGCGTTCGCTGCGTAAAGGGCATCCCACAGAGGCTTCATACCCAGGTCGTTCCCGTGCGCGCCGCCGGAACTGAAAAGCGGCTTGTGAAAGTAGGCTAGCGTGCAGGCAACAGGATGCGTCGCGAGATCTTCGCGCAGCCATTGGCCCTGCGCGGAAGCTGCGTCGCATCCGCCCGCCGCCGCACATTCGCTGTTGAGGACTACGATGTGCCAAGAGCCGAGTTCGTAGCTGTAATAACCTTTGCCTGGCTCGCCAGCAGTTTCGCCGAAATATTGGAAGTAAGAGGCAGCGCCAGCGGAATGGAATTCGTGATTGCCGGCCGCTGGACGGGTGCGATTTTTCAGGCGACCCCAGGTTTTGTCGTAGCATGCAAAATTTGCCGGGGTGCCATCCGGGTAGGCGAGGTCGCCGACGGCCATCACGGTGCCGGGAATTTTGTCGAGCAGGGTTGCGGTGGCTCGCGCTCCGGAAAGGTCCTTGCAATCGGCGATGTCGCCTGCTCCGACCAGGACCGCGGTGTTTTCCGTTTTGGCCGCGACTCGACGGGCGGAACAACCTTGGAGGCCCAGGATGCCAAGCAGAGTCCCGAAAAGGAGAAATGGCATTGCAAACGCAACGGTTAAGACTCTTTGCGACCGGGCCGGAATCTTCGAGCGGCGATCCTTATCAGATTGCCGCCGACTGACAGCGGGTTTTTGAATCTGGCAAATTGAGAAGTTATTGCGTATGGAAAAATGGCGGCGAATCTCAAAGAAAAGCAGGTGACTAGTCTTATTGTGCATAGTGTTTTGGTGTGACCGGCGTGGGCGAAGCGGTGACGCAACGCAAACAAATCGCGTCCCCGGCTCACGCGGAAGTTAGAACTTGAAGCGCAGCATGAACTGGAGCTGCCGGGGCAGACCGGTGCCGGTGTTGGGAGATGCGACGTTGTCGTTGTTGATGTTGAAGTTCACGGTAGACGTAATGACGCCGAAATCTGGCTTGGCAGATAGCGCTCGGGGGTTTGCCGCGGTTGGGGAGTAATCCAGGGTCAGGTTGTTGGGATCGCCGAGCTGAGTGTGATTGAAAATGTTGAAGGCCTGAATACCAAATTGCAGTGAAAACCTTTCGGTTAGTTTGGTTTCTTTCATCAAAGCCATGTCAATTTGCCAGGTGTCGAGGGCGCGGACGATGCCATTGCCAGTATCGCCAAAACGCGTAAAGAATCCATTGGCATCCACGGGAGGCGCTTGAAAAGCCGCCGGATTCACGAGAGGCACGCCGCCGTGACCACTACCCGGGAGGGTAAGCGGAACACCGGGAATGATATCAGGCCGCTGGTTGGTTTGATCGTTGCCGTCCGGCAGGAGGTAGGTTTGAGAGAAGGTATCGAAGGGTCCGCCTGCGATGGATCCGCCGAGACCCATGGAAACTGTGAGCGGGTGTCCGGTATGCCAGATGCCAGTGGTGCTGAGGTTCCAGCCACCTACGATCTTTCCGGAAACGCCGCCACTCTGCAGATAGGCTTTGCCCGGCCCGAAAGGAAGTTCGTAGATGGCATTAGCCGTGAAGTTGTGTCGAACGTCGAAAATGCTGGGGCCTTTGTCGCAAGGCAGGCAGTTTACATTCTCTGGGCCGTTGGATTCGCCGCCGCCAACCGAGCCGTCATTGATGGAATGTGACCAGGTGTAACGGCCCAGCACGGAGAGGCCGTTGTGCAAGCGGCGCTCAAGAGAAATTCCCAGAGCGTGATAGCTGCTGGAACCGATATCACTCTTTCTGTCGACAGATCCGTACGGATCAGGATTGTTGGGGTCAGGAAAAAAAGCATCCAATGGCCGCACGCAATCGGTGCCGATACTGTTGATCGTCACCGGAAGAGTGCAGAGATTCACAGCGCCGCGGGAGAACAAGTGCACGCCATGGCTGCCAAGATAGGACGCAGAGAGGAGAAAGTGGTCGGGTAGTTCGTTTTCAACAGTCAGTCCCCATTCCTCCGCGTAGAGATCGCGGCGATTCTGACGCTGCAGCGCTCGCGGATGGTTTGCTTGTTTGCTGCCGCTGAGTCCCGAGAGGTCGGGGATTTCTTGTTGGAGGCCGGTAGTAAGCGGGGGCGATTGGACCGTGACGCGGAAAGTATCGCTCTCGAGGCCGGCGTTTAAATCGTCGTTCTGTGCCGCGCCATGGTAGATACCAAAGCCGGAGCGGATGACGGTCTTTCCGTGGAGCGCTGCGGGAGCCCACGCGACACTGAGACGAGGATCGAAATTCCTGTAACTCGGATTGTACAACGCGGGATTAGTTGGGCACGGAGGAGTGTTTATCGGCGCGGGGAAGGGCGCGTTGAAAGAACCCGAACCCAGGCAAGCACCGTGGAACTGGTTGAAGTCAAACACCGTGGTGCGGTTGGTCGCTTCGCTGGCGACGCCGTAATAGTCCCAGCGAAGGCCCGCGTTGACCGTGAAAGTGGGGGTTACTTTCCATTCGTCCTGGAAGTAAGGCATGTAGAAACCACGGCGAAGCCGGTGGCAGCACCACGGTGCAATGAAGTTCAGAGTCGTCAACTGCGCCCCTACGAGGCTATCGTTAGCGCCGAAATTGAGGTTGTTATTCGCGGTTTGTCCCTGATTGAGGCGAATCCGGCGGATCTCAATACCCATTTTGAAGGCGTGCGGGCCGTGGGTCCAAGTGAGGTTGTCGATCACACCGTAGGTGGTGCCAACTTCAATGTCGGCCGACTCGTTGGGAATACCCGTGAAATTGTTGGTGTTTATGGCGAAGGACAGCGTACTTGATTGCGGATTGTGGTACGGGGAACGATTAATGAACACCTTGGTTTCGTTGAAGATGGTCGGCGAGAAGATGTGCTGAAGCGCAAGGAGGTAGTTGGCGGGATGGTTGATCGTTTGCGCCTGGTCGAGGCCGCTGGTGACGCCGATCTGAGCGTCCACCAAGCTGATGTCACGCTGCGCACGACCGTAGAGAGTGGTTTTGTCGGTGAATTTGTGATCAATCCTGACCAGCCAAGTGTCTTCATGCACGGTGGTGCGAATGTTATGCGTGAACTGATCAAAGTCCGTGATTGGGTCGGCTGCGTCAACAGTCACTCCGCAGGCGGCGCTGCTGCAAGGCGTAAATTGTGCGTCTGGGAAGGTGATTTTGGGTGCGCAGCCTCCGATTGTGCCGGTGGATTGGCGCCAAGGGAATCCCTGGAGAATGGTGCACATTTGCGGTGAGGGGCCGACGCCATCGCGGCCGGTGACGAGAACAGTATTGAGGAAGCTGGCGCTGGGGACGATGATGGTTCCGGCGGTGCTGGATTCCTGCAACTGGCGAAGGCCTTCATAACTCAGGAAGAAAAAGGTTTTGTCTTTTTTGATTGGGCCGCCAACGGTCATTCCGTACTGCCCGAGACGGAACGGTGGAATGGTTTGAGGATCGGTAAAATTGCGAGCGTCGAAGACTGAATTGCGCAGGTAACCGAAAACTGTGCCATGCAGATCGTTGGTGCCGGATTTGGTGACGACGTTGATCTGACCGCCTGCTTGCGTGCCGTATTCGGCATCGTAGAGAGCGCTGTTGACGCGATATTCGGCCACGGCGTCCTCTGAGATCTGCAGGCGCACTTGTGATTTCTGGGCTTGTTCCTGAATACCGCCAGCGTCCACGCCGTCAAAGTTGAAGTTGTTGTCGTCGCGGGCGCGGCCAGCGAAGCGGATGGTGCGTTGATCGCCGCCGCCATCGTCTTGAGCAAAGGGAGCGAAGAGCGTTAAAGCGGACCAGTCGCGGCCGTTCACTGGAAGATTATCGATCTGCTCGGTAGTGATGACGGTTGCCGCAGCGGCAGTGCTGCGTTCGGCAGGACCTGCGTCAGCGGTGATTTCAACTTTGTCTTCGATCGGACCAACGTCCAGGGATGCATCAAGCGTGTGGGTCTCTCCCACCAGAAGAATGACGCGATTCAGGACTTTGGTTTTGAAACTGGGGTTCGAAACCGTAACGGTGTATTCGCCAACAGCGAGGCCCGGAAAACGATAGTAGCCGCTGGAGTTCGCTTTGCGTTCCTGGCTGATGCCTGTAGCGACTTCCACAATCTTGACGTCTGCACCGCTGATAGCGCCACCGGAGGAATCCGTGACGGCGCCTTCGAGCGTAGCGCGGTCGGTTTGCGCGACCGTAATCGTTCCGAGAAGAAAGTGAGCAAAAGCAAAAAGAAACACGAGTACGAATGTTTTTATAAAATTGCGCATAGAACACACCCTATCGGGTCTCGGAGCCGGGAGGAACGAGCAATGGATCTTAAATCCTCAACGACACGTCGCCCGAGACAGATTAGCTAGCGAGCTATATTTCGCCTGACTTGTGCGAATGGAAGGTGACTCTAATATGACGAATCGTTTAAAAACGGATAACGCACGTTGAAAATGAAAAATCGGATTCTCTAGGTCCACCAGGGTTCGACGGGAGGGTCGCGGAGAACGATGCGCGAAAGAAAAGCGGCGGCGGACTCGAGGCCTTCGTCGACGGAGGCGAGAGCGTCTTCGTGTTCGATGCTGATGACGTAATCGTAGCCGGTGAGACGAAGAGCGCTTACGATCTGCTTCCATACGAGTCCGTCGTGGCCCCAACCCACGGTGCGGAAAAGCCAAGAGCGATCCGCCATCTGACGATAACTTTTTGCGTCGAGAACGCCGTTGCGCGCGACATTCGAAGGGTCCAGTGCGGAATCCTTTGCGTGTACGTGAAAAATGCTGTCGCCCAGAGCGCGGATGGTGACTGGAATATCGGCGCCCTGCCAGAAAAGATGGCTGGGATCGAAATTCACACCGACGTTTTTGCCCGCGGCTTCGCGCAGGCGCAGTGCAGTCTCAACGTTGTAAACGACGAAGCCGGGATGCGGTTCGATAGCCACTTTGATTCCGTAGTCGGCGGCAAACTTACCGGCTTCCTGCCAGTAGGGAAAAACTTTTTTGTCCCACTGCCATTCGAGAGTTTCGAGAAATTCCGGCGGCCAAGGGGCGACAATCCAGTTGGGACACTTGGCATCGTCGCTGTCGCCGGGGCAACCGGAAAAAGTGACTACGACGGGAACCTGGAGTTTTTCCGCAAGCTTTACCGATTTGCGAAACGCTTCGTCGTGTTCGCGGGCCATATTGCGATTTGGGTGCATGGGGTTGCCGTGGCAGGAAAGAGCGCTGATGGTGAGGCCAGCGTCGCGAATCTGGGAGCGAAAATCATCCAGCTTATGCGGACTGGCCAGCAAGGAATCGACTTCGACGTGATCCCGGCCGGGCCAGCCGCCGGTGGCGAACTCGATCGCGCTGACGCCGGAAAGAGAACGCATTTTTGCAACTACCTGATCCAGAGTGCGATTCACGAAAACGGGCGTAAATACCC
>WNFR01001522.1_pt1 | contig 29709 bp, 27 predicted proteins | sample 5400221 | NCBI WGS metagenome assembly WNFR01 (sample SAMN13153357, study PRJNA577476) | soil metagenome | isolation source: 40 cm soil under Madrone tree | place: USA:California | collected 2016-06-14
GGCGTTGTTTTGCGCCCTGATCACGCCCCATCGCTCGCTCGGCGGGGCCGGATTCCTGGTGCTGATGGCGGCGATCGGGGGCGTGAGCTTCGCGGCCGGAATCGTCTTTCTCATCCTCGGCGCCTGGCCGGTGGTGGGCTTTTTCGGGCTCGACGTGGTGCTGATCTATTGGGCCTTCCGCATCAACTACCGCGCCGCCCGGGCCTATGAGGAAGTCATGGTGACGGCCTCGGAGCTGCGCGTCCGCAAGGTGAGCCATCGCGGCCGGGTCGCCGAATGGTCGCTCAATCCGCTCTGGGTCAGGCTCGACCGCGACACCCATGAGGAGTTCGGCATCGAGCGGCTTTTCCTGGTGTCGCGCGGCCGCAAGCTGCCGATCGGCGGCTTTCTGAGCCCGGGCGAGAAGGAGAGCTTTGCCGATGCGCTGGCCGCCGCCATCGGCGAGGCCAAGCGCGGGCCGACCCGGACGGCCTTTTAGCGTCACGGACGCCTCACGGATTTGTGCAAAAAGTTGCGAGGGCGGCGCCGCCGCATTCGGGTAGAAGGTGGGCCGACATCGCCCCAGAGTCGATCAGGAAGGACATTGATCCATGCTGTCGAAACCTAAGCCCGCACGTCACGTCGCATCCGCCGCCCTGGTGTGCCTCGGCCTTGCCGGCGCCTGGTGGTTCGGGGGCGCGCAGGCCGCCGAGCCCGCGACCGTGGTGCCGGCGCCCGCGATCGACGCGCCGGCGGATGCCGATACGCAGACCGTGGTCCTCGCCGGCGGCTGCTTCTGGGGCGTCCAGGCGGTGTTCCAGCACACCAAGGGCGTAACCCAGGTCCTGTCCGGCTATGCGGGCGGCACCAAGGAGACCGCGCAATACAATGTCGTGAGCTCGGGCCGCACCGGCCACGCCGAGGCGGTGCAGATCCGCTTCGATCCGCGCCAGATCTCCTACGGGGCGATCCTGCAGATCTACTTCTCGGTCGCGCATGATCCGACCCAGCTCAACCGGCAGGGTCCGGACGACGGCCCGCAATATCGCTCGGCGGTTTTCTATGCCGACGCGGCGCAGCAGAGCGTCGCCCAGGCCTATATCGTCCAGCTCGACAAGGCCGGCACCTTCAAGCATCCGGTGGTGACGCAGCTCACCCCGCTCGCGGGCTTCTATCCCGCCGAGGCCTATCACCAGGACTACGCCACCCGGCACCCGACCAATCCCTACATCGTCTACAACGACCTGCCCAAGGTGGAGAATCTCAAGCGCCTGTTTCCGCAGCGCTACCGCGAGCAGCCCGTGCTGGTGACGGCGTCGAACCCTTCGTAACCTGCCTTCCTTTGAATTGGTTTCTGCCGTGATGGGTCCGGCGCGCGCCCTCGCGCGGTCGCGGGCACGGCAGGACCGCGGCTGATTGACGATGCGGGCCCGAACGCGCACAAGACCCCGGTGATAGGCAACGCGAGCCCCGGGGGAACCCGCATGCAGGAGCGTCGTCCGGTGATGCTGGCCGTGCTGGACGGCTGGGGCTGGCGCGAGGAGACGGCCGACAACGCGGTCCGCCAGGCGCGCACGCCCGCCTTCGACCGCCTGTGGGCGGCCGGTCCGCACGCCCTGCTGCGAACCTCCGGCGCCGATGTCGGCCTGCCGCCCGGCCAGATGGGCAATTCCGAGGTCGGGCACCTCAACATCGGGGCTGGGCGCATCGTCAAGCAGACCCTGCAGCGCATCACCGACGCGATCGCCGACGGCGAGATCGCCAGGTCGCCGGCGCTGCGCGGCTTGATCGAACGCCTGCGCGAAGGCGGCGGCGTCTGCCACCTGATGGGCCTGGCGTCGCCCGGCGGCGTTCATTCGCACCAGGACCATGCGGCGGCGCTCGCCGGCATCCTGGCGCAAGCCGGCGTCCCGACGCTCGTGCATGCCTTCACGGACGGCCGCGATACGCCGCCGCGATCGGCCGACCAGGATATCCGCCGCCTCGCCGCGGCGCTGCCGCCCGCCGTGTCGATCGCGACGGTGTGCGGCCGCTATTACGCGATGGACCGCGACAAGCGCTGGGAGCGCGTCGCCAAGGCCTATGCGGCGATCGTCGAGGCCGATGGGCCGCGGTTTCCGGACGCCGGCGCCGTGATCGCGGACGCCTATGCGCATGATCTCGGCGACGAGTTCGTGCTGCCGGGTATCGTCGGCGGCTATCGCGGGATGCGCGACGGCGACGCGGTGCTGTGCTTCAACTTCCGCGCCGACCGGGTGCGCGAGATTCTGTCGGCGCTGCTCGATCCGGGTTTCTCCGGTTTTGCGCGCCCGCGCGTGGTGCGGATCGCGGCCGCGGCCGGGATGACGGAATACAGCGACGAGCTCGCCCCGTTGATGCAGGCGATCTTATCCCACGACGACCTGGCGATGGTGCTGGGCGAGGTGGTGGCCGGCGCGGGCCGCGCCCAATTGCGCATGGCGGAGACCGAGAAATATCCGCACGTCACTTATTTTCTCAACGGCGGCCGCGAGGAGCCCTATCGCGGCGAGGACCGCATCATGGTGCCGTCCCCGAAGGTCGCGACCTACGACCTGCAGCCCGAGATGTCGGCCCCCGAGCTGACCGACAAGGCGGTGGCGGCGATCGCTTCGGGCAAGTACGACCTGATCGTGCTCAACTACGCCAACCCCGACATGGTCGGCCACACCGGCAGCCTGCCGGCCGCCATCAAGGCGGTCGAGACCGTCGATGCCGGGCTCGGACGGATCGCCGAGGCGATCCGCAAGGCCGGCGGCGCCTTGCTGGTCACGGCCGACCACGGCAATTGCGAGATGATGCGCGATCCCGTCACCGGCGGGCCGCACACGTCCCACACCACCGGCCCGGTGCCGTTGCTGCTCATGGGCGGCGGCGACGTCGCGTTGGCGGATGGACGGCTCGCCGATCTCGCGCCGACCTTGCTGGCGCTGATGGGCCTGCCGAAGCCGGCGCAGATGACCGGCGTCTCGCTGCTGCGCCCTGTCGCGGCCGCCAAGGCCGGCGCCGCCGCGATCACCGCGACGCGGGATTGAGCGTCGAACGGCCGGTCATTCCGGCTTGATGCCGGCCTCCTTGACGATGGGCCACCATTTCTCGATCTCGGCCCGCTGGTAGGCGCCGAGAGCCTCGGGGGTCTGCTGCTCGGGCAGCGGAAGCTCCTGCGCCAGCTCGGCGAGCTTGCTGCGCGTGGCCGGGTCGGCGAGGGCGTCGAGCACCGCCGCATTGAGCCTGGCGACAGCATCCCGCGGCGTTCCTTTCGGGGCCCACAGCCCGTGCCAGACCGAGATGTAGAAGTCCGGCACTCCCGCCTCATCCACGGTCGGGACGTCGGGCGCCGACGCAAGGCGCGTCTTTGCGGTGACCGCAAAGGCCTTGATGGTGCCGCCGCGCAGTTGCGGAATCACATTCGAGGCCTGTTCCAGCATGATGTCGATTTGTCCGGCGACCAGATCCAGCATGGCCGGCCCGGTGCCGCGATAGGGAACAAACTGAAAGCGGCTGCCGGTGATTTTCTGGAAAAGAAGGCCGGCGACGTGGGGCGGCGTACCGACGCCGCCGGTGCCCGCAAGCGCCTTCTCCGGATTGGCCTTCAGCCAGGCGGCCAGCTGTTTCAGATCGTTTGCCGGCAAAGTCTTTTTGGCGACGATCACGAGCGGACCCGTCGCGATCATCGCGACCGGCTCGAAGTCCTTCAGCAGGTCGTAGGGCAGGCTGTAGATCGCGCCGTTCAACACATAATGCGTCCAATGGCCGATGCCGATCGTATAGCCGTCCGGCGCCGCGCGCGCGACGCGCCCGACGCCGATCGATCCTCCGGCGCCGCTCACATTTTCGATCACGATGGTCTGGCCGAGGGAAACCCGCATGCGCTCCGCCATGATGCGCCCGATCGCGTCCGTCGGGCCGCCCGCGGAGGCCGGAACGATCATGGTGATCGGCCGCGCCGGATAAGCCTGCGCCCAGAGCGCTTGGGATACCGCCGGGAGCGCGACAGCCGCCGCTGCCAGGCGCAGCAATGACCTCCGGTGAAGCTTCATCAATTCCTCCCAACGCCGGCGCGCGATGGGCGCCGCGGCCGGCCGCGGCTCAGAAATCCCGCAAGCCCAGCACATCGGCCATCGAATAAAGTCCGGGCTTCCTGCCCTTCGCCCACAGCGCCGCCTTGACGGCGCCGCGCGCGAAGATCATGCGGTCCTCGGCCTTGTGCGAAAGCTCGATGCGCTCGGCCGGGCCGGCGAACACCACGGTGTGGTCGCCCACCACGGTGCCGCCGCGCAGCGACGCGAATCCGATGTCGCCGGCCTTGCGGGCCCCGGTCTCGCCGTCGCGTCCGCGCGCCGAGCGCTGCGCCAAATCGATGTTGCGGCCCTCGGCCGCTGCGCGCCCGAGCATGAGGGCGGTGCCGGACGGCGCGTCGATCTTCTTGTTGTGGTGCATCTCGAGGATCTCGACGTCGAACTCCTGGTCGAGCGTGCGGGCGACGCGCCGCACCAGCGCGGCCAGCAGATTGACGCCGAGACTCATGTTGCCCGACTTGACGATGACCGAGCGCTGCGCCGCGATCGCGATCAGCTTCTCGTTCTCGGCCGACAGCCCGGTGGTGCCGATCACATGGACGAGGCCCTGTTGGGCGACGATCTCGGCGAGCGCGAGGGTGGCGGCGGGAATCGTGAAGTCGACGAGGCCGTCCGCCTTCGCCAGCAGCGGCGCCAGATCGGCCGTGACCTTGATGCCGTTGGGGCCGAGCCCGGCGAGCTCGCCCGCGTCGCGGCCGATCACCGCCGAGCCGGGCGCGTCGACCGCGCCCGCCAGGATCGCGCCGTCGGTGTCGGCGATCGCCTTGACGAGCGTGCGCCCCATGCGCCCGCCGGCGCCGGCCACGATCAGCCGCATGTCGGACATCGGTGTGTTCTCCTGGCGAGGTCGCGCCGGTATAGCGGGACGCCAACCGCAAGGGAAGGCGGCAAGCGCGAGCCGCTACGGCTGCGCGCCGTCGTAGCCCGGAATGATGACGAGATCGACCTCGCAGCCCCGCTTGAGATATTGCGCGGCGTCCTGGTATTCGGGCGAGCGATAGCAGGCGAGCGCCGCCTCGTGGGTGGGAAACTCGAGGACGACCGGGTGCTGCCTGCTGCGGCCGAACACGCAGTCATGGGGGCCGCCGCGCACCAGAAATTTTCCGCCGAACTTGGCGAAGGCGACCGCGTTGCGCTTGCGGTATTCGTCGTAGTCCGCCTGGGTGTTGATGTCGACGCCCGCGATCCAATAGCCCTTGGCCATCCTGCTCTCTCCTGTCGCCTACGACGGCGCGCCGTCGTGGCCCTCGACGATGACAAGATCGACGTCGGCCTTGCGGTCGCGCAGCCGTTTCGCCGCCTGATACTCCGGCCCGCGGTAGCAGGCGAGCGCCGCCTCGTAGCTCGGAAATTCCAGCACCACGGTGCGGCTGCGCACGCGGCCCTCGACGACCTCGTGCGCGCCGCCGCGCGCCAGGAAACGGCCGCCGAACTTGCCCAACGGCGCCATGTAGGCACCCAAATAGGCCTGAAAGCCTTCAGGGTCCGTCACGTCGACATGCGCGATCCAGTAACCCTTGCGCGGGCCGGCCGGGGGCGGCGACACCGGCCGCGGCGGCTGCTGCCCGTCATAGCCCTCGACGATCACGAAGTCGGACGTCGCATGCGCCAAGCGCATCGGCTTCGCGCCCTGATATTCGGGCGAGCGGTAGCAGGCGAGCGCGGTGGCGTAGTCGGGGAATTCGCGCAGCACGTTGCGGGCGCGGGCGCGCCCTTCGGCGGCCTCCATCTGGCCGCCGCGCACCAGCGCGACGCCGTTGTATTTGTGGTGGGCCGGCGGCGTCGCCGCCATGTAGGCCTTATAGCCTTCCGGGTCGCTCACGTCGATGTGCGGAATCCAATAGCCTTTGGGCACGACTTCGACCCCTCTCAGCGTTGTGCGCTGGCGATCTCGGCGATGATCGCCTGCGCGGCCGCCTTCGGGTCTTCCGCCGCGACGACCGGCCGGCCGACCACGAGATAATCGGCGCCGGCCGCGATGGCGGCCGCAGGCGTCATGATGCGTTTCTGGTCGCCGCTCTCCGCGCCCGCCGGGCGGATGCCCGGCGTCACCAGGGCCATGCCGGACCCGACGAGCGGACGCAATGTCGCGGCTTCCTCGGCCGAACACACCAGGCCGTCGACTCCGATGTCGCGCGCTTGCGCGGCGCGCTCGGCCACCAGCTCGGCCACCGTGAAATCATAGCCGGCGGCGGCGAGGTCGGCGTCGTCATAGGACGTCAGCACCGTGACGGCGAGGATGCGCAAATTCGACGAGCCGGACTGCCCGCGCGCCTCGACGGCCGCCTTCATGGTCTGCGGATAGGCGTGCACCGTGAGGAAGGTGGCGCCGAGGCGGGCGACGCTTTCGACGCCCTTGTGGACGGTGTTGCCGATGTCGTGCAGCTTGAGATCGAGAAACACCTGGCGGCCCGAGCGCGCGAGCGCTTCGGCGAATGACAGCCCGCCCGCGAAGGCGAGCTGATAGCCGATCTTGTAGAACGAGACCGCATCGCCGAGGCGCGCCACCATGGCTTCGGCGGCGGCCACCGAGGGAAGATCGAGCGCAACGATCAGCCGGTCGCGGGGAGCGATCAATCAAGCCTCCTCATCTCGCGAGCGAGCGCGTCGCATCGACGAGCCGCGACAACAGGATCTGAAAGGCGTCCGCGGTGCGCGGATCGCGCAGGTTGTCGTGTTCGTCGAACGCATGGGCGGCGTCGCGCACCGCGACCTGCTCCGGCAGCACGGTGGCGCCGCAGCCGAGCTCGAGCACCTGGCGCAACGCCATCAGCGACCGATAGCCGCCCAATGTGCCGGGCGAGGCCGCGGCGAGCCCGAACACCCGGTTCTTGAAGACGGCGAGCGGGAGCTCGGTGCCGTCGCGCACGCGCGACACCCAGTCGATGGTGTTCTTGAGCAGCGGCGTGAGCGAGGCGTTGTATTCGGACGAGGCGATGAACACGCCGGCATGCAGCATCATCATCCGCTTGAGCTTCACCGCCTGCGCGGGCGGCCCCGACTTGCCTTCGAGCTCGCCGTCATACAGCGGCATGGGGAAATCCTGCAGCGAGATATGGGTGACGTCGGCGTCGGCCAGCGTCAGCAGCTTGGCGGCGAGCGCCGCCAGGCGCGCATTGTACGACCCGGTGCGGATCGAGCCGGCAAAGACGAGGATTTTGGGGATGGTCATCGGCGGCTCCGGAACGCCGCGATTAAAGCATTTTCGCGCGACGCTTGTCCCGACTTGATCCGGGACGGGATCGGCTCGCGGGGAAAATGCGCGCGCGCCGCGCCGAGGATCTTGGCCGTCAGCCCTTGCGGTAGACCCAGACCTGCGCCGGCGGCAAGTTCAGCCAGATGCGTTCGGTCGAATGCGCGCGCACGCCCGGAAGCGTGCGCGGGATCGGCGACACGACCGCATAGGTGAACTGGATGAAGGGGGCGTTGGGCTGCAGCATCCCGAACCCGTCGGAGATGAGCCGCAGCCGCGTGCGCAGCGGCTTGGTGAACAGCGGGAGCCCGGAGACCACCGCGGCGGCCGGCTCGCGCAAGAGCGAGCCGAGCAGATGCTTGAGGCGGTAGGCATCGCCCTGCACGACGGTCGCGGCCGGATAGCGCGAGCGCAACAGGCGGCAGAAAACCGGGTTGAACTCGACCAGGACCAGCCGGGCCGGATCGACGCCGTGCGCGACCAGCGCCTCGGTGACCGGGCCGGTGCCGGGCCCGAGTTCGATGATCGGGCCGGGCCGCGCGGTATCGACCAGCCGCGCCATGGCGCGCGCCAAGAGCTTGCCGGACGGCATGACGGCGCCGGTCGCCAACGGCTTCTCGAGCCACGAGCGGATGAACCGGACCTCGTCGTCGATGCGAAGGGTTTTTTTGGCGAGACTGAGGGTTGTTTCAAGCGGCATGGCGGGCTTTGGGCGGCTGACGCGAGGAACTTTTGTCACGATATTGTCACGGGTATAGGGCCAAGAGTCCAGGGTCAAGTGGAGGGGCTCACGACGGGCCCGCCCGGTTTCCGAAAAACTCCTTGACTTTACCGAAGAACCCCGCCGCTTCCGGTTGCGTGTCCTTGGACGACAGCTTTTCGAACTCGGCCAGCAACTCGCGTTGCCGCTTGGTGAGACTTTGCGGCGTCTCGACCATCACCTGCACATACATGTCGCCCATCTGCTTGCTGCGCAACACGGGCATCCCCTTCTGTTGCAGCCTGAACCGGCGGCCCGACTGCGTCCCTTCGGGGACTTTCACGCGGGTCTTGCCGCCGTCGATGGTCGGCACCTCGAACTCGCCGCCGAGCGCGGCCGCCACCATCGAGATCGGCACCCGGCAATGCAGGTCGGCGCCGTCGCGCTGGAAGAAGGCGTGGCCGCCCATCGAGAGAAAGATATAAAGATCCCCGGCCGGCCCGCCGCGCGCCCCCGCCTCGCCCTCCCCGGCGAGCCGGATGCGGGTGCCGTCCTCGACCCCGGCCGGAATATTCACCGACAGGGTGCGATCGCGCTGCACCCGGCCCGAGCCCGCGCAGGACGGGCAGGGATCGTCGATCACCTGGCCGCGCCCGTGGCATGCCGGGCAGGTGCGCTCAAGGGTGAAGAAGCCCTGCTGCTGGCGAACCTTGCCGTGGCCCGCACAGGTCGTGCAGGTCTTCGGCTTGGCGCCGCCCTTGGCGCCGCTGCCGGAGCAGACCTCGCAGGTCACCGAGGTCGGAATGCGCAGCTGGGCGGCCTTGCCGTGATAGGCCTCCTCCAGGCTGATTTCCATGTTGTAGCGCAGGTCCGCGCCGCGCTCGCGCCCGGTGCCGCGCGGACGCCGTCCGCCCATGCCGAAAAAGTCGTCAAAGATATCCGAGAAGGTGGAGGCGAAGTCGGCGCCGAAGCCGGCGCCCGCGCCGCCCATGCCGCGCTCGAAGGCGGCGTGGCCGAAGCGGTCATAGGCCGCGCGCTTCTCGGCATCCTTCAGGACCTCATAGGCCTCGTTGAGTTCCTTGAAGCGGTGCTCGCATTCGCTGTCGCCGGGATTGCGGTCCGGGTGGTGCTTCATCGCGGCCTTGCGAAACGCCGCCTTGATGTCCGGATCGCTGGCGTTCCGCTGGATGCCGAGGACCTCGTAGTAGTCGCGCTTCGCCACCTCAGCGCCCTCCTCGTCCGAACATGCGGAACCCGGCGCGACCGCGCGCCGGGCTCACCTTACGTCTCATGATTCGGCGTCCGCATCAAAGCCGTCGGTTTAGGCCGACTTCTTGTTCTTCTTGTCGTCATCGACCTCGGTGAACTCGGCGTCGACCACGTCGTCCTTCGGGGCGCCGCCGGCGCTCGGGCCCTCGCCGCCCGGGCCGCCGCCCTGACCTTCTGTCTGCGCCTTGTACACCGCCTCGCCGAGCTTCATGGAAGCCTGCGCCAGCGTGTTGGTCTTCGCCGCGATCGCGGCCGCGTCGTCGCCCTTGAGCGCCTCCTTGAGATCCGCCATGGCGTTCTCGATCGCGCGCCGCTCGGCCTCGCCGACCTTGGAGCCGTGCTCGGACAGCGCCTTCTCGGTCGAGTGGACCAGCGCCTCGGCGTGGTTCTTGGCTTCCACCGCGGCCTTGCGGGTCTTGTCCTCCTCGGCGTGGGCCTCGGCGTCCTTGACCATCTTCTGGATTTCGCTCTCGGTCAGGCCGCCCGATGCCTGGATGCGGATCTGCTGCTCCTTGCCGGTCGCCTTGTCCTTGGCGTGGACGTTGACGATGCCGTTGGCGTCGATGTCGAACGAGACCTCGATCTGCGGCACGCCGCGCGGGGCGGGCGGGATCCCCATCAGGTCGAACTGGCCGAGCATCTTGTTGTCGGCCGCCATCTCGCGCTCGCCCTGGAACACCCGGATGGTCACCGCGTTCTGATTGTCTTCCGCGGTGGAGAACACCTGGCTCTTCTTGGTGGGGATCGTGGTGTTGCGATCGATGATGCGGGTGAACACCCCGCCCAGCGTCTCGATGCCCAGCGACAGCGGCGTCACGTCGAGCAGCAGCACGTCCTTGACGTCGCCCTGCAGCACGCCGGCCTGGATCGCGGCGCCGATCGCCACCACCTCGTCCGGATTGACGCCCTTGTGCGGCTCCTTGCCGAACAGCTGCTTCACCACTTCCTGCACTTTGGGCATGCGGGTCATGCCGCCGACCAGCACCACCTCGTTGATCTCGGCGGCCGAAAGTCCCGCGTCCTTGAGCGCCTGCCGGCACGGATCGACCGTCTTCTGCACCAGATCGTCGACCAGCGCCTCGAACTTGGCGCGCGTCAGCTTCATGGTCAGGTGCTTCGGCCCGCTCGCGTCGGCGGTGATGAAGGGCAGGTTGATCTCGGTCTGGGTGGTCGAGGACAGCTCGATCTTGGCCTTCTCGGCCGCCTCCTTGAGGCGCTGGAGCGCGAGCTTGTCGCGGCGCAGGTCGATGCCCTGCTCCTTCTGGAACTCGTCGGCCAGGTAGCTGACCAGGCGCATGTCGAAGTCTTCGCCGCCCAGGAAGGTATCGCCGTTGGTCGACTTCACCTCGAACACGCCGTCGCCGATCTCGAGGATCGAGATGTCGAAGGTGCCGCCGCCGAGGTCGTAGACCGCGATGGTGCCGCTCTTCTGCTTGTCGAGTCCGTAGGCGAGCGCGGCCGCGGTCGGCTCATTGATGATGCGCAGCACCTCGAGGCCGGCGATCTTGCCGGCGTCCTTGGTGGCCTGGCGCTGGGCGTCGTTGAAATAGGCCGGCACCGTGATGACGGCCTGGTCGACCGTCGTCCCGAGATGGGCCTCGGCCGTCTCCTTCATTTTCTGCAGGATGAAGGCGGAAATCTGCGACGGCGAATAGGACTTGCCGTCGGCCTCGACCCAGGCGTCGCCATTGGAGGCGCGCACCAGCTTGTAGGGGACGAGCTTCTTGTCCTTCTCGACCACCGGGTCGTCGTAGCGCCGGCCGATCAGGCGCTTGACCGCGAAGAAGGTCTTTTCCGGATTGGTGACCGCCTGGCGCTTGGCGGGCTGACCCACCAGCCGCTCGCCGTCATCGGAAAATGCGACGATCGACGGCGTCGTGCGCGCGCCCTCTGCGTTCTCGATGACTTTCGGCGTCTTGCCTTCCATCACGGCGACGCAGGAATTTGTCGTGCCGAGGTCGATGCCAATGACCTTGCCCATAGTCTTCCCTCTCGTTGCAGCAGATCGGACGGGCCCTTGCGGCACCCGAAAGGACGGCCTGCCGGGTCGTAACAACCCGGCCCGCCCCCGCTCCGACCCCTAAAAACACACGTCCTGCCGCCCTCGGCAGGCTCAGACGCTCATATAGGAGGGCCGTATCGACCCGCAAGATAGGATTGGAGAATTTGGCGCAAGGGCGGCTCAGCGCATGTCAGCCGGCCGGCCTGTCTCGCGCCCCGTGCGCTCGGGTCCGTCGCTCTCGCGCTTCAGGACCAGGACATTGTTCATGGTTACCACTTCGCTATAGGGCTTCAGCAGTTCCGCGATCTCAGGATCGGCGCGGGCCCAAGCTTCCCAGTCGGTGGGGGCCTTCTCGACCAGGATGATGTCAGGTCGGTCACGACGGATATCCCCGACCAGGAGCCTGCGGTCGAGAGCCATATAGTCGGCGATCCGTGCGGCCGTTTCGGGGGGAGGCTCTCGTGCGTGCGCCGCCATTGGCCCCCCATGGTGATCCACAGGAAGCTGACGGTCCCGACCCACCTTCCACCGACCTCCCGAACGAGAGGCTGCCCTATCGCTGGGTCACTCGAGATCTCCAGCATCGTGGGATGAGGCTTGGCCTGCCGGATCGGACCCGCAAGGGCGCTCATGCTGACGGTGTCGGGGGTATTCATCCAGCAGAAGGTGAGCACGAAGAACGCCCCGAATGCCGAGATCGGACCAAGCCGGCGACCGCCGTCGGGGGCGGAGGCTGGAGGCTTGTGCTCGCTGACCGCGAAGGCGAGCGCGATCAGCACGAGCGCCAGTATCGGATAGGCGTGATACGCCCAGCCCTTCCCCTGGACGATGAAAGCAACCATGAAACCCGCCGACGCGACGAGCAACAGGCCATAGTGCCACTCGGCGATTTTTTTGCGCCGCAACCAGACAATGGCGAAGCAGGCCGCCAGCCAGATCGGAACCGCCGCAAATTCGCTCACCATGATCGTCCACGGATTGCGGAGAGGAAGGTAGACCGCGCTCACCAGCGGCACCGTCTCGGTGATGAACTCCGGAAACACCATGACGACCACGGCGCCGTAAACCGCGACCGTCGCGAGGACGATCCAGTTTTCCAGAGCGACGAGCACCCGCCAGGATCGCGCAGCGTAAGCGGCGCCAACGACCGCCGGGATGAATCCGACAATCAGATACGGCTTCACCACGATCATCGCGCCGGCGCCCAATGCGGCGGCAACCAGCGACCAAAAGCCCGGCGTCATCGCCTTTGCACGGACCGCCAGTACGGCCAGCATCGGAAGGAACATCGCCGTGACGATATGTTCGCGCTCGCCAAAAGTCTGCCCCGCAGGATGGTCAAAATCCCCGCGATCAGAACGGCCAGTTTACGGCCGTCGAAATCTTCGAGAACGCCCGTCCGGGCGAGAATACCGACAGAAAGCCGGATACCCGCGCCGAGGACGATAAATGCCAGGCCATCGGTCACCACTTCGGGCGACAGGCCCAGAAGTCGCGCCAAGGCGACGCCCGGAACATAGAGATAGATGGATGCCGGTGGATTGAGCTCGATAAAATCGATCGCCTGGCGCTGACCGTCCAACACGCGCTCGGCCAGCGTGATCACCGCGGCCACGTCGGTATTGGCGACGACGAGTTTTCTCACGAGGAGCGCAACCGCAAATACGAGCAAGAGCGGAAGCCATTTGCCGACTGCCTCGCGCAAGCCGTCTGCGAAGAGTCGTCGTTTGCAGAACGTGCTTTCCTCCGCGATCGAGCTCATCTCAGGCTTTTCCGGAAGTCATGCGCCCCGCAACTGCTAGGCCGGGGACGGAAGGTGCCGCGCGCCGGCACGCGATGGCCTGACCATAAAGCGCCAGCAAGAGGACCGCCGAGACCCCGAGAGAGACCACGGGCAACGAGAGCGCGTCGAACGCGCTCGAGCAGACGGGCGCCATCCACAACAGGGTCGCCGGAACGAACGTCAGGAACGGCCGGCTCTCGCCCGGCCGATCCGCGAACAGCGCGACGGTGAGGGCTGGAGCAATGATCGCGAGATCGTAGTTTGCGAAATACGGCAGCGCAGCAAGCACCGCAAACAGGCCGAGCGCGACCACCCGCGGTGTCATCCCGCAGCGGATCGCGAGCGCGGCCGCCCCGATCAACGCCACCATCGCGTAGACGCATTGCACGCCGTAACCGGCGGCGGCCGAAAAGCCCATGAGACGCAGGGCCGAATAGAGCGACACGACCGTCCAGAGCGCTTCGCGCGCATAGACCGAAAGCACCTCGGCGTGGAACGGCATCGTCCATTTGACGAAATTGATCCACGGCTCGAGCCCGAAGGCGACGAGTGAAAGTCCGACCAGACAGGCCGTTGCCGGCAAGGCCCACACCACCGGTCGCCATCGGCCGGTGAGAAGCAGGAAAACGCCAAGACCGAGCGCAAACTGCGGCTTGACGCTCATCAAGGCAAGACAGATTCCGCTCACGGCCGGGCGCGCGTCGGCCCGTGTCAGCGCGTAAACGGCGAGAAACGCCAAGGCCCCGCCAAAGTGGCCGAACGCCACCATGGTGACGACCGCGGGCGACAGGCACGCGGCGAGGCGCAATGCCGGCGCGTCGGGCGCCAGAAGACAGACCGCACGATCGACCAACCAGACATTCAGCGCCGTCCACAGCAGCGTGGCCGGAATGAACGGCAAGGCGGCGAACGGAACGAGGAACGGCAGGATATGGGGCGGATACGAGAAGATCCGCTCATCAAGCGGATTGTGGTGGTCGAATGTCGTCGCGATGAAATCGTTGTAGCCCGCAAAATTCACCAGCAGATCGAGCCGGCCCGTGAGCGCAAGGTGCCCGCCGGTCCAGAAATTCACAAAATCGCGCCCGACCGGCGCGCCGATCATGAAGTCGCTGGCAAGATTCCACGGCTTGTACACGACGAAAAACAGCACCACCGAAAGCGCAAAGCCGCCGAGCACCAACAATCGCCGTTCGGCAGACGCCATCGCAGAGCCCTCGCTCGCTCCCTTCGCTCGATCGCCAGGCTGCCGGCCATCCGCCGCCGCCCGCGCCGGCTGCTCCCGACGCGCTACCATAGACGGGGCTCGCGCCAGGCCGTCGTCGGCAGATTCATGAATGGATGGTCGGGCCAGCATTGCCGGTTTTCGACCGCGACGGGCGCCTCGACCCCGTCGTGCGGCAACAGCCAGGCCGGCATTGCGTCCGATCGCGCGAAATAGCTGGCAAGCCATCGATCGGGCTCGAGGTGATTCCAGGTCGTCAGGAGATTGCAGTCGCTGATCGCGAAGGAATTGAGCATCAGCGCACGTTGGATCTCGAGGGCGGAGGTGATGCATCCCAACAGGATGATCGCGGCGACCGCTGCGATACGCCTGATGCCGTCGCGCAGTTGCATTTCAGCCACGATCGAGCCGAAGACGAACGCCAGCAGCGCAAGCGGCATGATCGAAGCCCGCATGGAAAAGTCATTGTTCGCTCCAAGTCTGTAAAACGGAATGAGCAGCAGGACCAGAATGGAGAGGATGGAGAGCGTTCTGGAAGCGGGATCGAGCCTCGACCAGAACGATGCGACGACCGCCGCATGCGGGATCTGGATCGCGATAAACACGACGTAAAAGGCCCAGAAGCCGGCTGCCGCGACCAGCCAGCGATGGGGAACGGATCCCGCATCGGCGCCGAGATAGATCGCGACCGGAAGGAAGCAGAGCGCTGCGGCACAAGCGGCGAGCAGCCATGGCGCCAGCAATTCCCCGACACCGCGCCGCAGCACGAGATAGCCGACGATCGGCAGCGCCCCGGCCAGGGTCAGGGGCGACCAGAAGCACAGAAACGCGAACGAGACAACGAGGGCCGCGCTGTCGATTTCGCGCCTGATCTGGAGAATGCACAGCGCCGCCAGCCACCAGCCCGGCAGAGCGTGGTTGGGGACCCAGAATATTTGCGTGAGGTGGTTGGTGTATTGGAACGCGGGATTCCACCACGCGAGATGCTGATGCGCCTGCAAGGGCCACGGAAAGGCCTCCGGTTCGGGAAGCCGCGAACCGACGATCCATGCCCCGATGATCTCGATCCCGCTGAAGGCGACAAAAACGGCGAGAAAAACCGCTTTCCGACCGCGTACCATCGAGACAAGGACGCCGAGCGTCAGCGCCAGGATGGTCACGTTCTGCGCGAGGAGCGCCAGGTGCGCAGCCCGAAGCCCGAGCAGCTTCCCGATCGTTGCCGGGATCATGTACATCCCGAGAGGCGCCCGCAGGACAAACTCGCTGCCCCGATATTCGTAAAAAACGGGAAATTTCTGCCGCACCAGATCGGCAAGCACGGCGTCGCGCGTGAGCCAATCATAATTGGCGAAGAAGAAGTGCCCTTCGCCGCCCAGCACACAGAGCGCGATGGCGGCAAGGGCGCAGGGCGCAAATATCGCCGGCTCAATTCGGCTGCGGAGGAAACCGGTACCGCAGCCCCGGACCGCGCTGACGACGACACAGAGCGATCCTGCGCATCCGAGAACCACAAGCAGGCCGACGGCAGGACGAAGGGCCGCCGCGATCAGCGCATTGGACAGCAGGAAGACGGCCGAGATCAGGATGACGATGTGCCCGTGGGTCAATCCGGGCCGCGACCTGCTCGCCCGAGGGGCCTGATCCTCCCCCGAAGCAAAAAGCTGCGCGCGCCACGACGTCAAGGCTTCTCGCAAAGCGGAGAGCGCGCGCCACGGCACGCCGCCCCCTGCAATGCGACGCTGTCCTTCGCACGGCGGAACGGCCGCGGCTGAGGTGCCGCGCGGGGCGTGCGAGATCACGGCGCTTTGTCCTGGTCGACGAAGAGCATGAGGTTGGAGCTCAGCGGGCCGAGCTTGATGCCGGTATTTGCGATCACGGCCTGTGCCGGCCCCAGGGATTTCAGCCGGCCCCGCGACATCAGAATCAGATTTCTTTCATCCGCCCATTCCGATTTGCCGAGAAAGCGGCATGCCGTCGCGAAGCTGCGGTCCCAGAAATGCAGAACAGGAATCGCGGTGTGATGCTCGATCGGGAAGTAGCGGTGCGGGACGCTGACGAAGACCTTGCGGGCGACCCGCATCAGCTCGCTCACCAGCAAGGCCTGATGGGCGGAACTGCCGACATGCTCGAGCACGGCATTCGATGTCGCAATCGCAAAGCTCTTGTCGGGGAACGGCAGGCGTTGATTGGGCTCGATGCGCACATAGGCGGTTTTCGGAAAGGCGGCGCGAAACTCCTGCCCTTCGCCCAGGCCCAGTGCGGTTATGCGATCGGGATAGGGGTATTTCCGTTCCAACATGTTCGCGGCGTCGTTCACCACATCCGAGACGCCGATGTCGAGGATCGTGTCGTCGGGCCGCGGGCGGCAATGATGGATGAAATCCTCGTAGATGCGGTCGCGCGCCCAAATCGTCAGGCGCTCGCCCAAGGAGCGCGGTGGCACTGCCTGGTAATATTTGTCGTCGACCTGGTCGCTGGTGCCCATCTGACTCTCGGCGGTTACGATCCGGTATTCCGTGACAAAGCGTCCATCGAAAACTTTCGGCCGCCAGCGGGATACGGGACCCCGGGCGCGTCCAACCGTGCGACGCGCGGACGGCATTGGCCGTAAAGCGCGACGAGCAGCGTCGCCGCAATAATGGCCGGAACGAGCGGAAAGCCGGCCAGCCCGAGCACGATCGCGAAGGACGGCGCGAGCCATAGCGCGGCAGCCAGGCCGTGGGGGAGGAAGGGCCGATCCTCTCCCGCCTGGTCGGCGAACAATGCGACCGTCAATGCCGGCGTCACGATCGCGAGATCGTAGATCGCGGAATATGGCAACGCCGCGACCGCCGCGAACAGACCGAGCGCGACAGTTCTGGGATTACTTCCTTTGCGAATGAATAGCAGGATCGCTGTCCCCATCACCACCATGCTGAAGGGGAGCTGAAGTCCCCAGGCCGCCCACCGGGGCAGGCCGCCGATGATCGCCGCCGTGTAAACCGACATCATCCAGAAGGCGTCGACCGAAAGATTCGCGAATATCCGCACATGCAAGGGCACCGTCCAATCGAAGAAGTTCAGCCACGGCTTGATGCCGAATGCGAGCACCGAGAGGCCGATAAGGCCCGCGGTCGCCGGCACCGACCACAGCACCACGCGCCAACGGCCCACGAGGATCAAGAACAGCGCGAGGCTCACGGCAAGTTGCGGCTTGACGCTGACAAGCGCAAGGCAGCCGCCGGCCGCAGCCGGACGCCGGTCCCCCCGCACCAACGCATAGGTTGCCAGGTAGGCGAGAGCGCCGCCGAAGTGACCGAAAGCCACCATCATGAAAGCCGCCGGCGACAGGCACGCCGCCCATGGCAAGGCGCGCTCGGCGCTCAACAGGCGCACCGCGCAAGCCATGAGCCAGAGATTCGCGAGCGTCCATAACACGACCGCCGGCCCGAATGGCAATGCCCCGAACGGCACCAGAAAAGGAAGAATGTGGGGAGGATAGGAGAAGACGAGCCAGTCATCCGGAACGTGGTGGAAGACGCGCGACAGCAGGAGGTCATTATAGCCGGTGATATCGACCAGAAGATCGAGCTTGCCTTCGATCGCCAGCCGCGCGGCGAGCCAGAAATTCGAGAAGTCACGCCCGATCGGCGCACCGATCATGAAGGCGTTCTCGAGGTCCCATGGCCGGCAAATCAGGACGAGCATGGACAGACAAACGACGGCTCCGCCGCTCACCAGGAGCCAGCAGTCCCGCCGCGAAAGGCCCGGGCTGTTCAAGGAGCGCTCCCTGCGACCCGGTAGACCGTGAAGACTTCTCCGGGCTGCGCCGGCACCGCTGCGAGCCAATCCGGCAGCGTGCCGGCCTGCAGGCGGCCCCACAGGCTCGCGGCACGCTCCGTATCGCTCATCCCCGGGGGCGCGCGGTTGCCGCAGGTGACCACATAGGTGCCGCCGAAGCGCGCCAGCACGCCGCGCGCGCCTTCGGGCGGCAAAGCGAAGATCTGGTGGGCCGCGATGATGCCCTCCGACAGCCGATGATAGGGCGCCGCGATCACCGAATGCGGAGTCAGCGCCAGCACGAAGGACCCGAAATCGACCTCGGCCGCGACGACGCCCTGCGGAAGCCGCGCCAGCTGGGCGTAATTCGCCGTCTTGAAGCAGCCGCCGAGAACACGGTCGTCATGTTCCTCCACCGTCGCGTAGCCGGCCGCATGCACGGCCGCGATCGCGCCGGCCGAGAGCACGGCCGGGGTGAGCAACATGCCCGCGAAGGCGCGCACCGCCAGGTTTTCGAGGCCAAGCCGCGCGAACAACCGCAGCGACGCCGCGGCGACCAGCGGCATGCCGAGCCAGATCGCATACATGCACATCTTGGCGACCGCCAAGGTGAGGACGCAGGCGACCACGAGTTCGCAGGCGGCAAGCACAAAGCCGGAATCGCGGCGCACGGCGCGCTCGCGCGCCAGCACAGGCGTGGCCAGGATCGCGGCCGTCGGAAACGCCATGATGGCGGCAGCGGCCACCGGTGAATCGCGCCAGATGACCCACACCGGCTGCATCTCGGAGACATGCGCGAACCAGATCGCGCGCAGGGTCGGATCCATCATGGCGTAGGGCCCGGCCAGACAGCGCGGCTCGATCGACGCGAAGGCCAGTGCGGCCGCGACCGCGATCGCCGCCACGGCGGCGGCGCGCACCACCCGGCGATCGCTCGCGATCGTGGTGCCGGCGACCCCCATCAGCAGGCCGGCGGCGGCCACCGGCAACGCCCAATTGATCGCGAGGGTGTCGCAGGCGCTGCGGCCCCAATGGTCGGGACCCACGCTGACGAGGAAGGCCGCGAACGTGCTCACGGCGAGCGCCAAGCCGTAGCGCGCGAGCGCGCCGGCGCCGTCGCGGACGACCACATAGCGCAACCCGAATGCCGCCCCGCACAGCCCCAGAAACGCGATGCTCTCGAGCCCGATCGCGAGCGCCAGCCCGGTGAGCGCACCCGCCGCCCAGGCGGCGTAGCGCGAGCGGTCGGACCACACGGTCGCCGCCACGGTCGCGACCGACAGCGCGATCTGGATATTGTGATGGTCGATGCGGCCGGGAAGGAATTGCTGGAACGCCGGGAGGCCGACAACGGCCAGCAGCAGGGTGACGATGGCGGCGGCGCGGCCGGCGATGCGCCAGGCGATCGCGGCCGCCCCGACGATCGCCGGGAGGATCCAGAGCACCGGCCAGACCACCCGCATCAGGCGCTCGGCCAGCGCAGCGTCGACAAAATAGTGAAACAGCCCGAAGAGCCCGGCCAATCCGGCGTCGATCAGGCGCGACCAGTGGGAATCGTAGCCGACCGGCGGACCGAGCCGCGGCTGATGCAGGTCGAACCAGCCCTGGCCGCCGAGAAAGTCGCGCAGCTGGACAAGCCGCATGGCATCGTCGGTATCGCCCAACGTGAGCGCGGTCCCGGCCCAATTCCTCACGATGAGGTCGGTCGCGATCACGAGCCAGGCAAGTCCGACCAGGGTCCCGAAACTGGGCTCACGCATCGCGCCGGCGGCCATGGAACGCCTCATACCTCAGTTGTGCAGGATGCGACCTATGAGGGAATTGCATTGAGGTTCCATTAACGCTTCGGCCATCGGCACCGGGACGGCCCGGCAATTAAGCCCAGCGTTAACGAAGCTCTGCGAAGGATGCCCTGGTGAACAAGTCACCGGCGGCCGCCCGATCACCGCGCCGCCCACCAGGTAGCCTGATAGGCGCGACAATGGCCGTCGACAAAATCGAGATCGGGACCGGCGCCGACAAGGCGCGCGCCATCGCCGAGCGTCTGCCGCGGCTCTTGCGGTTCGCGGTGGTGGGTTGTGTCGGCCTCCTGGCCGATCTTGCCGCCTTCACGGTCGTTGCGGATTTCGGCCATCATCCGCTCGCCGCCCGGCTCGCCTCGCTCGGCGTTGCGACGCTGGTCACCTGGCGGCTCAACCGCATGCTCACCTTCGCGCGCAGCAACCGCGCGCAATCCGACGAGGCGATGCGCTACCTCGCCGTCACCGCGGTCGCGCAAGGCACGAGCTATGTGGTCTTCGCCACGCTCGTCCTGACAGTGCTCGCCGCTCTGCCGCAAGCCGCGGTCGTCGCCGGCGCCGCCGCCGGGGCGCTCGTTTCCTACAACGGCCATCGCCTCTTCGCTTTCGCGCCGCGCGCCCGTCCGACGATCTCCCGCGCCATCGCGCCTCGAGGACTTCATCGCACATGAGCCAGCATGCAGACGTATTCGTGATCGGGGCCGGTCCGGCGGGCCTCACCACGGCCTACTGCCTCACCAAGGAAACCCCGTCGGTTCTGGTGATCGAGAAAGACCCGGCTTACGTGGGCGGCATCAGCCGCACCGTGCGCTACAAGGATTTCCTGTTCGACATCGGCGGACACCGGTTCTTCTCCAAGTCGAAGGAAGTGGTCGACCTGTGGCAGGAGATCCTGCCCGACGACTTCGTGGCGCGGCCGCGCCTCTCGCGCATCTACTATGGCGGCAAATATTATTCCTATCCGCTGAGCGCCTTCGAGGCGCTGCGCAATCTCGGACTGATCGCCAGCGCGACCTGCATGCTGTCCTACGCCTACGCCAAGGCTTTTCCGATTCCCGCGCCGCGCACCTTCCACGATTGGGTGCGCAATCAGTTCGGCGAGCGCCTGTTCCAGATCTTCTTCAAGACCTACACCGAGAAGGTGTGGGGCATGTCGTGCGACGAGATCTCCGCCGACTGGGCGGCGCAGCGCATCAAGGGCCTCGACCTGCGCGTCGCGATCGTGAGCGCGCTCAAGCGTTCGTTCGGCCATCGCGCGGCGCCGGCGGCGGGAGAGAATGTCGTCAAGACCTTGATCGAGACCTTCCAGTATCCGCGCCGGGGCCCCGGCATGATGTGGGAGGCGGCGGCGGCCAGGATCAAGGAACGCGGCGGGCGCATCCTGATGGGCCGCGAGCTCGTCGGGCTCGCCTATGACGAGGGCCGGAAACTGTGGGACATCGAGGTGGCGGTCGCGGGCGGCGGAACGGAACGCTACACGGCGCGTCACGTCGTGAGCTCGGCGCCGGTGCGCGAACTGGTGGGCAAGCTCACGCCCAAGCCGATCTCGCTCCTGCATGCGCGCGCGTTGCGCTACCGCGATTTTCTCACCGTCGCCCTGATGGTCGCCAAGCCGGATCTGTTTCCGGACAACTGGATCTACATCCACGATCCGTCGGTGCAGGTCGGCCGGGTGCAGAATTTCCGCTCGTGGTCGCCCGAGATGGTGCCGGCCGGGATGACCTGCCTGGGGCTGGAATATTTCTGCTTCGAGGATGACGGCCTGTGGTCGGCGCCCGACGAGGAGCTGATCGCGCTCGCCAAGCGCGAAATCGCCAAGATCGGGCTGATCTCGGCCGCCGACGTGGTCGACGGCTGCGTGGTGCGCCAGCCCAAGGCCTATCCGGTCTATGACGAGGACTACCGCGACCACATGGCGATGATACGCTTCGACCTGGAGCGGAGATATCCGAGCCTGCATCTGGTCGGCCGCAACGGGATGCATAAATACAACAACCAGGATCACGCCATGATGACCGCCATGCTGACGGCGCGGAACATCCTGGCGAACGAGCGCATCTACGACATATGGCAGGTCAACGAGGACGCCGAATACCACGAGGCGGGAGCCGCGGGCGCGCAGGCGGCGCTGGCGAGCGAACGCTTGGTGCCGCGCAAAGCGGGACCGCGGGCGGCCTGACGCGCCCACAAGAGCATGCGGGCGGCTTGAGGCTGCGCCCCGGCTACCTCGACCGCCCGGCCCAGGAAGCCCTGGTGGCGGCGGTGTCCGAACTGATCGCGCAGGCGCCGCTGTTCACGCCCCGCATGCCCAAGAGCGGCCAGCCCTTCAGCGTACGCATGACCAATTGCGGGCCGCTCGGCTGGGTATCGGACCAGACCGGCTACCGCTATCAGACGCATCATCCCGTGACCGGCACCCCATGGCCGCCGATGCCGGCGATCCTGCTCGCCGCATGGGCGGACCTGGCCGGCTACCCGCACCCGCCCGAAGCCTGCCTGGTGAACGTCTACACGCCGGACGCCCGCATGGGGCTGCACCAGGATCGCGACGAAAGCGACTTCGCGGCGCCGGTGGTGTCGCTGTCGCTGGGGCAGACCTGCCGTTTCCGCGTCGGCGGCACCGCGCGCCGCGATCCGACCCGATCGTTCCGGCTCGCCTCCGGCGATGCGCTGGTGCTCGGGGGCGACGCACGGCTGGCTTTTCATGGCGTCGACCGCATTATTTGCGGTACATCCACGCTCCTGCCTGACGGCGGCCGCATTAACCTGACATTGCGGCGGGGTGAATCGGCCGGCATGACGCAACGTCCGGCGCGCCAGCGGCCTTTCTCGACCCCCGACGACGAGGTGACCTTATGATTGCGCGATCGATTGTTGTCCGCACCGCCACGGCGCTCGCCGTCGCCTCGTTGTGGGCGGCGCAAGCCCTTGCGGCCGATCCGACCTTTCCGCTCGGCTCGCGCGTCGGCCTGGTGGCGCCCGGCGCCATGATGCCGAGCACGACGCTGCGCGGCTTCGAGGACCGCGACACCAAGGCATCGATGCTGATCCTCGAGCTTCCGCCGCAGGCCTATACGGAGGTCGAAAAGCAGATGTCGCCGGCCGCCCTCACGGCCCAGGGCATGACCGATGAAAAGCGCGAGACGGTCACGCTCAAATCGGGCACGGGCGTGCTGATCGTGGGCCAGCAGGCCGCGGACAACAAGAAAGTGCGGAAATGGATTCTCCTCGCCTCCACGCCGGAGGTCAGCGCCTTGATCGCGGTCCAGGTGCCCGACGATGCGATGGCCAAATACCCCGACGCCGACGTGCGGGCGGCGCTCCTGTCGATGACGGTGCGGCCGAGCGTCCCGATCGACGAGCAGCTCCGGCTGGTGCCGATCGCCCTCACCGATCTGTCCGGGATGCGGCCGTTTCGCGTGATCCCCAACAGCGCCGTGTTCCTGACCGAGGGCCCGAAAGACCTGTTGGAAGCCACCGAGCAACCGGTGCTCGTCATCTCGGTCGCGCCCGGCGGACCCGAGCAGGCCACCGATCGCGAAAATTTCGCGCGCAATCTTTTTACCGGCCTGACCGACTTCAAGGACGTGCGCATCATCGGCAGGGATCTGCTCCGCCTCGACAACCAGCAGACCCACGAGATCCAGGCCGAGGCCAAGGACGCCAAGACCGACACCCCGATGAAGCTGGTGCAATGGGTGCGCTTCGGCGGCGGCGCCTTCATCCGTTTCGTCGGCGTGGCGCGCGCCGACGCCTGGACGCAGGCGTTTCCGAAATTCCGCGCCGTGCGGGACGGCGTGAAGCCGCGCGTCTAGGGATTCACAAGAGCCTGCCGGCCGCCACGAATTCCGCCTTGCGCCTGTATTTACTTTAAAGTTCAACCTTTGGTAAGCTTCGCCGGTCGCGGGAGATCGAGCCGTGCCGGTCAGCTGCCGCCAAGATTTCCTGCCGCCACCCCGCAGCGACATTCGCTGCGCGAGGCCGGGCGCGATGCCCGGCGAAGAAAACCCAAAAATCGAACCCAACGCCGCTGCGAATTTCTCTTGCTGCGGCGATATCCGGCGCGCCCGCGCGGCCGCCGATCGGCGTGCCACGTATCGCAGCCGGATGAAACACGGTTGCGCGACTCAACCCAGGGAGAAGTGTGATGAAGCGAAGCTTGTACGCGTCTGGTCTGCTGTGTGGCGCAATGCTGCTGGCCGGAAATCCCGCGTGGTCACAAGCCGCGCCGCCGGACGCAAATTCCGCGATGAACGAGCCCGACAAGGTGGCTTGGCAGTTTTTCATCCAGGTCAACACCAAGGCCGGCGCCACCGGCAATAACGCGCTGTTCGAGACCTGGGCCAGCGCCACCGACACCTTCACCATGAACCCGCAATTTCCGCAGTCGCCGGAATGTCGGCGAGGAGGCGCGCCGCAACAAGGTGACGTTCGACTTCATCGTGCAGAACAACCTCTACAAGGTCTCCGGCCTGCGCGCGGCATTCGGGAAAACGATTTCCTTCCCGGTCGACTCGATCGAGGTCAAGGCGAACTGGATACCGGTTGCGGATGTACCGGCTTTCACGCTCAATCGGGTAACGCCGGCCGACGTACCGCAGGTCTTCCATGTGAATACCGGAAGCGACGGCAAGCAATATGCGCTGATCGCGATGCACGTCATCAGCAAGCTCGTGCCCAACTGGACCTGGGCGACCTTCGAGCACCAGCTCAACCCCGCGCGCTGCGACATCCTGGGCTGCAAGGACGCTTTCGGCGCCGCACAGCCCAACGTGGCACCCAACCGGCAGGCGGGTCGCGGCTATCCGCCCTGCGCGAAGACCGCCGCGCTGACCACGATGATCAATGCGGCCAAATGGGATCCCGCCTACGTCAATTACTGTCTCAAGGGATCGCAGACCGACCAGGTCGACAACACCGGTCTCGACATCCGGGTCGGCAACTCGATCACCGAAGAAGGCTTCGTCGACCGCGCGTCGTGCATGACCTGTCACGGGCGCGCGGGCTGGGACCGTAACGGCCAGGCGACCAGCAAGGCCGGCTTCGACGGCCCTCTTGCGCCGCTCGGGCCAATCAATCCCATTTGGTATTGGAGCTTCCACGCGAGCCCGCCCATTTACGAGGGCATGCCCGGCCTCACCCGTACCGGTACGTCAGCCGATTTCGTCTGGTCGGTTCCGTTCTGCGCGGTCGACGATACGGTGACGCCGCCGAAGCACAGGTGCGTCGGAAAATAGCATGAGCGCCGCGCCTCGGCGGCGCAATGTCGCGCTCGCCGGCAGCCATCGCGCCCGGCCCGAAGGCGCGAAGGCTGTCGGCAAGGTCGCGCCGGACGAGCCCGTCGTCGTGTGGATCTACCTGAAGGATCCCGCGGCTGACGCCCACGCGCCCGGAAGCGCGGCCGATCTCGCGGCGCTCGCCCGGCCCACCACGCGGCGCGCGCTGGCGCGCCAGCGCGCCGCCGCCTTGGCGCCGGCGATCGTCGCGATCAGGCGTTTCGCCAAGCAAAACGATCTCACGGTGCGCAGCGTGCAGGCGGCCCGCCAGTGTGTCGTGCTGAAAGGCCCGGCCGCACGCATGAGCAAGCTGTTCGGCGCTTCACTGCGCATCTATGAGGACGGGCAGCGGCGTTTTCGCGCGCGCTCCGGATCGCTGAAGGTGCCGCGCGCCATCGCGGGCTGGACGCGCGCCGTGCTCGGCTTCGATCAGCGCCCGCAAGTGGGCTTGCGCGCGCTGGCGGGCGACGGCGCCGCGGGCGGCCTGTGGCCGAGCGAGGTCGCGGCGCTCTATGGCATCCCGCTCGCGCGCACCGGGCCTTCACAATGCATCGGCATCGTGGCGCTGGGCGGCGGCTATCTGGTGTCCGACGTGGAAGCGGCCGCCGCCCAGGCGGGCCGGCCCGCGCCGGCCGTCATCGAGCGATCGGTCGATGGCGCCACCAACCAGTATGAGGGCGGCACGCCGCGCGACGAGGAGATCGCGCTCGACATCCAGGTCGTGGCCGGCATCGTGCCGGCCGCCAGGATCGTGGTCTATTTCGCCCAGAACACCACCGCGAGCCTGGCCGCCGCCATCCACCAGGCGGTGTTCGACGACGTGAACCGGCCGCAGGTGCTTTCCATCAGCTGGGGCAGCGCCGAGAAATTCTGGCAGCCCGGGCCGCGGGCTGCCGTGCAGGCCGCGCTCGCCGATGCGGTCAGGCTCAAGGTGAGCGTCACCGTCGCGTCGGGCGACCTGCTGGCGACCGGGGGCGTCAGCGACGGGGCGGCGCACGTGTTCTTTCCGAGCTCGAGCCCCTATGTGCTCGGATGCGGCGGCACCGCATTGACGCTCCAGGGCAACGACATCGTGTCGGAAGCGGTGTGGAAGGAGAATTTCACCGGCACCGGCGGCGGCATCAGCGAGGTTTTTCCGGTGCCCGACTTCCAGGACCATGCGGCGCTTCCGCCGTCGGTCACCACCGGCGCGCGCGGACGCGGCGTTCCGGACGTCGCCGCGGCGGCCGCGAGCGTGCCCGGCTACCGGATCATCTTGGACGGCAACCCGATCGTGAAGGACGGCACCAGCGCGGTGGCGCCGCTATGGGCCGCCATGATCGCGCTCGCCAACGCGCGGCGCGGCGCGCCGCTCGGGCTCGTCAACCCCATCCTCTATGGCAATCGGGATCTCTTTCGGCCCGTCACGGTCGGCGACAACCGCGTCGGCGGCGTGGGCTATGACGCCGCGCCCGGACGGACCTGGAATGCCTGCACGGGTCTTGGGGTGCCGAAGGGCGCCGAGGTCATCGCGGCGCTCGCCGCCGTGGCTTAGCGGGTTGTTGCGGGAAGCGGCACTACGCGGCCGGCTTGTCGTTCGCTGGCGCGTCGGCCGCCTTCGGTCCCCCTTTGGCGACCCCCACCATGGCGGGCCGCAGCACGCGATCGGCGATCATGTAGCCGGCCTGCATGACCTGCACGACGGTTCCGGCCGGCACGCTCGGGTCGGGAATCTCGACCACCGCCTGGTGCAGGTTGGGATCGAATTTCTGGCCCTGCGGATCGAACCGCCTGATCCCGTGCTTCTCCATGACCTTGAGCAGCTCCCGCTCGGTCAGCTCGACGCCTTCGATGTGGGACTTGACCACCGGATCGGCCTGGTCGCGCAAATCGGCGCTGAGCGTGTCGAGCGCGCGGCGCATATTGTCGGCGACGCCGAGCAGGTCGCCGCCGAACCTGGTGATGCCGTAATTGCGGGCGTCCGCCACTTCCCGGTTGGTCCGCCGCCGCAGGTTTTCCATTTCGGCAAGGGTGCGCAGCAGCTTGTCCTTGAGGTCGGCGTTCTCCCTGGCGAGTTCCGCCGCCGGATCAGCCGCCGGATCGGCAGCCTCGGCTGCCGCCCTCGCGGTATCTTGAGCTTCGCGCGAATTGGCCGTCATGTCGGTCACCGTCCCTCGTTCCGGTCATCTGAGGCGATCGATTCTGGGCAATCGATGCGCTTCGCATATCGAGGTTCGGCGGCGGAAAATCAAGTCGCCTCAACGGGGGCCGGCACCCCATCGGGCGCTCAACGGCCGGCCAGGAGCTTGCTGATCACCTTGGCCGTATAGTCGACCATCGGGATCACGCGCGCATAGTTGAGCCGCGTCGGCCCGATCACCCCGATCACCCCCACGATCCGGCCGGAGCCGTCGCGATAGGGCGAGATCACGGTCGAGGAGCCGGACAGCGAGAACAGCTTGTTCTCCGACCCGATGAAGATGCGCACGCCCTCGGCCAGCTCGGCGCGGCCGAGCAGGTCGGCGACGTCGCGCTTGGTCTCGAGATCGTCGAACAGGTGGCGCACGCGTTCGAGGTCGGCCAGCGCCTTGAGGTCGTCGAGCAGATTGGCGTGGCCGCGCACGATCAGCTTGCGGTCCTCGACGTCGCCGCCCGACCAGCTCGCGAGCCCGGCCGAGACGATCTTTTGGGTGAGCTGGTCGAGCTCGGCGCGGCTCGCCGCGAGCGCCGCATCGATCTCGGAGCGGGCCTCGGCGATCGTCTTGCCGCGAATGCGCGCATTGAGGAAATTCGAGGCTTCGGTCAGCGCGGAGGACGGCAGCCCGAGCGGCAGATTGACGACGCGGTTCTCGACCTGCCCATCCTCGGCGACCAGCACCACCAAGGCGCGCTCGGGCTCGAGCCGCACGAATTCGATATGCTTGAGCCGCACATCAGTTTTGGCGGTGAGCACCACGCCGGCCGCATGGGTCAGCCCCGACAACAGCCCGGATGCCTCGGTGAGCAGGCTCTCGACGGAGCGGCCGGAGGCCGCGACCTGGCCGTCGATCGTCTTGCGGTCCTTCTCGGACAGGTCGCCGACCTGCATCAGCGCGTCGACGAAAAAGCGCAAGCCCAGCTCGGTCGGGAGCCGCCCGGCCGAGGTATGCGGCGCATAGATGAGGCCGGCCTCCTCGAGGTCCTGCATCACGTTGCGCACCGAGGCCGGCGACAACGGCACCGAGATGAGCCGCGAGAGCTGGCGCGAGCCCATCGGCTCGCCGGTCGCCAGATAGCTTTCGACGATCTGGCGGAAGATCTCGCGCGAACGCTCGTTGAGCGTCACGAGGCTGATCTGGCTCGATCCGATCGGAACGTCTTGGGACACGCTGGCACTCTGGTTGACGCCGGGGCCACGCGGCCCGGACCACAGAATTGTCCCTTTGGCGCATCAAGTTCAAGCTGGGCAGGCGCGGTTCCGGCGCGGCGTGCCCGAATTGCCCCCGGCGCGTGCGTTTTGATGCGCTTTCGGCCGCAAACCGGTATCCACTTCGCCCGAAAATGATCTACAAGCGGGGCCCTGGCCGGCACCGCGGCCCCATGGAGATCCGCCAATGCGACCGAGCCGCCGACAGCCCGACGAGCTACGCGCCGTCTCGCTCGAACGCGGTGTGGTGAAATATGCCGAAGGCTCGTGCTTCGTGAAATTCGGCGACACCCATGTGCTGGTCACCGCCACGCTGGAGGATCGCCTGCCGCCGTGGCTGAAAGGCCAGGCGCGCGGCTGGGTCACGGCCGAATATGGCATGTTGCCACGCGCCACCCTGGAGCGCACCCGGCGCGAGGCGTCGGCCGGCAAGCAGGGCGGCCGCACCGTCGAGATCCAGCGGCTGATCGGCCGCAGCCTGCGCGCCGTGGTCGATCTCGTGGCGCTGGGCGAGCGCCAGATCACGGTCGATTGCGACGTGATCCAGGCCGACGGCGGCACGCGCACGGCCTCGATCACCGGCGCCTGGGTGGCGCTGCATGACTGCATCCGCTGGATGAAGGCCCGCAAGATGATCAACGGCGAGCCGCTGCGCGACCATATCGCGGCGATCTCGTGCGGCATCTTCAACGGCACGCCGGTGCTCGATCTCGATTACGCCGAGGATTCGGAAGCCGACACCGACGCCAATTTCGTCATGACCGGATCGGGCAACATCGTCGAGGTGCAGGGCACGGCCGAGAAGACGCCCTTCTCCGAGGAGCAGCTGCTCGCCTTGCTGGGGCTCGCCCGCAAGGGCGTCGGCAAGCTCGTCGACCTGCAGAAAATGGCGGTGACGTGACCGCGCGGCCCGCCACGCAGACTGAACCCGCGGCCGCGCACCGGCCGATCGGCGGCCGGCTGGTGATCGCGACCCATAATCCGGGCAAGCTCGCCGAGATGCGCGAGCTGTTGGCGATCTACGGCATCGCGGCCGTGTCGGCCGGCGAGCTCGGCCTGCCCGAGCCCGAGGAGACCGGCACGACGTTTCGCGCCAACGCCCGGATCAAGGCGGAAGCGGCGGCGCGCGCCTCCGGCTTGGCGGCCTTCGCGGACGATTCGGGGCTGGCGGTCGATGCGCTCGGCGGCGAGCCCGGCATCCATTCGGCGCGCTGGGCCGGCCCCGGCAAGGATTTCGACGGC
>WNFR01000961.1_pt1 | contig 29696 bp, 27 predicted proteins | sample 5400221 | NCBI WGS metagenome assembly WNFR01 (sample SAMN13153357, study PRJNA577476) | soil metagenome | isolation source: 40 cm soil under Madrone tree | place: USA:California | collected 2016-06-14
CGCGGTCGCCCTGTTGGCAGGCTGCGATGACATGCCTATCAACTATCGGTTCAGGCATTGCGGCGCGTTGCTCCATTCACTCCTCCAGATGCTAAGCCACAAGCATTAGACGGAGGTACTCCCAGCTTTCTTCCCTCGAAAATTTGGGACAGCATTTCAGTAACATTACCAGATTGGTACTAGTTGAATCTGAAAATCCCACCCTCGGGGAGAGACTGATGCCACGGCCTTGTGCCGTGGAGGCTCACGCTTGCCGCTACAAAAGAACTGTCACAGGCTTTTTTGCGGATGCCACGGCCTTGCGCCGTGGCAGCTTCAGAGAGTTGCGTGAGCCCTTTGTAACTGCGAGCGTGAGTCTCCACGGCGCAAGGCCGTGGCATCTTCAGAGGAATGGTTGTGGGTCCCTTTGTAGCCCCGAGCGTGAGTCTCCACGGCGCAAGCCCGTGGCATCTTCAGAGAATTGCCTGGACCCCTTTGTAGCCCCGAGCGTGAGTCTCCACGGCGCAAGGCCGTGGCATCTTCAAGAGAATTGCCTAGGTCCCTTTGTAGGCTGCGAGCGTGAGTCTCCACGGCGCAAGGCCGTGGCATCAATTGGAACGAGTCACGTGGACCAGCATCTCTGTTCCCGACTCGATCTTCAGTTCCTTTTTGCCTTGCACAGCAAGTGAACCCGCACCGCCCGCACCGCCGAGTATCAAACCGATACCAGCGCCTTTGCCTCCGCCTGCTATGCCCCCCACAATCGCACCCACCGTGGCGCCGATACCTGCCCTCTTGAGGGTTTGCTTACCTCGACTGCTTGACTCAATACCACCCTCATTATCGGCTCGACCGGCGTCGCTGCCGTAAACTCGCGTGACATAACCATGGAGCGGCTCTCTCCGTCCATCGGGCAACTGGATTGAATCAAAAGCCAAATTCACGCTCGTGCGCCCCTGGACTGTACCCGAGCGTCTAATCGAAGCAATGTGACCCTGAAGCCTGGCTTCGTCAAAACGACTGGGATCAATTACGGTTGCCGTAAACCGATCACCTACGCGAGAGTCCTTGCTTGACAATGTCTCATTGATTCTAATTTTCAGGTCTGTACCGACCGGCACCAAAGGCGCCACGACCTTTTTCACCGGACGCCTTCTTGTAGATCGTCTAAGACTCGGTTTGGTCTGCGCGCTTGTCAACAGGGGGTTATACAACAACGCAACGATAGCGAGAACGACTAATAAGCTGACCCTGAAATTTGTTTTCATTGTTCCTCCTCAATTCGCGCGCCTTTCTATCAGGCGCACACTTCTACAAGTGTGAATTAGTCGATAGCAAAAAGGCCTCCCTAAAAAAGGGGGCCTTTTCAGAACATCTCTGCGAGTCATCATCTCATGCCACTAGTTAAATAGCCACCACTGCCGTCCCTGATTCCCGGCTCGTATTCTGTTGCAAATCGTCATCTCCTTCAAGGCTACGATGGCGATGAACACTTCCATCTGACTCAAAAATATAAGCCGAAGGCGCCTCCCGCATAATGATGTCCTGCAAACGCATCAAGCCGTAGAGCAAAGCTTCCGGACGGGGCGGACAACCGGGGATATACACGTCGACCGGTATACAACGATCGACTCCCTGCATGGTCGAATAGGAGTCGAACGGACCGCCTGTAGAAGCGCACGCTCCCATAGCGATTGCCCACTTAGGCTCAGGCATCTGGTCGAAAACTCGGCGCACAACGGGACCCATCTTCAAGGTCACCGTACCGGCGATAATTATCAGATCGCTTTGTCGTGGACTGGGTCGAAACACGCCCGCGCCAAAACGATCGATGTCGAAACGTCCGGCACCGGTCGCGATCATCTCGATAGCGCAACAAGCCAGTCCGAACGTCATCGGCCATAAAGCAGACTTGCGTGCCCAATTGACGACTGGTGCGGCCAGGTCAACGGCCTTCGCGCCCACCGAACGTCGAATCGAGTTCATAATCGAATCGACGGTGGTTAAAACAAAACCTTCTTCGTGTTCAGCCATAAGAGAATTTTAGATTTTAGATTTGCGATAATTTGCGATTTTAGATCTTAGATTGACGACGACTGGAGCTGAAAGCTACCTTCTTCAAAGCTCGCCAAAATCAAAAATCGGCAATCTACAATGTCATTAGGCCCATTCCAACGCGCCCTTACGCCAGGCGTAGTAATAACCCACGATCAGGATTGCGATAAAGACAAACATTTCAATCAGCGCAAACGTCGTGAACGAGAAGTCGTTCCCCATGAAAATGATCGCCCAGGGCAAAAGGAAAATTGTTTCCACGTCAAAAATAAGAAAGAGCATCGCCACAATGTAGTAGCGCACAGTGAACCGTTCGTGCGCCTCGGTGGTCGGATCGATGCCGCATTCATAGGGCCGCATCTTCCCCTTCTCGTACTTAATGGGTCTTAGAAATCTGCCTAGAATAATCGGCAAGACCGGAAAGGCCACAGCCACGACGAAGAAAATCATCACGGGCCAGTAAGCTGTGATGGGACTGCCGATTGTTGGGACGCTGGTGGTCGTTGCTGCCTGAAGAAGCATCGTTCTCTGCGATGGAGAGCTGTAAACTTGTGAACAGGAAAATAGTAAGCGGCGCTCAAGATCGTTGTCAACGAAGGAGTTGCAAAACGAGGCTTGCAGTGTCTTTCAGCCTAAGAATGGCTTCGGTCTACGTTCAAGGCTCGGAATATCCAATCATGAGTTTGATTAGACCCTAAAGTTCTGACAAAATCTCAAAAACTTATTTGAAGGTTCTATGCCCTGGCGGTTGAAACCCGACTCGCCGCTCTCCTATTAGCGGGTGACCTATTTTCACGTATTGAACTCAGACCAGAATCCAGACCGGGAGGGAACAGAATGATAAGCAAATTCCAGCATATCTTTATGAGTAAGCTGGTGACCTATTCTCGCTGGCTACCGTCGATCCTGTGCCTCTTTCTTTTGGTAACGACGGCGCCAGCACAGGACCCTGGAAGCTCTCAGGGCGAGGCGCATTATGCCTCGCTGGATGGAAAGCGAATTTATTACAAGAGTTACGGCAAAGGCCGCGAAGCCCTGGTCCTCGTGCACTGTTGGAGTTGCAACATGGGTCACTGGCGTGACCAAATCCCTGATTTCTCAAAAAGAAGTCGAGTAATTGCCCTCGACCTCCCGGGTCATGGTCAGAGCGATAAGCCAGAAGTTCCCTATACGATGGATCTATTTGCGAGCGCTGTCGATGCCGTGATGCGCGACGCAGGCGTCGAGCGCGGAGTGCTAATAGGCCATAGCATTGGCACGCCGGTGATTCGGCAGTTTTATCGCAAATACCCGCAGGAGGTTCTCGCACTCGTGATTGTCGACGGCGCCCTTCGCCCATTCGGCGACAAGAAGATCGGGGAGCAGATGCTGGCTAGTCTGCGCGCGCCAAATTACAAAGAAGCCAGCGCGCAGATGTTTGCGTCGATGGAGGGTCCCCAGATTGCGCCGGAGATAAAAGAACGAATTAAGGAGTCATTTTTAAACACACCACAACACGTCTTGGTGAGCGCGATGGAGGGTATGATGGATGACTCGATTTGGGTGCAGGACAAAATCAACGTGCCCGTGCTGGCCGTAATGGCTAAATCGCCTTTCTGGCCGGCCGATACGGAGCAGTTCTATCGCAGCATCGCGCCGAAACTTGAATTTCAGATGTCGGACGGCGTGGGCCACTTTCTGATGATGGAAAAGCCCAAGCAATTCAATGAAGTTGTAATTACGTTTCTTGACAAGAACGCCCTCTTGAAAAAGTGACAGGCGCTCGGACGGACACGTAGCGGAACATCAATTAACTGTTCGCAACGAACCAACGAATGAGGAGGAAAATCAGATGAGCAAAGCAGTAAAACCAATCCCTGATGGGTACCACACCGTCACGCCTTACTTGATTATCAAGGGCGCGGCCAAGGCGCTCGAGTTTTACAAAAAAGCCTTTGGCGCGACGGAACTTTTTCGCATGGACCAACCGGACGGCAAAATCGGACACGCCGAGATCAAGATTGGAGATTCACCCATCATGCTCTCCGACGAGCATCTTGAAATGAAGCATGCGGGTCCGAAAACGCTCGGCGGTTCACCAGTCAGCATACTGCTGTACGTAGAGGATGTTGATAAGGTTTTTAATCGCGCCATCAATGCCGGTGCGGAACAACAGATGCCAGTAGAGGATAAGTTCTACGGTGATCGCAGCGGCAGTTTAGTTGACCCCTTTGGTCACATCTGGCACATCGCTACACACAAAGAGGATGTCGCACCTGAAGAGATGGAGAAACGCATGGCTGCGGCGGGTCACTAGTGATTCTGATAGTTCCGGAAAGGTTAGCTAGTTTAGACTAGGAGTCTCTCGGAAAAACCGACGGGGGCCAACCTGTATATCGCAAAGAGACGCGGGTTTCACCCCGCTTGGGGGCGCCATGTTTATAGCTCGTGGGGCCAAGAACCTCCGGCGCGGTTCGGAGGGGCGGAACTCAACTGGCAAGTATCCATCCAGTTTCATTCCGCCCCTCCGAACCGCGCATAGTACTTTTAGGTTCCGGTCTATAAACATCTCACTCTTACAGAGTGAAGAACCGTAGCGATCAATAAAGGCCATGCATCCTGAGAAAAAGGCTCATGTGCGCAGCGACTCGACTTTTTTCCTACACCAAGGGCAATACCCTGCTCTTGGTTCGATCTCACCCAACCTGGTGGCAAATCCTCGGATCGGCAACCGCTGTTCACATCAATGTAACGTGATAGCAAGGTCGATTTAAGACCTCGGCCATATGCTACTTCGTGCTTTGAACACAAAAGCCACGCGGTTACAAAGAATCGAAATTCTGAGAACGGAGAACGTAGAACCATGACTTTCTCGCGAAGCAGTGTGCAAACCGGTACCCCGCTGCAATTCGGTCTTTGTCTCGCACTCATAAGCCTTGGGGTAATAACGGCTCAGGCGCAGGAGCTGGTTAAGATTTCAGGCGAAACGACCCGCAGCGCAACAGAGACCACTGTGGTCGACCGTGTGCGTTTGCTTGAGGGAGAACTCGAAAGACAGAACACCAGACTGGAACAACTGCAAAAGACAATTGATGAGCAGCAGTTGGCGATTCACACTCTGCTCGCAAAACTGTCTCCTGAGAAGGCGCCGGTATTGGATGCGCCAGCCAATGCAGTCGCGACCACAACAACCGTTTCACCCGGCAAGGCAGACACAACCGAACCGCAAAAACCTGATCTAGAACAACGATTGGCCAAGGTTGAAGGTCAAGTACTGCGGGTTGGCCCCCTTCGTTTGAGCGGCGATTTCCGTTTGCGTATGGATGCGAGTTTCCGCTCCGCCACCAACCCGCCGGACCCGGCACTTACACACCTGCAAAATGTGCGAGCCCGTTATCGCCTCCGTTTGAACTTCGACACCGATCTCTATCCAAACCTGAGTTTTCACGGCCAGCTTGCAACGGGACCAATCAATAATCCGCTTACCTTGGATCAGGATTTTGGCTCGACGACTGCGAGGCATCCGTTTTTCATCAGTGAGGCCTGGATCGACTACCATCCGACTAAGGCGATTTCTCTTCAGGGCGGGCGTGTGCAGGAAGTATTCGCCGACAACTCGCGCTTCCTCTTTGACGACGACATTCGCTTCAACGGTTTCAATGAAAAGTACGTGGCCTTGCTCAAGAAAAACGCCGGCTATCTTTCCAGTGTCGAGCTACGCGCCGGGCAATACATCCTGACCAATCCCAATGTTGCCATCATTGCAGCAAATAGCCCGCTCGCACATGCAGACCAGGTGGTGGGCACGGCTGGCCGATCGGCGAATCTCTTTCATCAGGGCGTCCTTTTCAATCAGCAATTTAATAAGAGATGGAGCGATCAGTTTGGCGCCGACATCCAGCTCTACCGTAACCCTAATCAGATTCAACTCGCTTCCACAACGGAAGGGTTGGTGCTGCTGGTTCAACCGGGCCTTGGTCTTGCTCTTTCAGGTCCGCTAACCGGGACCGGCAACGCAACAACGACTCCCGGTGGTGCAATCTTCAGCGCTCGCGGTTTCCAGATTGCGAGACTCACTTATCGTTTGAACTACGCCGGATTCAAACACGGCGACCATATGTATCCGCTGGTATTTAATGCTCAGATGGCACGCAACGTGGCCACCGGTCTAAACGAGCGGGATGCAATGCTCGCGGCGGTGCAGTTAGGAAGGATCACTAAAAGAGGTGACACTTCGTTCCTTTACGTCTTCTCCATCAAGGGCGCGAACTCATTGATATCGCAGGTCACTGACGACGATCTTGGCACGGGAACTGGAGTCAACATCCGTACTAATCACTTCCGCTTTGAATATGGGATAGCGAGGAAGGTCACCTTGCAAAGCTTGTTCTTCTTTCAGCGTGGGCTACGCAACAGTGGACAGTTTCCAAATTTCTTCGTACCCCTTGGAGCGTTTGCCCCGCGCACCTATCGGATTCAACAGCAGCTAGTGTTTTCATTTTGAGTTGGGAACGTCGTTGAAACTAATGAGTTTCACGAGAGTGGGTGCCTGCGGGAAGGCGTCTTTTTCTGCGTCCACGGGCTAAAGAGTCGCAGTTCGCCTAGAGTTTTCAATCCGGTGGGAGTGTGATGTTTATAGACCCGAGCGTAACGCAGTACCAACTCCGTTCGAAGGAGCGGAATTCAACTTGAGCTTGACCACTCCAGGACATTCCGCTCCTTCGAACGGAGCCTGAGGGGTTGCTCTCGTTCTATAAACATCTCACCCCTTACGGGGTGAAACCGTTGGCTGATCCCGAACGACCGACGTTGAGTCAAGCGTTGTTTCACAGAGAATGCAGAGGTCAGCGAGCGAAGGGAATCCCACAGACTACTAAGGTGACTTGCTACTCTCACTTCCGCCGAACCATTTGCCCGGAGTGCCTACGCGCTTCGCAATAGATTTGATGCGCGACTCTTTCGGGCGCGGGGAGTCAGCTTGCGGCTCAACTCTGGACGGATGTGAGGCATTGCAGTATTGATGTGGCTCGCTGCCGTTGGGATAGGTCATCCTGCTCTTAACAGGGCATTCCGGTCTCGCCAGGAGTCCCGTCGCCGGATCGATCGTCACCGTGACTGTAGCCATTGGTTTCAACTGGGCAGTCGCCGGCTCAGCCGAAGCACTGTCAATCTCTTTTGCTTCTTTGGCAGGGGAAGGATCGACTCGATTCTTGTTTCGCGATCCGTCGGTTGAAGGGGATGATCCCTTCTCGGAACTACGCTCGGCATCAGCCTGAGAAGCCTGAGTCTGATCTTTGGACAACACCGAGCTTGCCGCCTGCCGACGAATGAGTGAGCGGGAAGTAAAAAAGAAAACCACTCCGAAAACTAGGAAAGGAAGGATAACGAAGTGCCAGCGCTTATGCTGCGTCGCAGAATGCTCACTATATTTATTGGAACGCGTCGAAGCGGAGGGCGGCGGATTTCGATCTACTGGTGGAGGTGAAGGCCGTTGCCATTTGAACTTCCGCAATGTCAGTTGATCGTAGGCCTCATTTATCTGCTTCAGCTTCTCCTGGGCTTTTTGCTGTAGACGAGGATCGTGCGAGAAACGATCTGGATGCCAAACCTTCGCCATATCCCTGTGTGCAGTCTTCAACTCCTGGGCTGAGACGCCCCGACTAACCCCCAGCAGTTCGTAACACTTGCTCAACTCAGCACTCACAACCAGGTTCCCCTCAGGATAGAATCTTCGTCAGTTTGGTTAGTCTCTCAAAATCAAGTAGTAACTCATACGGGTTCGGGACCGGTATGCCCAGGCAATGAAGTGTAATCACCAGACATGTAGAGAAGACTAACGTTGTAATAACTATCCGCGCTACGGTACGTCCAAAATAGAGCAAGAACGCTGCAAAGAGGCGTCTCAGCTTGTGCCTCATGATCGAAACTCCCCCAGACGAGTAATTGGATTGCATTGCCGGCTGAGGTGCTGACGCGAACCGCTACGTCTGTATCGTCAAACCCTGACTATTGATTTCTTCCACCACTACAAAGCCGGGGCATGCGAACGAAGGCTTCGTCGGTCTTGAGGTTTGTTGGGGCTGTCGGGTCGGAAGCTTTGAGATCGTTGAGCTTTGCAGGCGAGATGACGACCTCAAAAGCATTATGACAAACTTGGAAGGACATTGACAACTATTGTTTCTACGAGGTATCGGTCAGATCGGTCAACGCTGTGAAAAAAGTTCTAGTCATAGGATCAGGAGGTTCTGGAAAGTCCACATTCGCCCGTCACTTGGGGGAGTTACTCGACATTGAAGTCATCCATCTGGATAAGATCTACTGGCATCGAGGCTGGGTTGAAACACCCAAAACTGAGTGGCTTAAGACCGTTGACCGTTTACTAGAACAGGATTCGTGGATCATGGACGGGAATTTTTCAGGCTCGCTCGAGAGAAGGCTTGAGGTTTGTGACACAGTCATCTTTCTGGATATGCCTCGCTCGCTTTGTGTTTGGCGTGTGCTGAAGCGAGCTGTGATCTACCGAAAGAGGAGCAGACCCGATATGGCAACGGGTTGCGATGAAAGACTCGATCCGGAATTCATTCGTTGGGTGTGGAATTATTCCAAAAGAACCAGGCCAAAAGTAGTAGCGAGACTGGCAGCACACGAGGCTGGGAAGAAAATAGTTACCCTGCGGTCTCGGGATGAAGTAGAAGAATATCTCGCGAAGATCGCTCCAGGTAATTCACGATAAGCTAACCAGAGTGCGGCAGGTGAATGACGAATGTGCTGCCTTTCCCCAACTCAGAAGTCACCGTAACCTCACCGCCGTGCAGCAGCGCCAGGTGCTTCACGATGGCGAGACCCAACCCCGTGCCGCCCATTTCTCTCGAGCGGGCTCGATCTACGCGGTAGAAGCGTTCGAAGAGTCGCTCCAAATGCTGCGCGGGAATTCCTTCACCAGTGTCCTCAACCAGAATTTTGTCGCGTGCGCCGCTCTCGGATCTGATCGTTACCTGGCCTTTCTCTCGATTAAACTTGATGCCATTCTCAATAAGGTTCGTCAGCATTTGTTCAAGCCTGCGAGCGTCAGCATGAACCACTGCCTCAGGAGCGACACGGTTTGTGATGATTATTCCATTGGCGAATGCCTTTGTTGCCAACGACGAGAGCACTTCATTTACCAATGCATACAAGTCGATCGGCGCCGATCTCAGTTGCACGTTGCCGCCCTCGATCGCAGTCAATTCTAGAATGTCATCAATCAGACCATGCATCCGCGAAGCATTCTTTCGAATGATCGAAAGAAATCGCTGATTGCTCTCCTGATCCTCCATTGCGCCGGTTTCTAGAGTTTCAACAAAAGCGAGTATGGCGGTAAGTGGGGTACGGAGTTCGTGGGAAACATTCGATAGAAATTCCTGTCGCACGCTTTCAAGACGCTCGATTCGGGTTATGTCAAAGAAGACGCCAAGAGCACCTTCTGCTCCTGAGCCATTCGTGCTTGCTAAGGGCACAACGCGAAGATCGAACACAAGCCGTTCCGGACCGTGTGTTTCAACCTTCACGCCAGAGCGTTCGATTCCTTTTAGAGCATCCAAAAAAGCACTGTAGATGGCAGGATTGCGCGTTAGCTCGGTTAGTCGCTGCGACTCCAATCTGCGCGGCGTCGGATTGAACAACCGGTAAGCGGCGTTGTTGGATGCGACCACGCGCATGTCCCTGTTCACGACCAGCAGTCCCTCACGCATCCCACTCATTGTAGCCTCAAGCAACTTGCTCAACTCGAAGCTCTCGGGTGCCGACTCATTTCGATCTGCCTTCGAATCGATTTGATGTTCGTTGGGGTCGATCCTGGCCAGCAGTGCAGTTCTGATCAAAACTGCGACCCCAATCAAAACCAGGGCCGCGAAAATCGCACGTGTTGTGAGCGAAGGGACAAGTAAGAATACGGCAATGAGGACGGCACTGACGGCTAGAGGTACAAGAGCTGAAGCAGGCAGGACAATCTGTCGGTTAGGCACGTGGATCACCTTTAGCCACTACTGCCGCCGGCAGCCTGTTCGCCCGAACAACCTACAAAGCGGTAGCCAACACCCACCACGGTTTCGATGCAATCGCCGCATTTGTCGAGCTTTTGGCGCAGACGACGAATATGCACGTCGAGCGTACGCGCGTCCCCGTAATAGCTGTAGCCCCAGACGCTGTCCAGCAGTTGTTGGCGCGTGACCACACGGTCTGGACTCTTTGCCAACACGGATAACAAGGTAAATTCCTTGTTCGTAAGTTTGACCTTCGCACCTTCGCACACAACTCGGATGTCGTCGAAATCAATGAGCAGGTGATCGTCTTCGTAAGTCTTCCCCATCGTTTCATCGGCGCGACGCATCACGGCACGTACTCGCGCCAGCAATTCCCGGACTGAGAAAGGTTTAGTGATGTAGTCGTCGGCTCCGAGGTCAAGCCCTGTGACTCGATCCGATTCGGACGCTTTCGCCGTTAACATGATGATGGGTGTACGCCTTGTAGCGGGTTCTCTCCTGAGGCGGCGGCAGAGTTCGATGCCGTTCATCCCTGGCAACATCAGATCAAGGATTATGAGACGTGGTGGTTCGCGTTCGTTTAAGGCCGCGGTGAGGCCAGCTTCACCTGTAGGAGCGATGATGGCCGGTAATCCTTCACGCTCAAAGTTGTACTTCAGGCTTTCGGAGATGTCAGCGTCATCTTCGATAATCAGGATTGGGCGTGCCATAGATTTAACGACTGTGCTTGACAATGCTGTGCTTAATAAATGCAGCTTCGGCCATGTAGACGGTAAGTTCACAGATGTCGGTTACGTAGTCACCGATTCGCTCGAGGTGCTTGGCAACGAAGAGCAGCCGGGCATCTCGAGTGGCTGTAGCCGGTTCCGTGACCATCATCTCAATCAAACGGTGAAAGATATGGTTGTAAAGATCATTGATTTCGCTATCACTCTTAATAATTTCGCGCGCGGCTATGGCATCGCTGGACGTAAAAGAGTCGAGGGCAGCTCGTAACATCCTCAAAGCGTGTTCAGCCATTTTTCTTAGATCGAGTACGGACTTGAGTTCAGGTTCATTGTTTAGATCAATGGCGGCACGAGCGATGTTGCACGCATGGTCGGCTATGCGCTCGAGCACCGGCGCCATCTTAGCGACGGAGATTACAAACCTCAGATCGCGAGCCGCGGGTTGGCGCAATGCAATTATATCGATGCACTGACGATCGATCTCCACCTCGAGGTGATCCACGAGGTCGTCATGTTCCAGCACCTCGCGCGCAACCTCACTGTCGCGTTCGCTCAAAGCATACATTGCGCGTTCGAGAGCCTGCTCCGCTTCTCCACCAAGCAGCAGAACACGGTCCCGCAATGAGCTTAGTTCATCGTCGAGATGTCGATGTGTATCCATTTTGTATCTGAGATCTTAGATTTCTAATTGGCAATTTCGTTCTTTGTACTTTGTACTTTGTACTTTGTACCTCGTGCTTTGTGCGCTGGTTGTTCTTTGACGTTTCTGCTGGCTACAACAGCTGGAGAAAGAACAAAGTACAAAGCACTAAGTACAAAGCTCGAATTTCTATCCAAGACCAAAGCCCGTTTTTCTATCCAAACCTTCCGGTGATGTAGTCCTCAGTCAATTTTTCGTTCGGGGCCGTAAACATCTTCTCAGTTGCATTCACTTCGATCAGCTTGCCCAACAGGAAGAAGGCTGTCGTATCGGAGACGCGTGCCGCCTGCTGCATATTGTGCGTGACGATCACGATTGTATATTGCTTCTTCAGGTCCACAATCAACTCTTCAATCTTGGAAGTCGCGATGGGATCCAGAGCCGAGGCCGGTTCGTCCATCAATAGTACCTCAGGACGAATGGCGAGTGCTCGTGCAATACAAAGTCGCTGCTGTTGCCCACCAGACAAACTCAACGCCGAAGTCTTCAAACGATCCTTAACTTCAGCCCACAAGGCAGCATCTTTGAGCGCTTCTTCGACCCGGCCAGCTAGTTCGCTGCTGCTGGAAGTGAGACGGTTTATTCGCAGACCGTAAGCTACATTGTCGAAGATCGACTTCGGAAAGGGGTTGGATTTTTGAAACACCATCCCGACTTTGCGACGAAGCTCAACAACATCGGTACCGGGGGCGTAGATATCCCGATCATCCATAAAAACTTGACCTTCCACTCGAATCGCAGGAATAACATCATTCATGCGATTCAGAGTGCGCAGGAAGGTCGACTTGCCACAACCAGACGGGCCGATAAAGGCCATCACGATCCGTTCGGGAATCTCGATAGTAATATCATGCAGTGCTTGCACTCGCCCATAAAAGAAATTTAGCTCGCGCACAGACACTTTGATTGTCGCAGCCGGCGGCGGCGGCTCTACCGCATCGCCGCGTCGCGAGGGGAGTTCAATCCTGGGAGTGACTGCTTGTACCGGCATCTCTAATCTTACTTCCGATCAGTCCCGACATTGCCAAAGCCCGGTACCCTCGTTCTTGATTCTTTCATATGTGCCCTTTGTGTCTTTTGGTGGCGCGCTCGTTGGTATTAACCAGACTAGAATCTTTTGCGCGTTAGAAAACGGACCACGATGTTGATGCTCAATATGAGCGTCATCAAAACCAGCGTTGCGGCCCAAGCCTGCGCGTGCCACTCGTCATAAGGCGAGAGCGCGTAGTAGTAAATCTGCATGGTCAGCGAGGCAATAGGCTGATCCAGGTAGTAATTGAAAAACCGGCTGCCAAAGGCAGTAAACAGCAGCGGAGCGGTCTCGCCGGACACGCGCGCTATCGCTAACATGGCGCCTGTTGCGATGCCTGACGCCCCAGCAGGAATGACTACTCCCAGCGTCACACGCCATTGTGGCGCCCCGAGAGCCAGCGCCCCTTCTCGCAGGCTATGCGGAACCAATTTGAGCATCTCCTCCGTTGTGCGTGCAACGATCGGAACCATGACCAATGCGAGAGCCACACCCCCGGCGAGTGCTGAAAAGTGCTTCATTGGCAAGACTAGAATGGTATAGACAAACACGCCGGTCACTATAGAAGGTATCCCCGTTAGCGTGTCCGCAATGAAGCGAACAATGCCGGCAAAGCGTCCCCTTCCCAGCTCTGAGAGATACACGCCGACGGCTATGCCAAAAGGAAGGCCGAAGGCAGAGGAGAGTGTAAGTAACACCACGGAACCGAGGATTGCGTTTCCTATTCCTCCACCTTCACCCACAGGGCGAGGACTATCCACTAAAAACCGAAAACTGAGAGAAGCGATTCCTTGCCACGCGATGTAAGAGAGAATGATTACGAGTATGCCAATGGCTACAAAGGTACAAAGCGCGGTCAAAGAAGTCATCACCGCACTAGTCGTCCGTCGTAACTGGTCAGATCTCTCGAAGTTAGTCATCAAGCAGCTCTAGCTACGCCACCCGTCTTTCTCGTCACATTCCACACCAACACTCTTGCGATGCCGTTAACTACGAATGTTACGAGAAACAGGATTAATCCCAACTCGACGAGCGCACTCAAATAAAGATCCTGGGTAGCCTCAGTGAATTCGTTTGCGATTGCTGAGGCGATTGTGTAGGAGGGTTCAAAGAGCGAAGCGCTGATTTGCGGGCGATTGCCAATGACCATGGTCACGGCCATTGTCTCACCCAGGGCTCGGCCCAATCCCAGAATAACTGCGCCGGCGATTCCCGGTGCGCCGTTTACAAGCACCACGCGTGTCGTCTCCCACTTTGTCGCTCCTAAAGCTAACGCAGCTTCACGTTGCGAACTTGGAACCGCTGCGAGCACATCGCGCACAACAGCCGAGATAATTGGCGTCACCATGATGGCGAGAATAATTCCACCGGTAAGTAGCCCTATGCCTGTAATCGAACCTCTGAAAAAAGGGGTCCAACCAAGCCAGCGAGCCAGCTGTGGCTCGACATGAACGCGCAAAAATGGGGCGAGGACAAAGATCCCCCACAGTCCATAGACAACCGAAGGAATAGCCGCCAGCAGCTCAACCAGAAAACCAATTGGTCGCGAGACGTAATGTGGCGCCTGCTCAACCAGAAAGATTGCTATGCCGAGCGACAGCGGAACGCTAATCAAAAGCGCAATCAGGGAAGACTCCACCGTGCCGTAAATGAAAGGCAAGGCACCGAATTCGCCCTTAATCGGATTCCATTGCCGACTGGTGAGAAATCCAAAGCCAAACTGCCGAATGGAAAGCATTGACTCCGAAGCCAGTGCGAAGATCATGGCTCCGACAATTCCAACGATGAGCAGCGCGGCAAATAGCATCAGCCCGCGAAAGACGGCATCCCCTGCGTTTCCAGTTGGCGAAAGCAGACGCCGCCAGTCTGAACCGCGTCCGACAAACTTCAGTTTGTCGCTGCCATTATCGACTGGGGTTGAGCTCAAAAGTTTGTTTCCGCTAAGCCGCTGAGAAACTGAAGCATTTCGGGGCTTACCTCAGTGGCTTGCCTCCCGAAGAGACTGAATTGATCTTCGCTTCTGCCCGTTTGACAATATCTTGCGGCAGCGGTGCGTAATCTAATGCCTTCGCAAAGTTCTGACCGTCGTGAATTCCCCACCAAAGAAAATCAACTAAAGCCTTTCCCTTGGTGGCGTCCTTCTCATCTTTGTAGACGAGAATGTATGTGTAACTTGAAATCGGATACACGTCTTTGCCGGCCGCATTGGTTATCGACACGCGCAAATCTTCCGGAGTTGTGGCTACCGATTCAGCCGCTGCGGCAGTGACCGCCTCAAGCGTCGGCGCGATAAATGTCTGAGCCTGATTTTTTATCAGTGCGACCGGCAGGTTGTTCTTTACCGCATACGCAAGCTCAACGTAGCCAATCGTATTGGGGGTGTTCTTTACCTGACCAGTAACACCCTCGTTACCTTTACCACCAATACCCACTGGCCAACTCGGTGAAGTGCCGCTACCCACTTTCTCTTTCCATTCCGGACTGACTTTGGAAAGGTAGTCTGTAAACACAGCCGACGTACCGCTTCCATCAGAACGATGCACGACAGTGACGTCTCCCGTCGGCAGGGTTACACCAGGATTGTCTGCACTAATGCGGGGGTCATTCCACTTCTTAATCTTGCCCAGGAAGATATCGGCAATCACTTCTGGGGAAAAACGCAGGGCAGCGGCGACACCACTAAGGTTGTAAGTGATGACCACTGCACCAAGAACGGTGGGCACGTGAAGTATCTCGCCGGGGGCTGCCTTCAAGTCTTCATCTTTCATCGGCGAATCTGAAGCGCCAAAGTCGACGGTCTGCGCCTGGATCTGCTTAATACCGCCACCCGATCCAATCGACTGATAATCAATGCGGATCTCCGGATGAAGCTTGCCATAGTCACTGATCCATTTCTGGTAGAGAGGATTGGGAAAAGTGGCACCTGCCCCCACCAGGTTGACTGGTGCGTTCGCTCCTCCTGAGCCCTTGGGGCTACAGGCCGCTAGAACAAGAATCACAGCTGCGGCCATGAACAGTACGACAAGCTGAAACCTTCTCTTAACAGACATTAGGCAGTCTCCTGCAGACTTTGAGGTGAATTGATCAATTCACATTAGAGTTTTGGTGTTACATTCGCCTGAACTGTGGCTGAACTCTTCGTTAACAGCCTGTGTGGCTAATAAGGAAGACAGCGGAGCGCTTCGCTCCCGCCTGAGCGAGCTTGCTCAGCCGGGGACCGCGGGGTCGTCTTAAGCTGCACCCGAACTCAGGCCTCGGGTGGAAGTTAAGAGCCGGTACCCAACGTTGACCATGGTTTCGATCTGCAGGCCGTACGTCGCAAGCTTTGCCCTCAAACGGTAGATATAAACGTGGAGGCTCTCCGTATTGAGAGGCTTATCATTCCCCCAGGCGTAGCCCCAGAGCTCCTTCGCCGTGACAATGCGGTCTGGCGTCCGGACCAAACGAGAGAAAATGAGAAACTCGGTGCGCGGGAGTTTCAGAGGCGTGCCCGCGCACGCGACGTAGTAGTTCTCGTGCTCGACACGAAGAAAACCGTCGTCGTAAACATCCTCAGGAATTTGGTTTTGGCTCATGCGCCCGCTTACCGATGTTTCTGTTACGGACATAAATAAGTTTCCAAAGTTGCTTTTGAATTCTGTCGGACCTCCTCCAGTTTGTCGTGTCTCTCCTCAGGAGCACTGTTTGCGAGAGACATCGACAAACTGAAGGTCAGTCGGACATCGTTGCCGAACCGCTTAGAAGTTCAAGCGCAGCGCAAACTGAATCTGACGACTCGTGCCCAAGCCAACGTCCCGTACTACTGTCTGGCGCAGTAATCCAAATGTTCCCCCGGCGGCTCCCTGCGTGTACGCTTGTCCAGGTTGAACCGCATTGACAGTGCTAATGGTGTAGAACCCATTGGCAAAGCTGACACCAGGCAGCGCCAGATTCAAACGCGAACCTGGTACATCAAAGTTCGTCCGGTTGAAAAGATTGAAAATCTCCGTTCTGAATTCCAGGTTCCTTGTCTCAGAGAACTTGAAGCGCTTATTGAGAACGAGGTCAAACTGTTTGAAGTTCGGTCCTCGCAATGCATTGCGCGGCACGTTACCAAAAGTGCCGGGCTGAGGTGCAGTAAAGGCTGCAGGATTAAGAACGAGCCGATCGTTGGTCAAGTAAGGGTTCACACCAGGGACAAAGTCAGGTCGCCGCACGTTGCGCGATGCGCCACCGCTGGGCGTATTCACCACTGCGATAAAACCTGGTGGTAGAGGGTTCGCAGCATTGACCGTCCCAGGTAGTTGCGCTACGAAACCGTTAGCGTATGTCGTGGTCGCTCCTGCGGCACTGGTTGGAACGACGCATCCCGCGGTGTTGCTACACTGAATCGCGACGTCGGGACGTACGATGCCGATCTCAAGAGGCAAGCCTGAACGACCATTGACGATAGTGCCAACCTCCCAATTGCCGAGTATGGCGTTACCGACTGAGCCGAAGTCGTACTTCTTACCAGAACCAAATGGCAGATCGTAAATAGCACTTAAGTTGAATGTGTGCCTGACGTCAAAATTGTTGTAGCCGTTGTCGTAGTCAAATTCCCCGATTGCGCGAGCATTATTTGCAGCGGTACGCGCCTCATTCGAACCTGAAGTATTGCCGAACGAGCGAGAGAATGTGTACTGCGAATTCAAAGTTAGTCCAGTGCTGAAACGTCGAACCAACGACATTTGTAGCGCTCTGTAGCTGTCATGGCCGCCGCTCGTCTTGTCGTCAATTTCAGCGAACGGGTTTAGCGGCGCTCCGGTACCGTTGATAATCGAGAACTCGCGAACCGTGCGGACACCCACCACGTTGCCTCCGGCGTCCGTGACGTTGACTACGCCGACGCCGGAAGGAAGCGTCGTAGCGCTTGGCCCAATGACCGCTTGACCCGGCAGGATACGATTTGCAATGCTTCGCAAAAATAGATTGCGACCCTGGGAGCCGACGAACGCCGCAGTAAGCACGATCTTGTAGGGCAACGCCTGCTGGACGGAGACACTGTACTGGTAGACCTTCTCAGGTATCGTGTAATCGGGAGCATAAGCACGCGGCTGATACTGCCGGTTGTTCGGGTTGCTCAGAAAGGCCGCGGCAATTACGTTCGGATCCTGCGGAAAGCTCACATTGCTGAGGGTGGAACTAATGCGGTTCGACTCAATAGGCTGAATTTGATCTTCAGTCTGACCAGGACCGTAGTAAATACCGAACCCGCCGCGAAGAACTGTGCGCCCACCTCCAAAGAAACCATCACCTGAAGGACTCGGCGACCACGTCAAGGCTACACGTGGTCCAAAGTTATTTTTCGACGAACGGAGTGGATCCTGGCTCGAATCCCGCAACTGCCCTGTGATGATGTCGAACAGTATTTGCCGGTTATGAGCTTCGCGCAGCGGAGTGTAGTACTCGTAGCGCAAGCCATAATTCAAGGTAAGGTTCGGCTTCACCTTCCACTCGTCCTGTGCGTAAGCGATGTAGTAAGTCTGCTTCGCAAGAGCCTGTCCAGTCGAGTTGTTAAAGAACGGCGACGGTGCAGACAAGTCCCCAAGGTATTGCACTGACTGGGCAGTATTTCCTAAGAAGGCGTTGATATTCGCATAGGTATAGGTGATGCCGCCCTGTCGGTCTGTGTACAAACGAATTGGGCGAACCTCACCGCCAAACTTGAAGGCATGATTGCCGCGAGTCCAGTTCAAATTATCAACGAACGACAGCGAATAAGGCGTATATGGCTGACCACGCCCGTTCTGGGCACTGTTGGCCCGTATCAAACCACCGGGTGTGGCAACTCCAGCATTCGCACCCTGACCTGGCAAAGCAAAGCCCGCTACGCTCCCCGAAATATTGAATGACAGATTAGACAAGTCGACTCCGTTTACAGTCGGCGCGGTGCCGATAATGCGCGAGAGGGCGCCGTTGTAGCCGACCTTAAATTCATTAAGGAGGTTCGGGCTCAACAAAGACTGCAGAGCGACGACGCCGTTCTGCGGTATCTGGCGAATGATAATACGCCGGCCCGTCACGCCATCAGGCTGATCGTTCGAGGCTTGGTCTCGGAAGAATCGGAAATACGCCGAGTGCTTCTGGTTGAACCTGTAGTCGAGTCGCAGCGCTGCCGAATTCTCGTTGACGGTATTGATGGCCTGAAGTTGAACGGTATCGAAAAGATCAGGTCCCGTTCGCAATGTCACTGCACCGGGGGCGCGGAACGCCGGAATAAGGGCGGCCGTGGCAGCGTTACAGGCGATAGTCCCCGTACCCAGCGGACCCCCACAGATTCGGGAAGCCAATCCCGGAACCGCTTCGATCGAATTAATACCACCGCGCAACCGGTATCCTTCATATGAGAAAAAGAAAAAAGCCTTGTCGCTCTTGATCGGACCGCCAATAGAGCCACCGAACTGATTTAGTCGCAACTTACTTTTTTGTCCGATGATATTGTCAAAAAAGTTTGATGCGTCGAGAGCGTCGTTGCGAAGATACTCGAAGACAGAACCGTGAAAACGATTACTGCCGGACTTCGTTACGACGTTGATCTGTCCTCCAGTACCCGTGCCCAACTCGGCCGGGAAGTTACTCGAGTCAACACGGAACTCCTGCACGTTCTCAAGCGAAGATTGTAGACGGAAGGGCGTAGGTATTTCGCCATTTAGGTTGCCCGGCGAGGAGTCGATGATCGCGGTCCCTTCGATGCCGTCGTAGCGGATGATGTTCTGCTCCACAGCACGACCGCTAAAGCGAATATCTCCGTAAGTTCCTGAGCCGCTATTGACCGACCCTGGCGCCTGCAAGTACAACTGCGAGAGTTGACGACCGTTCAACGGCAATGCTTCGACTTCACGAGGGTTCACATTAACCCCCATTGCTGCTGAGCCCGTATCGATAGCGCTATCCGCCGTTGCGGCGATGTCCACCTTGGCTTCGACTCCCGTCGGTTGAAGAGTCAGACCCAGATTCAATTCCTGGCCCACGAGCAACTGAACATTCGTCACGCGAACGGTAAGATTCTGGGCCGTCGCAGTAACAGAATAGAGGGACGGTCTCAATGCAGAAAAAGAGTAGTAGCCGGCATCGTTCGTCGTCGCAGTGCGCTCTTCGCCAGTGCGTTCGCTCTTTATTACGATCGACGCACCTGGCACGACTGCACCATTTGCATCAGTCACAGTCCCAACTATCCGGCCCTGATCCGTTTGTGCTAAACCGGTCCCCTGCAAGCAGAGCAACGCCACAAAGGCGAGTGCAATTAGAGTCACGGCGGTGAAGAATCCGGGGGCTTTTGTCTTCATATTAGTCTCCTCTGATAGTCAAACACTGCTGACGTCTATGGGTTCACGTCTTCAATTGAAGAAGTAAGAGCTCAAATCAGTGAATTTGCTTTGATTGCTAACCTGAGTGTTCGAGGCTGACTCTAGACGGGTGAGGTTAAGGCGCTGTGAATTGCGCCTTAAGTTTTTGTTAATGTGGAATTGTATTGGGAATACTGTGGGCCTTCGGAATCGATCACACCATCGCGGAGACCGCAGGCCGGTTAATTAACATCGTGTTAACATCGACGTAACAGGAACTGTGTAGGATGCCACCTCTTCCAGACCAAGCAAGTCGACGTTTCAGCGGCCCTGACCTCGGTGAGTCTATGGCAATTTCCCACGAACTAAGTACCGATATAGCAACAGCAATACTGTCAGCTCAGAAGCGAACGCCCAGCGAACTAAACGCTCTGAAGAAGATAGTTTTGGAGGTTCATTTGACGCTTCAACGGATGACGGAGGAATCGCGTGCTGCGCGACGAAAGCAACGTTCTGCTTCTGAAGCAGGCTCAAACGATCATTAAGGGTTGCGGGAAAGTGAGAGGTTGTTGCGGAACTGCGAGCGGTAGCGGTTTGTGATAACTGTAACCTATCTTAGAGTGGCTATCTGTTTTTGTTCATCCAGACCACCAACCCGGTTGACATCCCAGAGCAGCCAGTAGTGTCTTTTCTTATTTAGCACTGCATCTTCTTCGACAAACGCCAGGCGGACGAACTTGGCCATGAAGGTACTGTCGCCAGCAAGCGGAAAGTAAGTGTAAAAGTAGTCGGTTCGTTGTGGAAGATTGCATTCGCGCCGCATCTGATTGATGTGAGCTTCACATTCACCAGTTTCGCCAGCAGAAACCGAGTCACCCGAATCGTTGACGACGTGGTCCAGCTCGTGAAGCAATGCCCACCCAACATCGAAAGCGCTAAGGGCACGATCGTCACCTATGACACATTCGAAGTCGGCAAAATCGATAAGGACCACATAAACTGGCGGACTTTCCGAGGACTGATGTTTCCATCTGCCAGGAACGACGCGACAGAAAACTACATCCGAACGTTTATTAGCCTCTTCTAATACGATGCCATTGCGGCCATCTATCGCTTTTGCAACCAACTCCCTCGCTGCTTTGGAACCACCAACAACTTCTTTGCTTCCCACACGCAGTGCTCCGTTGTGATCAAACGTAAGATCTGACCATCCGGTGATTTTCTGAAGCTTAGCGGCAAGGGCATCGCGATGCTCGATGGACACCTCATCACGACACACAACACTGCCCCGGCGTCTTTCAGCTCTTATCTCAATTACGAAAGTAAATAGAAGAATACTGACGAGCCATGCTGCCCTGAGGAGTAATGAGAAGTGTGTCCCTCGAAGTCTGGGTAACAAAATAAAGGTCCTCCCAGATTGGACCGGCGATAAGGTGTGCGTTCGTCGGTTCAGGCGGCGCTGATGTTACGGCGCTGTTGCCATCATGTTACCAGAATGTTAACTGACTGAGCACGAAATTTTTTGGGTGATCCCTTTAATCTGAAGCTTGTCTGAACGACATCTGGCAAGCTAGCGACATTCGTTACGTTCTTTCAGGGGATCGCCGCGCTGATGGACTTGAAAGGTGGTCCAGTATCGTTTCAACACACGGGCTTCGATGTCCGATATGCTTTAGCTTGTCGCTTACTCGCGCAAGAAGACTCCTCCGAAACCATACGACAAGCTAAAGCATATCGGACATCAAAGCCCGCCCACTCAGTTCTTAAGATTCATTTAATTACTCGGCCACTTGCCAGTAACGCCGGCAGGTTATGCACTAGGGGACAAAGTTTTTCTGAAAGGGGCGTACTATGAAAGAGAAAATACAACATTCGAAAAGCCGCTTTTGCGTCCTCTGCATCTGGTGTGGTGGGAAAATCCGGAAGGATAAGGAAGAGGATTCTTATGGGGTCTGCTTGAAATGTTTCTATCGAATTCTGGACGATCATCTGCGATCGTTGCAGCCAGGCAAGATTCAGTTTGCCAGTGACCGCTAACACATGATGGACGGACCATACCTCACTCGGTAATGTCCTTCGGCTTAATCATCAGCTCCAAGATCGCCTTCGCTTGGGAAATCTCAGTCCAATCATCAACTCCCTCAAGGCGAATCTTCGCAAGTGCCGCCGTCGGCATATGCTGCGAAGAACCCGTCAGTAAACCAAGAAGCTCTTCTATTCCGGGGTTATGTCCTACCAGCAGGACTGAACAAAAATTGTCCTCAATCTGAGAGAGTATGTGGACGAGACGGAGCGAATCCGCTTCGTAGATACGCTGGTCATACCGAATCTCAGCTGTCAGTTTAGCTGTGCTTGTTATGATGCCCGTTGTCTCACGTGCCCTGACAGCCGGAGAACTCAACACAAGATCCGGCGTTATTTTCTGTTTTCTAATGTATCGCCCTATCGCCTGGGCCGCTTTCTTTCCCCGTTCATTCAGCGGTCGATCGAAGTCACTGAGGCTCTCATCCTTCCAACTCGACTTGGCATGCCTTAACAAGAGCAGTATCTTCATTGGTGTTCGGTTCGGTCCCATTTTAGTCAGCGTTCATCCATTTGTAACACTGAACGCTCAAGATGCATGCAATGATCTCATACGGGAATCACCGCTTTCCTGGTCGCCTCTTTGTCGTTGAGGGTACTGACGGAAGCGGGAAATCAACACAACTAGCTTTACTTTATCAGTGGCTGAAAGCCGAGGGGTATCCTGTGTTCTTTTCCGAATGGAACTCTTCTCCTCTGGTTAAGGATACGACGAAGCGCGCCAAGAAACGACACCTTTTCACCCCAGCAACCTTTTCTCTTCTTCACGCTACCGATTTTGCTGACCGCACCGAGCGAGACATTATTCCGCCACTCAAAGCAGGGGCAATCGTGCTTGCCGATCGCTACATCTACACCGCATTTGCTCGTGACGTCGCGCGTGGTTGCGACCGTGAATGGGTGCGGGACGTCTATACGTTCGCGGTCAAGCCGACGGTGGCTTTCTTTTTCCGCGCGCCACTCGATGTGGCAATCGATCGGATCGTATCAGGAAGACCCAATCTGAAGTATTACGAATCTGGACTGGATATGAGCTGGTCCGACGATCCTGAGGAAAGTTTCACGGTCTTTCAAGGCCGGATTCTCGAAGAATATGATCGTATGGTTGATGAGTTTGGTTTGACGGTCGTTGATGCCACACGCTCGATCGAAAAGCAACAACGCGAAATGCGGAAGATAATAAGTCAACATCTGAAGAAAAGGCGGTTTAAGGCCCATTAGAGATCGCATTTTTTACGGCACGCCACTCCCGGGCGTCGAACACGAAGAATACAGCGGCAAGCTGATCGTCGTTGAGGGAACCGACGGAGTTGGGCGCTCAACTCACATCGCACTTCTGCGGACCTGGCTCGAGTCGCGCGGCCACGCGGTGCTGGACACCGGCATGACCCGATCGATCCTGGCTGGAAGAGGAATTAAAGAAGCAAAAACAGGTCACACTCTCGGGCGTTTGACCATGCAACTTTTTTACGCCACAGACTTTATTGACCGGCTCGAGAACGAGATGCTACCGGCACTCCGTTCAGGGTTTATCGTACTGACTGACCGATACATCTATTCCGCAATGGCGCGTGCCGAAGTGCGTGGAATTGATTCCGCGTGGATTCGCTCAATCTATGGTATGTCAATCGTGCCGGACGCAGTATTTTATCTGAGAATTCAATCAGCACAGCAACTCGTGGCGCGAGTCCTTTCGTCAGGAAGAGGGTTCGACTATTGGGAATCCGGGATGGACCTTCATCTTGGGGAAGATTTTTACGATAGCTTTATCGAATACCAGAGCCGAATGCTCAAGGTGTTCGACCGTATGAGCGGTGAGTACGGTTTCCATGTGATGAATGCATCGCGCTCGGTGCGCAGTGTGGCGGCTGACCTTCGTCGCTCTGTGGCTAAAGTGATCGATGAGCCAACAGCGGTCGACGAGCCCACCGCGCAACCTGCTACGAAAACCAAACCCCTCATTGAGCCACAGAAAACTAAAGTGGTTGCGCTTCCAGAGAAATTCGATAAGGCCGGTCCTTGAAGCTTGCAGCAATAGACATTGGATCCAATTCGATCAAACTCGCGGTCGTTGACGCAGCGGCCAGCGATTCGTTTGCCGTCCTTGCACGCGAAAAGGACGCTGTCAGACTCGGCCATGAAACACTTCGCAATGGACATCTGGCACCTTCGGCAATAGAGCGCGCAACTATTTGCATCAAGCGATTTCGTTCTATTGCGGAAGCTCGAGGTGCGGAAACGATCATCGCCGTTGCCACAGCTTCTGTTCGTGAAGCCAATAATGCCGCTGAATTCATTTCAGAAGTCGAGCGCCAAACGGGTGTCCGTGTCGAGATTCTATCCGGCATCGAGGAGGCGCGCCTGATTGGACTCGCAGCTTCCCAGGGCTGTACAGTCCGCGGAGCCACAAATATCAACATCGACATTGGCGGGGGCTCAACGGAGATCTCCATCTCTCGGGACAGTGTTCCCACCTCCCTCTTTTCGGTCAAACTTGGTGCGGTAGCGCTGACCGAGAGGTACCTCATCTCCGATCCACCCAAGTCTAAAGAACTGTCGAGCCTAAGAGGCGAAGTTAAGGCGGCATTTGACCGGCCGGCTCGTGAACTACGGGGTGCTAAATGGCAACAGGCGACAGGTACATCAGGAACGATCCTGGCCCTGGGCGAAGCGCTTCGCTTGCGGACCACCAGCAATGCTGAACGCAAGAACCAGGCGGCGCAGCCGGCCGACGCTGAAATAGTACTCGGGGAACTTTTGGAACTAAACAACACTGCCGCGAGCATGCCGATCACGGAACGCCGCAGTCTTCCCGGCATCAGCTCACAACGCTCCGAAATAATTGTCGCGGGCGGTCAAATACTTGAAGGAGCAATGCGAGCGCTGGGCATCAATGTGTTGCGAACTTGTGATTGGGCGTTGCGCGAGGGGTTGATCATCGACCGATTACGCGAGTTGGAAGCAGAGTCACGGCCACCGTTGCCGGATTTTGGCGATCAAAGACTACTCGGTGTACACGCGGTCGGCCGTCGTTTTGGCTACGAAGAGGCTCACTCGCAACAGGTCGCACGTCTCGCTGAAAAGATTTTCGACAGTATTGCTGAAAGCGAAACTCTGACCCGCCATCAACGCACACTGCTGTCGGCGGCGGCTTTGTTGCACGATGTTGGCTATCACATTGCACACGAATCCCATCACAAGCATGCGCTTTATTTGATCGCAAACTCAGAATTGACAGGTTTCTCAGAAGCAGAACGAGCGGTCATTGCAAACGCTGCTCGCTATCATCGAGGTTCCCTCCCGAAAGAACGCCACGTCGAATACGCAGCGCTTAATACCGCAGATCGTGAAACGGTCGGCCGGCTCGGGGCTATCCTACGCGTAGCCGACGCATTGGATCGAAGCCATGATAGTCGTGTTAGCGATCTGAAATGCACCAGGGAAGAAGACAACGTGCACATCCAGATACACAGCGCTTTGGATTGTGAGAATGAGCTTCAAGAGGCCGACCGAAAGCGCGATCTCTTTGAGCAGTCCTTTCAGTGCAAGCTCGAATTCAGCATACGCCGGGCAAAAGCCAGGAAGGAGTAGTTTCGTCAAATGGCGAAGTCCAAGCAGATCCCTGCCATAGATTGCGATGGACCAGCCCAAACCGGCATAACCTTGGTGCTTAACTGGCGCTTCGAAGAGATGTGTAAGCTGCGTAGCCGGGCGCTTGACTGGAGCACGCCTGACGGAGTGCACGACATGCGGGTCGCGTCGCGCCGGTTGCGCGGGGCCCTGAAAGATTTCATGCCTTACCTTCCAAAAAGACGTGTTGCAGGTTGTCAGGAACAGATAAGAACCATCGCAAAGGCGCTTGGACGTGTGCGTGATTACGATGTGGAAATCATGACTCTCGAAGAAATTGCAGGAAAAGCACCAGCTGAGTTTTCGTCGGGAATTCTCCGTTTTGTCGAGTCTCGGCAGGTGGCGAGAGAAGAGGCTCGAGCGAAGGTTTTGTTGCCACTGGCTCCGGATTTACTGGAACAGTTGAGAATCAGATTCAGTGCCGCGCTTGAAGGACTCTCTTCTCAAAAAAGAAAGGGAGCGAAGCAGAAGCAACCGGCGGCAACTTTGACTTATCGACAAGTTGCGCGCGCGGTCATTATCAATCGCCTGGAAGACATAGGACGATTCAGCGAGAGTCTTTACCATCCGCTGAAAGTGAAACCACTACACGAAATGCGAATCTCAGCGAAGACTCTTCGCTACGCACTCGAACTTTTTGGCCATTGCTGGGGGCCCTCGCTTTCGTCTGTTGCGAAGAAAGTGGCTGAACTGCAGTCGTCCCTGGGAAAACTTCACGACTGTGACGTTTGGATTAAGGGCTTTGGCAACGCAGCAACTCATCAAGTGCCGGCTGTGGACTCTGAATACCGCGCGACGGCCGTGTGGTTACTCGGCCATTTTCTAAAACTGCGCAGCAAGCACGTTGGCAAAGCTCTGGCACAGTGGAGCGACTGGGAAGCGGACGAGGTCAGCGCGCAATTGCGTCAAACCATTCTGTCAGAATCCTCTGCTGCCTCACTAACCATACACACTCGCGTTTAAAGGCTCACTGAACGAGATGCGATGTAAGGGGAAGACATTTTTCAGACAGGAGTTGATCGTTGTTAAGACCAGCAGGTTAAGCGGGGGGTGTTGCAGAGGTCCTATCGCACCATGAACGTGCCGTTAAATGTAATGCGGACTGAGATGCCTGTGAGGCAGGGCTGCGTCAGTGGAGGTGGACGTGTCGGACTTCAAGTCTGAATGCCACTCACCGATACTCAATCGCTCAACCTCTGTAGTCTCACAGGTCGGGAAGGTGGACCCTGTCCCCGCCTCAAGTTTGAATGCCACTAGCCAGCAAGTCAACAGGTTCACTTCAGCAACTCCTTGAGGCCGAGAATCCTGCTCATGAGTTCTTAGTTGTCTTGAGTTGAGTGATTCATTCAGATAGTGAGTGGCATTCAAACTCGAGGCGGGGACAGGGTCCACCTTCCCGACCTGTGAGGTTGCTCGACTTGAGTTGTTGCTTGAATATTGAATGGCTGCCCATTCGCCGCAATCGAGCCGTGACCGCTAATCTTCGCGACCGCCTCTCGGTGTGCGCACGCTGCGCGCCATGGTCTCTGACTCGATAGCTTCCTCGCGCATCCCTAATCTCATCGCATCAAAAGCAGGAAGCCGCGCAATCTCGGGCATTGGAAAGTTACCACGAACCGAGTACCAGATTATGCGATTGAGCATTAAAGGGTCGGCCATATCCGCGTGCGATAAGTTTTGCTCGATGGTCCGCTTCATCCAGTAGGCAGTCTCGGCGTCCCGTGCCGTTGGTGTCATTAAGTTATCGAGAGCAACGTCAGGTAGCTCAGCTTTGTAAGGATGCAGGTCAGCCTGCGACTGAAAGATATCCATGGGACGGGCAGGAGCATCGAGTTGATTCATCGGCGCCAGACCGAGCAAGAGTTCCATCGTGCGAATCAAACTAACCGTACTGTGGAATTCGTGTATCAGCATGCCCGGTTTGTTGTAGGCACTGATTACCAACGCCACGGAACGATGCGCATCCACATGGTCTGGTCCATCCTGCGCGTCGTCTTCGACGATAAAGATTGCCGTGTCCTTCCAGTAAGAACTGTTAGACACTGTCTCCACGAGCTTTCCCACTGCGTAGTCGTTGTCGGCAACAAAAAACTGTGGCGTAGGCATGCCGGCGCTGATGCCAGACGTGTGATCGTTACTGAAGCGCACGATTGAGAGATTGGGCAGGCGATCTGGTTTGCCCGCCGCCACATCGGCAACGTAGCCCTGAAACTCCTCAACCCAGGCGCCAAAACGTGAAACGCCACGCAACTTCTGTTCGGAGTTCGTGCTGGTGATCGCGGCATTGAGCCGTCCTCCGGACTCCTTCGCCGCGCGATACGACTCCACTGTTAGTGCGTCTGGAGTGTTTTGATCAAAATTTCGAACTGTCGTGCTGTGATGACCCTCCAGTGATTTCTTCGTCGGGAAAGCAGAGACATTTTCCGATAAATCCGGATAGACCTTCGCTTGATTTGCTTTGATGGCCTTGATGTCGCTCTGCGAAAGAGTCGCGATGAACTCACCATAGTTGCGATAGGACAAACCTGCTCGCGCGGCCGCGTCCCATAAATAGAGGCTTTCCGGTTCTGCGGCATCGCGTGCGCCGCTGAGGTAAGGAATGAAACGGCGTATGAACGAGGCCACGTCTTCTGCCACTACCGACCGGCCAAAGAGTGAAGGCACATCCTTCAGCGGGTCGTAATCCGGTAGACGATTGAATCCCTCGTAATCATAAGTGCGTCCTCGCCTGCTGTAATTCCAGCGATAGGTCTTATCGACATAGTCAGTTGAAAACGCAGCTGTCGACCAGTTGTGTCCATCGGGGCTGGCCTCAGAGTTGACAAAGAATCGATCAAACAGACCGAAGCGCAACGCCAGAGCACGATGGTTGGGTGTGATGTTTTGACGTGGTCCGTTAGGGCGCTGCGCAGCATAGCCGGCGCCAAAAATCGCCAGGCTTGCATCGCCATCCGCTTGCTGTCCATTTCCGGCGCGTTCCACGTCGCCGAAAACCTGATCGTACGTGCGATTCTCCTTGATGATGTAGATGACGTGCTTGATCGGGGACATACCTGGGAAGAGCCGCTTCCTTTCTGCTGCAATCAACCCGTTATTCTGCATGACCTGTTGGGTGTAACGCGCCAGTGCAGGATCTCCGGGCATCGCGACCACACTCATGTTGCCGGCGACGAGCGCGACGCTATACTCACCTCCCTGCCCGGAGCCACGCCCACTGCCAACCGGAAACCTATCGTTAGGAATATTCGGGGCACGACCGGAGTTGTTGACAACAAGCGAAGAGTTTTCGAAGCCAGTTCCTTTTCCGTTACCTATGAAGAGTCTGCCAGCTACGAAAGCAACAGCCGAAGGATATTGCCCCGTGGGTATGAAACCTTTCACCTTGCTGCGATCATCATTCCGGCGAGCGGCATAAGCGGGTCGTTCATTTGTTCCCGAATTATCGAGCGAGGTCGGGGCAAGCGTTACTACTGCAACTGAATCGCTGTGTGCATTGGCCACGAAGAGAACCGTGCCGTCCGTGTTTAATCCCAAACCTTCGGGACTGTTGCCGATCAGTTCGTTTTCCGCCAATCGCACATTGATCCGTTCGACTTCGCGGTCGTACCGAGTATCAATCATCGAAACACTGTCTGCGTCTGAATTGACTACGTAAAGACGAGAGTGCGTTCCGTCCCAAAGCATCGCGGTGGGATGGTGGCCAACGGGAATATAAGAAACTCGCTGTTGGTTGCCGGCGAAATCCAGAACAGCCACCGCGTTATCGTTCCAGAGAGATACGTATACCTTTGAAGTCGAGCCGCGCAGGCCAGTGTGTGGATCGTTGCGACCGACTGCGGGACCAACCGGGATAGCGACAACTCCATAAGGATACGTAAAGGATTCTGTTTCGTTACTCTGCGCGCCTTTACGGCCTGGCACATCGATTCTTTCAAGCCGTCGCGCTCCGCGCACATCAGCGATGATGCCGAGACTGTCGCCGAGGTTGTTGGCGACAAAGAGTGTGTTCCCGTCAGGACTGATTGCTAGTCCGGTAGGATAAACGGGCGCCTGGTTAGCGTTGTAGCGTCGCGAAGGGGCCGACCTCGAGAATCCGTTAACGTCAATGAAGGTCGCTTTTACTTCGGTGTTAGGACCTGGTGAGGCGGGCGTGATCGGAGTTTGGCTTCCCGCCATAAACCGGAA
>WNFR01000962.1_pt1 | contig 29662 bp, 27 predicted proteins | sample 5400221 | NCBI WGS metagenome assembly WNFR01 (sample SAMN13153357, study PRJNA577476) | soil metagenome | isolation source: 40 cm soil under Madrone tree | place: USA:California | collected 2016-06-14
GGTTCCGGTTTCGCGCGCGACCTCGACGGCTTCGGCGAGGGCGTTTGCGGGTACGAGCATCCCTCGGTTGACCAGAGAGACCGCATAGGTGTCGTAGGCGGTCTGCAGAGTTTCCATGTCGGGAATCTTGAGCACCTTGCTCAGTGAAGCCTTTGCTTTCTCGGGATTTTTTTCGGCGAAATAAAGCGATTCGGCGATAGCGGCAACGAAGCGTTGGACCAGTTGTGGTCTCTCCTTCATGGTTTTCGGATTGGTGTGCACCGAGCTATAGATAAACGGCAGGTTGAGCTCTTTGAGATTGTAAATAACGTTGAGTCCGTCTTTCTTGCCGCGCGCGTCCAGAGGTGGCGTGACCGGCGCGGCCTGGATGATGCCCGCGACCATCGCGTTGTAACGCTCAGGCTGGCTGCCACCCATGGGCCGGATGATGACGTCGGCGGTGCTGAGGTTGAACTTCTTCAGCATCGTTTTCATGAGCCGGTCATCTAAATCTCCTGCCCGTGACACGCCGATACTTTTCCCTTTAAGGTCCTCGAGGCGTTTGATGTCTTTTTGCGCTAACAGCACATAGGGCAGGCCGATCAAAGGCGAAGCGATCAGTTTGCCATCGACGCCGCTGGCCAATCCAGGAATCGTGCCGTCGGCGGCGCAGTAGAGAAATGAAATCTCATCCGCCGAAAGGGCAGCGAGATTCATGGCGCTGCCGCTGATAAATTTATGTTCGATCTTGATGCCATATTTATCGAAAATACCGTTGTCCATGGCGGTGTAGAGATGAACGAATCCGCCGGAGACCGCGCATGTGGCGACGTGAACCGTGGTTGGCGCTTCGCCGGCTTTGGCAAGAAAGGGATTGGCTTGAGACCCGGGAGGGTCGATCAAGACGATCAACACCACCAGCAGCGCCAGCCCCAACCATGATTGTCGCGAATTCGAGGAATTGTGCCGGCCTAAAAATCGTCTGTCATTCATGTTTGATCCTCCCCGGTTGCGCTATGGTCACTGTAGTTTCAAGCGCGGAGCATGCGTTGGCCTAATGCTGCGGGTCAACGTCGTTGGCCGATCTTAGCGTGCGTAAACCTCTACTTTGCCTCTTCCTTCGCGTCGATTGATTCTGCGATAATCAAAATCGATCTGTTTGATCATTCTGCGCTCGCCTGGGAGATCGATTACGCGGGAACCGGAGCCTTCGGGGAAGCGATGGCGCACTTTTGGACTAAACTTCTGGTTGTTGCTGAAAGTCACGACCAGATTGGAAACTTCAATCGGCGCGTCTTTAACCTTGAATTGAATTTGTCTGAACCTGCCTTCGTGAAGTCGCAGTTCGATGCGGTGGTGGTCGTTTCTGAAGTCTACGTTGCGCGTCCCTAGGAGCTCCCATCGGCCCGGCGCCTTGGCCGCGCTGCTGACCTCAGCTATGAGCAAGAGTGGCAAAAGTAGCCCCGAACCAAAGTAACGTTTCATGGAGTCTCCGTTTTTTCTACGAACGAATCCGCTGCAAGTTGTTTTGATTCACGGCAGAAAATCGACCGCCTGGCTCTTCGTTGGCGCGGAACGGCGCGCTAGGCACCGTCAAAGACCTCCATTTATTTTTCTAAAAATCTTCGATGAAAGGGGTCGGTCCTTGACTCCGATTATGGTGTCTCTGCCTGCCATGACGTAATAGTCATTCAGGCCGTCTCGGTTGTAGCAGAATCCAGGGACGTTGGCGACATCGAAGCATTGCCGAAAAGATTATGATGAGGTCCCACGCCCGGCTTTGATTCAGGCGCCGCCGGAGCAAACAATTGGGAATGGCTAGTGGAAGTGCGGCGGGTGGTGTATAGATGGGTCGGTTTTCTCCATCGATCTCAACGACGCCGAGGTATCACGCCATGAACATCGATCTTCATTCACATTTTTTCCCTGTGGAGACGCTGCAACATCCAGGTAAGTATCAGGATCGTGCGCCGAAACTGGTTCTCGATCACGGCAAGTTGTCGGTGACCTCGCAGATCGGCGCGCGAGGGGGATTGGGCGCTGGAGCGTACGATCCAACGGCGCGCATCAAGGCGCTAGATGAGATGAGCATCGACGTGCAGGCGCTCTCCCCGTCGCCGATTTTATTGTTCTATTGGGAAGAGCCGGCGGTGGCGGCGTACTTTTCGCGCAAGCAGAATGAGGCGATTCAGGCCGTCGTGCGAAAGCATCCGGATCGCTTCGTCGGTTTCGGCAGCGTGCCGCTGCAAAGTGTGATTGATTCCGTCGCCATCGCGGCAGAGGCGAAGAGCATGGGCTTGAAAGGTCTGGAGATCGGCAATGCCGTGGGCGACAAGCCTTTGGATGATCCGATCTTCGAGCCGTTTTTTGAAGCGGCGCAGAAGTTGGAATTGTTGTTGTTTGTTCATCCTCTCGAAGGCGGGCTGGATCGCGACGATCCGCTAGCGCCGATCCTCGGCAACGTTTTGCAATTTACTTTTCGCACGACCCTGATGATCGAGCGCATGATATTGAAAGGCATGTTCGAGAAATATCCAAATCTCCGTCTGTGCCTTTCTCATGGCGGCGGGTTGCTTGCGTTCAACATCTGGCGCCTCGATCATTCCTATTCGTTCCGCGCTGATTTGAAGAAAGTTATACCGCAAAAACCGTCTGAGTATCTAAGAAGGTTTTACTTTGATTCCATCGTCCATTCCGTCGCCGCACTCCAGTATTTGGTTCAAGTCGTCGGCGCGGACCGGGTCGTCATCGGTACGGACTATCCGATGGCGATGGGCGATTTTGACGCGGTGAACAAGGTGCGGCAGCTCGATCTTGCCGATGCCGAACGGGAAAAAATCCTCGGCGGCAACGCGGCACAAGCCTTGAATCTTTGACGCTAACGCGATAATGCATCCGGTCCTGTAATCATGAGGAGCGAATCCTTAATTATTCGATAGCATGCACGAGGACGTCGATATGCAATTGATGCTGATTGCTGCTCTGACGCTTTTTCTCGGCGCTTGCGCCACCGTACAAAGTCGAAGCCTGGCGGTATCGATTCTAGTTGACCTCGATCCCGCCAGCGCGGACCGCACCGTGATCGTCGAAAGCATCACCGCCGACAAAGAGGGCCGGCTCTACTTGCCGGATCGGGTCACGGGCAATATCCTTCGCGTCGATCCGAAGGCTCCGAAGCCGGTGGCGGTGGGGCGGATCGAAGCGCGCGAGATCACGGGAAAAAAGGTCAATGCCGACGGTGCAGGGATCGCTTTCAATGAGCAGGGCGATCTCTTCGTAGCCGCGGGGCCATTCAGCGAAGTTGTCCGCGTCAGGGGATCTGATCTCAATCCAGCGAAGCCAGGCGTGGCGCAAACATTTGCGACAGGGACAGCCGGCGCCAACGGAATCGCGTTTGACCGTCAAGGAAATCTTTTCATCTCAGGCGGCGCCAGCGGAATCGTCTACCGAGTCGGCCCGAATGGCGGTGTTGCCCAACCGGCGGTTCAAATCGAAAAGCACACGCGCACGCTTCCCGACGGCAAGACACAGCAGGCGACCGTTGCCAACGGGTTGGCATTTGACGCCAAGGGCCTGCTCCATATTGCCGACACTTCACGGGGTGCGATTTGGACGGTGGCGATCGGCACCGACGGCAAAGGCGGCAAGCCTTCTCTATTGGCGCAAAGTCCCTTGCTCGAGGGCGCCGATGGCCTTGACTTCGATCGCAACGGCAAGCTTTGGGTGGCGGCGAATGAACGCAATGCTCTAGTCACCGTTACGCCGGATGGGCAGGTGCAGGAGATCGCAAAGAACGACAGCCGCGGGCCGCTGGAATTTCCCGCCGCCATAGTCTTCATCGGCGATACCGCTTATATCGCGAACTACGATACGCCGCGCCGTGACAACATGGACGCGAACGGCAAGTCTGCGTTGGACGGCATCGGCGCGTCGATCGCGCAGATCACGCCATAGGAGCTGCGGTGGCGCTGCTTTCCATCGAAAACGTTCGCAAGGAGTATCAGGTTCGAGGCAAAAGAGTTTTAGCCCTCGACTCGGTGGATCTGACGATCGCCGAGGGCGAATTCGTCAGCGTTGTCGGCCCATCCGGTTGCGGCAAGTCGACACTACTCAATTTGATCGTCGGCCTGATGCGATCGAGCATGGGGCGTATCGTTTTTCGCGGCGCGCCCATCGACGGTATCACTACAAAAATTGGCTACGTGACGCAGAAGGATAACCTGCTGCCCTGGCGTACCCTGATCGAAAACGTCGAGATTGCGTTGGAGATTAGAGCCATTGAGAAGAGCGTGCGGCGCGCTCAAGCGCGGGACTTGATCGATCAAGTCGGCTTGAGCGGCTTTGAAGACCACTATCCACATGAGTTGTCGGGTGGCATGCGCCAGCGCGCCAATATTATTCGTACGCTGATTTATGACCCCGAGCTGATCCTGATGGACGAACCTTTCGGTCCTCTGGACGCGCAGACGAGAATCGTATTACAGGATCAGCTCTTGAAACTCTGGGCCGCGTCGAAAAAGACGATCGTGTTCATCACCCATGATCTCATCGAAGCGATTACGCTGGCGGACCGCGTCGTGCTGATGAGCGCCAGGCCCGGCCGGATCAAGTCCATCGAACAGATCGCTATCCCGCGGCCGCGGGATGTTTTCAAGATCCACGAAGATGCACAGTTTCGTTCGTCCTATGAAAGATTGTGGCAGCAGCTCCGTCCCGAAGTCACTTTAAGCGAATCGGCGAAAGGGGAATTGATATGAAACGATTCATGATTATTTTGGCCAGTACCTTATTCTATCTGGAATGCTCGTCCTTGCCGGTGCAAGCGCAAGCTCCAAAAAAGGTTAAGATCACGATACCCGTGATCGCGCACTCGATGACCCCGGTGTTTCTGGCACAGAAGAAGGGTTTCTTCGCGGATGAAAAATTGGAGGTGGACGTTACGTCGACCAACGGCGGCGGACCTGACATTCGCGCGCTGATCGCGGGCGATGTCGACTTCAGTTTCACCACCGGTGATAACGTCGTTCTTGCCCAGCAGGAAGGCAAGAAATTGATCATGGTGATGAGTGGCCTGAATAAGTTGTTTATCAACTGGGCGATGCATAAAGATGTAGCAAAATCCAAAGGCGTTACAGAATCCATGCCGCTCGCCGACAAAATCAAAGCGCTCAAGGGGTTGACGGTCGGCGTGACGAATCCCGGCGCGCTGACAGCGCACCTCGCCGCGTTCGTGATTCGCAAAGCGGGTTACAATCCTCAACAGGACGTCAATATTGTTCCTATTGGCTCGGGGCCGACCTGGCTCGCGGCGCTGGAAAACCGCAAAGTCGACGTCGCGTTGACGGCGCCGCCGGTTCCGGATACCGCAATCAGCCGCGGCTATGCAATTCTGCTGATCAATAACGCCAAAGGCGAAGACCCGTCGATTCCCGAGTTCCTTATGGAAAATCTCATTGCGCGTCCCGAGACCGTCGCCAAGGATGGAGATACGATTCGTCGAATGGTGCGTGCCTTGACCAAGGCGAACCAATGGGCGCTGCAAAGCACGCCGGAACAGATGGCTGAGGCACTTAAACCGTCGATGACCACGATTCAACCGGATCTTCTTCTGGCCGGAGTTCGAGCGGTTCGACCGGCGCTAAGCAAAGACGGCCGAACCAGTGAACGCAGCGTGCAAGTCACCCAGGATATTCTCGAGCAGGCGGGTATATTGAAAAAACGCATCGCCTACGCGGACATCGTAACTAACGACTTCCTGATGAAATGATCAGTCGCCCTCGCCTTTATCTCTACCGGCTGATCTTTGGTCTGCTCCTTTTGGGTTTTTGGGAGCTAAGTTCGGGAAGATTGATCGACCCTTTTTGGGTGTCGAGCCCGTCGCTCGTTTTTGTCTATCTTTATGGGGTGTTCGCCGATGGCTCGATCTATGGCCATTTGGCGATCACCCTTTACGAAATCTTCACCGGCTTTTTCATCGGCGCAATTTTCGGCATCGGCGTGGGCTTTGCTCTGGGCCGCCGGGAGACCTTGGCGCAAATTCTCGATCCCTACGTCGTCGCGTTCAACGGCATTCCGCGCATCGCTCTGGCGCCGTTGTTTATCATCTGGTTCGGCATCGGGCCGACCTCAAAGGTCATACTGGTCGTGAGCGTGGTGTTCTTTCTGACGTTCTTCAATACTTATGCCGGCGTGAAAGGTGTCGACGAGGAGCTCAAAAATATCCTGCGCATCATGGGCGCGACGGAACGGCAGATTCTGATGAAAATCACGCTGCCGGCGATCGTGCCGTGGATAACTACGGGGCTGAAGATCAGCCTGCCTTATGCGATCGTGGCCGCGGTCGTCGGAGAGTTCATAGCCGCCAGCAAAGGTTTGGGCTATTTGATCAATTACAATACGTCGCTGTTTTCGACCACCGGCGCGCTCGGCGGGATTCTCGTTCTCGCAATGGTGGTTGTCATCTGTAACGAAGTGATCAACCGCGCGGAGTCCTATCTCCTCCGCTGGCGACCCCGCGAGGAGCGCAAGAGTGAAGGTGAGTTGTATTGAAAATCGGGGAAATGAACTAACCTGCAGCAAGCTGAAGGGTATCAGAACATCTAGATGAGAATTTACCCCAACCCATCACCCCGAACGGTTTAATCTCGGGCAGGTTCGGTCTCGCTTGGATTCCCGATGGAAAGCATTGGGGAATAACGGACTCTATGAGGGCGATTCGTTGGTGTGGTCGTTCTAGGCTAACAAATAGCTGCGTAGAACATCTCGCAGCATCGGGAAGTAAAATGGTCTGTATAGAATCTCTGCGGCCCCTGCATTAAGGGCGCGGTCTGCACGCTCTTCAACGTTGCAGGCGGTCGTCCAGCCGGTATTGATCACCACCGGTATGTTTCGCGTGGACATATTCCGTTTTAGACGCGCCGTGGCTTCGTCTCCGTTCATGCCCGGTAAGATAAGGTCCATCATGATCAGATCGGGATGTATGCTGGAAGCTCTGTCAATGACCTCTGGGCCCGTGGCGGCTTCGAAGACCTCATGCCCCAAACCATTGATGAATGCCCGGAGAGATTGCCGAGAAGTTTCATTACTGTCGGCGATCAATATTTTCTTGGCTGTGTTGCTCATGGAGCGGGTTAGAGCACAAAGGATGCCAGCCGACGCAGATGCCATCTTCTTGGTACTTTCTTACCAGAAGTGACCCTCCTGGGACATTTCGAAGCAATATTTTCATGGGGAGAGACTTGATCCGGGGAGTAGATACTTCCCGTCACCGGTCATATGTACATTGGCTGGATGGTTTCCAGGGATATGATTCAAACCAATTGATCCGGACGGCAGTGCTGTGATTTTGGATGGTTTTCAGCGAGGAAAGGTGACACCGAGAAAAAACGGCGGCGGAAGCAGGAAGATCGAATGACGGATTTTATTTTTCGCTTATTCGAAGTGGAAATCCGGCTGACAAACCTCTTTCGGTCAGTTTAGCAGGACTAAGGAATTTCCTCGTGATATACTCGGTCCCAAAAGTTAGATGGCGACAGATCGGAGCGACGATGTTCAACCCTTCACGAAAAATTGCTTTATCGCTGATTGTCGGCTGCATTGTGTGGGGCTGTGCTCCGATTAAAGAAACGGGTCGAACGATCGGCCACACGACTCGCGACGTGACGACTGAAATCGGTCATGGCGCGCGCGACGTTACGAGAGAGATCGGTCATGGCACGCGGGACGTTGTGAAGGGGATTGGCGAGGGCACCCGTGACGCGGTGAAGGCTGGCAGCGAAGAAGTAAAGAAGGTCGTGAAACCGTCGAGTGAGCAGTCGGAGTATTAAAAAATTAAGCGAATCTGACAACTGCGAGATTACCATCCTATCAAAACGAGTGAACTTTCCTTTGTGACTGTCCCGGCCGACATGAAAATCCGATCCGACAGCGCGGTCGGATTGGAATGGGAAGTCTAGAAAAACTCTACACGTAAGGATATCGGAATTGGGGTTCGTCGCTATCGACGCGGGGCCGCATACTTCGCGATGGTCGAGCCCGATCGTTCGTCCATGACCTCTACGCCATCGTCGAAACACGATATGAAGTTGCTGCTGTTAAGGATGGGCGAGACAGCCGAGTAGGCCGAGCACGATTCCTAGGGCATTGATTTCATCAATAGCACGACGACACTCGACGGGATCGAGCAATTTCATCGGATCGCGGTAGCTCTGCAAGTCCTGTCCGTGTAGGATCGGCGTTCAAGACCGTTACATCGGCGGCGCTTACGCCGGAGTCTAAGATTTCCACGTAAAAATCCGAGTAGGGTGAGAGGCTAACAACGTTGAATCTACAAAACCAGACACTGTCGAATGACAGGCTCCGCAGAATCACTCTCGTCAATTCCGTAATCGGAATTTCCATCGCGGGAATTTCCACTCGAGTATTTATGATCTCCGTGCCGACGCTGGCGACAGCCTTGGATACGGATATGCTCGGCATTTCCTGGGCCCTGATAATTTATCAGATGGCGGGGATCGGACTGGGCGTCGTGTGCGGCCGTCTCGGGGATATCTACGGCCATCACATCCTATACGGCTGCGGTATGGCGACGATGGCCGTCGGCTCGCTGCTCTGCGGTCTCTCGCAGAACGTTTTGCAGCTGATCCTGTTTCGTTTTGTCCAAGGCGTGGGCGGCGCCATGATTCAATCGTCCGGCCGTACTTTGGCCTTCAGGGCGATGCCGCAGGGATCCGAAGGAAGAGCTCAGGGACTCATGGCCATGTCCCACCAGTTTGGCTTCTTTGTCGGTCCGCCCCTTGGTGGTTTCATCATCGATTGGATCCACTGGCGCGGCATTTTCTTCTTGCTGTTTTTACCGAGCTTGGTTGGCATGGCGCTCAGCACCATCACCGGACGGGCGGTTGCGTCCCCCGCCGCGCGAACGCGGTCGATCGATTGGCGGGGCGCTTTACTCTTCCTTGGATTGTCGATCCTCGTCACGATGCTGCTGGATCAAAAAATCGCTCAGGTGATGGGCACAGGCAGCCAAACGCTGCTCGCTCTAGCTTTCGTCGGGATGCTTTGGAGTTTTATCGCGCAGGAGAAGAAAATCCAAAGCCCGATGATCGATCTGTCTTTTTTTTCGGTTCCTGCCTTCGGTTTTGGCTCGCTCGGCCTGCTCATGTGCTGCATCACTCAAGGGCTGACGACGTTTGTCACGCCCTTCTATTTGCAGGACGTGCTCAAGCTCTCGCCGAGCTTCATCGGGTTGATTTTTCTCGCGCCGTCGCTGCTCAGCATGGTGCTCTCGCCGGTGAGCGGCGCCCTGACCGATCGCATCGGCGCGCGCTTCCTGTTGATCCTGGGCGTGCTGGTCCTGATGGCCGCGTTTTTAATCGGCGCTAACCTGCACGCCGACTCCCATTGGATCTTGTCCGCGATCTTGCTTGCGCTCACTGGAATCGGATCGGCCCTCTTCAATACGCCGTCGCAGGCGGTGATGGTGAGTTCGCTGCCTAAGGAACATTGGGGTATTGCCATAGGCCTAATCAATGGCATCTTCGGCCTGGGACACATGCTCGGAATCTCGCTCAGCGGGATATTTCTGACCTTGGCCTTCCGATTCTATTCGGGGAATCCAGGGACGACGCCCGACCCCGGTGACGTTCAAGTGTTTGCCGCTTCGATGAACGTAACCTATTTGTTCGCCCTGGGTCTCAGTGTGATCCCGTTGTTGACTTCGATAAAAATGAAAAAGATATCTCCGGCGGCATAACCGTGCTTCGAATTGCTAGAGAAAGTGGAATCGGAGTGTTCACCCTGTAGTTGGTGAGTTTAAGATCAAAATCTCTGCTTATTCTGCCTTTGCGGTGAATCGGCATTATGTTGCTTCGGCACGAGCCAGGGATTAAGTTGTCTCACACACTGCGGAGATATTTATGAAAACATATAACACTTCAGTGCTTCCGGCGTTCGTTCAAGTGGTCGCGATCGGCCTATTCGTTAGTCTGCCGGCGGGCAAGGCATTCTCCCAGGCCGATTTCTACAAAGGCAAAACGATCAAGATAATTCGCGGCGGCGGCCCCGGTGGTTCCGGTGAATTTCAGACCAGAGCGCTGGTGAAGTTTCTCGAAAAATATATCCCCGGAAAGCCGACTCTGATGGTGGAATTTGTCGAGGGCGCCGCCGGCAGAAAGGCGACCAACGTCATCTACAGCTCAAGCCGGCCCGACGGCCTGACGATCGGGTCGATCGGCGCTGGATTGGTAGTCGGTCCGATTTTGGGTCTTCCGGGCAGCAACTACGATCTCGACAAGCTGATCTACTTGGGCTCGACGGACACCGGCGATCCGTACGTCTTCTATACGAAGGGAGATTTGGGGTTGGATAGCATTGCTAGACTGCGAGCGACCAGCGGCCTCAGGTTCGGCGCTCACGCGGTCGGACACCCGGTGTATGTCACGGCGCGTTTCGTCGCCTACCTGTTGAATCTAAAAGACCCGAAGTTCGTCACCGGCTTTACGGGCCCGGAGATATACATCGCGCTCCAGCGTGGTGAGATCGACGCCCATGCGACTGGAGCGGCGCGCTTCGTAATCGAAAATCCGGAGTGGATCGAAAAGAAACTTGTTCATTTCCATGCGACCTATACCGTTCCCAAGGGCCGACATCATCCTAAATTTGCGCACTTGCCGGATCTCGACAGCTTTGCCAAGTCGGGCACGGAGCGCAAACTGCTCGACATGTTCCGCGCTTTTCAGTATCCGCGCTGGCCCTATATCTTCCCGCCGGGCACGCCCAAAGAGCGCGTGCAAATCATTCGGGATGCGATGCGCAAGGCGTTCTCCGATCCGGAGTTTCCCGGGGAGTTCAAAAAGCTGATGGGCGACGAGCCCGCGCCGTTGGGCGGCGAAGACCTGGAGCGGGCGATCAAAGAATTGCCCCGAGATAAGGAAGTCGTGCAGCTGTATCAGAAACTCGCCGGCGCCGACCCTCTGCCCGCGCGATAAGTTGGGGGAGGTTAAAAATTAAAAAGGCTGGAGTTTCGGCTGGTTCGTTGTCGCCGGTGACATTCGCGGTCTTTGGTCACTCCTGGAGCACTCGCCGCTCGGTTCTCGGTAGCCGCGCTTCGTCAAGATTTTGGGGTTGACATCTTTTTGTCATATTCGATAAATTAACGGACACGACCGCAGGTAGGGCACTTTCAAAAATCGTTCAGTTGGGAATCATTCGGCGACGGTTCCGCGAAAGAGGAGGATCCATGGCTTACAAACTCGAAGGCAGCCTTTTGGAAGTTTGCAATTGTGACGTGCTGTGTCCCTGCTGGGTCGGTATGGACCCGGATAATGGAACTTGCGATACGGCTTTGGCGCACCATTTCGAAAAAGGCGAGATCGATGGCGTCGATGTGTCGGGGCTCACCATGGGGTTCACGGCGCATGTTCCCGGAAACATCTTGAAAGGCAACTGGCGCGTCGTGGTGCATATCGATGCGCGCGCCACGAAGCCGCAGGAAGAGGCCCTCCTCACTGTTTACACCGGCAAACAGGGCGGTCCCGTCGCCGACCTCGTGAAGTTGATTGGCGAGGTGGTTGCCGTAGAGCGCTCGCCGATCACATTTGAAGTTTCGGAAGGCAAGGGAACCTTGCGCATCGGCAACGTTGCCGACTGTGAGATGGAGCCTTTTCGCGGTCCCAACGGCGAGGTGACAACGCTTCGCGATTCGATATTTTCGACGATTCCTGGCGCGCCGGCGTATGTGGCCAGGGCAACCAAGTACAAGATGAACAACCCTGCGTTGGGCCAAAACATCGACCTCAAAGATCACAACGCGATTCAGGGAAAATTTATTTTTCAGAGCTAGATTTTCCTGCGCTGATGTGGGGCAACGTATTAGCTGAACGCCATGGGGGAGCGTAGAGCTTTTCTCGGGTTGATCGCTTCGCTGGTCGGCTCAGCATGGTGCGCTCTGTGGATCTGGGGCCGGTCGCCTTATGGCCGCTACCTCGGTCATGAGCAACTCGGCGAGATCGGCGCCGGCTCTCTTCTGCTTCCCATATCTTTATACCTGGTCGGTTGGACACTGATGACGGTGGCCATGATGTTGCCGACGACGCTCCCGCTGCTCGAAATCTTTCGCCGCTTAACGGCACAGCGCCAAGATCGCTCTCAGCTGTTAGCCTTGGTCATTGCGGGTTACCTGGCGGTATGGATGGGGTTCGGTATTGCCGCCCACGGAGCTGATTGGTTGTTGCATGAGGTCGTCGAGCGCAGTTCCTGGCTTGAAGCAAACGCGTGGCTTATCGGTGCGGCCACGCTGCTGTTGGCCGGCGGCTTTCAGTTTAGCCGCTTGAAATACCGCTGTCTGGAGAAGTGCCGCGCGCCACTGAGTTTCGTCACCGAGTACTGGCGCGGTCGCCATGAAGGGCGCAACGCATTCTTGCTGGGTATCCATCACGGCCTGTTTTGCGTCGGCTGCTGCTGGGCGTTGATGCTCCTGATGTTCGCCGTCGGGGTTGGGAATGTCGCCTGGATGTTGGCGCTCGGGGCAGTGATGGCCGCGGAAAAGAACCTGCCGTGGGGCCGTAAACTGAGCGCGCCGCTGGGCGTCGCTCTGATCGGCTGGGGCGGGGTGATTTTTGTCAATCACTTTTGATCGCGCCACAGCCAAACTCCACTGAGAGGTTAACCGAGATGGAACAAAAAAGCGCGAACAAATATTTTTCCACCGTCGGTGACGGCAGCGGGCTCGCTCAAACCGATAGGCTTTATAAAGAAGAACTGCAGCTGGCGCTGCGCAACCGCGGCATGCCTCTAGAGGCACTGCGCTATCCGATCACACCGACCGGTCTGCACTACCTTCTGATCCACTATGACATACCGGCGGTGAACGCCGACCAATGGCGTCTTAAAATCGCCGGGCGAGTCGCCACGCCGCTCAATCTGACTCTCGAGGAAATCAAAAAGCGGCCGCGCCGAACCATCCCCGTCACCATGGAATGCGCCGGCAACGGCCGGGCTCTCTTCGCGCCGCGGCGCATAAGCCAACCCTGGCTTCTCGACGCTATCGGCAACGCCGAGTGGACGGGCACGCCGCTTCGAACCGTCCTGCAGGAAGCTGGCATCCGCGGCGATGCCGCGGAGATTGTTTTTACCGGCCTCGATCAAGGAGTGGAAGGCGACCAGATTCAACACTATCAGCGCAGTCTGACCGTAGACGAAGCGACGAGAGACGAAGTCTTGCTGGTCTATGAAATGAACGGCGCACCGCTGCCGCCACAACACGGCTATCCGCTGCGCTTGTTGAAGCCGGGCTGGTACGGCATGGCGAGCGTGAAATGGCTGGACCGCATCGAGGCTGTCGCTGAGCCGTTTCAAGGCTATCAAATGGTGCGCGCCTATCGTTACGCGCAGTCGGCGGAGGACCCGGGCGAAGCCGTCAACGTGATGAGAGCGCGCGCCCTGATGATTCCTCCCGGGATTCCAGACTTCATGACCCGCGAACGGCTGGTCAGCGCCGGCCCGGTCACTCTCACGGGTAAAGCGTGGGCCGGGCATGGCGGCGTGTCGCGTGTCGAGCTTAGCGTCGACGGTGGCTCGACTTGGTCTAAGGCTGAACTGGGCGAATCGGCATCACCCTATGCCTGGAGAACATGGACGTTCGTATGGGATGCCAAGCCGGGCGCATGTGTGCTCCACGTCCGCGCGACCGATGCCGAGGGCAATATGCAGCCGGTCGATCAGCAATGGAACTTCGGCGGCTACGGCAACAACGGCGTGCAGCGTGTGAATGTCGTCGTGCGCTGATGCTTCATTCATGGATGCCAACCTGAGTGGTTAGTCTAGAGAACAAAGCGACGACGAAGACGCCTGTGGCTTTGCCAGCAGTGAGATTTCCTCCCGTGAAATCGCCGTCGCCTCCAAGCCGCCTTTGAGCCGTCCGGTGAGATTTCCAGTGACGCGAGGACGAAATTGATTCTCCAAAGAGCTAGAATAATCGAATGGACGGGCTGAAGCGGCAGTGAGTCAAATGACGGTTCTCCTCAGGAGGAAGTGATGGCAATCTTCGAATCGTTGGCGAATTCTTTGAAAGTGTTGGCAGTAGGCGATCGGGTCAAGGTTACCCTCCGGCCGGAAACTGGACGCTTCCCGAATCCGACGGAAGGGAACATCACGCAAAAGGACAACTCGGGAAATTTCTCTCTAAACACAGAGCAGGGCGTTATCCAAATCAGTGCTGGCGATATTCTCTCTGTGACCAGACTTAAATCATAGGCTCCGCGGTTGCTTGCGATCGGTTCTCGCAATTGCATCGGCTGCCGGGAGAGGCAGGACGCGCCGACTTGTCGGGGTCGCCTGTCTGGCGCTCACGGGCAACATATGCTACCTTGCGTCAATTTTGCGTTTGGCGAAAGGGAAAGCATACGGGAGTGCAGAAGCTAAATTCGTTGTGGCAAAGCAGCTGGACCTTATGCGGCTTGATTCTATTTGAGCTGCTTTTGAATTCGTGCTCGACGGGAGCAAGTATTCCCACCGTATCGGACGATGCGGTCGAGCTAATGGTCCGAAACGAGGCGGCGCAGATTATCGCTGTCAGCGGAGATAGAGATCGTCTTTCGGAGTATCAAATCTTTCTTTCCGATTTTCCCCGTAAAGACATTCTCGGCATGAGCATCGGCAACCACCGCATCTACATCAGTCACGAGCTGGCAAAGCTGGCCTCCAAGCGGATGTCGTACCTTTGGATGCTCCGGCAAACCTTAGCGCACGAAATTGCTCATGAGGCCGCCGGTCATGCTCTGCAAGGCGGTGCTACCCACCTCAATCTCGGCCTATTCGCGCGCGGCGTATCGAGTGGCGATGTGGGGCTTCCCTGGAATGTGAAATTGCGTAACTATTCTCCCGAAAAAGAGCTGGAAGCCGATTCAATGGGGCTGCAATATTGGCAAAAGCTCGGTTGGGATTGCCGCATCTGGGTGGGAATTCTGAAAAACTTCGAAGAGCAAAACTATGCCGGAGATGCATATCATCCGACCGACAAACGTTTGCAGCAGGCGCGAGGGATCTGTCTTAGGGAAGAAAAGGGTGGGGTGATCTGACTGCTGGGTTGCGATCTTCTTAGGATCTCTGCGCTTGATCGTGCGCGGGCGACTCCGACAGACTGATCAAAGGCAAATAAGCGCACTCGGTTTTACCGGCGGCGCGGCGCTGCGCTTGCGCGATCGGCGTTAACGCCTTCGACCGCTTTAAATTCGCAAATTTTTGGACCAGGTCCACGGCGGATCAAATTCTTGAGTGATGACGACTTGTAACCACGCCGAGCTCGAGCTGTTGCCGGCGCGAAAGCGCACTCTGCGTTGCCGGTATTGTCATTTGACCCTCGACGGCCAGGAGTTGGGCGATAACTATTGTCCCGAATGTTTCGACAGATCAGGCGAGCGCCGCTATGAGTTCGACGAGGTGGAAAGGGCTAACGATGGCGCCGCGACCTACCGCTGCGAGCAATGCGGCGCCGTCGTCAAAATTTGCTAGCGACTTACCGCACCTCAATAAAATAATTGGCGAGCGTGACGCGCCGTTTACCAAGCGCGGTACATGATTTCTAAAATTTGTCCGCGTGTCTCCTGCGTATCGATACCTTTGGCCTGAAGCTGCGTGCGGCAGATTCGCTCGCAGAAGGCGATCACCGCCTGATTGACGATCATCGCCTTGCCGTTCATCGTCGGATGACCGGTCATTCGACCATGACGCAGAAAGACGGTTTCTTCGGGATGATAGATCAAATCGTAGAACGGAACAGCTTGCGGAATCGATTTTGCCAGATTCATGGACGTCTGGTTGTTTCTCTCAACGTCAGACCGTGCGGCTTCCGCCCAATTACGAGCAAAGTCGGCAGGCTCAAGATCCGCTGCGGCAAGCACAGGTGGATGGGCTGGCGCTAAAGCGGAATAGGACTCAAGCAACGTCGCCGTACCGCCCGCCAACTTGCGGATGCCACCTTGGCCCTTAGTGGTGCTGTTGATGATTAAGCCCGCTTTGGGAGCCCAATCCGCCAAGCCACCTTCATCAATGGCGATCGGCGTGTCGCTACCTTTTTCAATCTCGCCGCACAACGAGATCGCATGTTCAACCGTGCGGTTGCAGATGATCAGTCGTCCGCCGTCAAGTTTGTCGGCAACGTGAAACGCTACGGCGCGCGCCGAGCCACCCGCGCCTAACAACAGTACGGTCAGTCCCTTGAGTGACGAGATAAAACTTTCCGTTCGGTCCGGTTGGCGTTGCAATAGGCTTTCGATAAAACCCTCGCCGTCGGTGTTATAACCGACGAGCCGTCCGTCGGGGGCGCGCACGATCGTGTTCACTGCCTGGATTCGCGCGGCGCCCGGATCGAGCTCATCGAGAAAGTCGATGACGCGAACCTTGTGTGGCACAGTCACGTTGGCTCCCAGAAAGCATTCAGATTTCCTGAGAACGGCAAGCAACTCGCCGACACGCGCGTCGTCGACGTCGAAGGGCAGGTAAACAGCGTTCATATCAAGGTGTCGAAACGTCGCATTCCACAACCCGGGGCTCTTCGAGTAGTGTGACGGCGCGTCGCCGATGACTCCGGCAAAGAGCCGATCGTGAACGCCGGCGTCTTGCGCCACCGTGTTCGATACGCAGTTTTGAATCGCGGCGATATCTATAGGCGATGGCATGGTGCTTAGTTGACCGCGCAGAATAGCCGCAAAGCATGGCGTTTTCGGCAGCGGGTGGAGGAGATCTGAGCCGTGTCAGGCGGCTTTCTTGACTGCGAACTTACCGTCGCTGAACATCAACTGCGTGTGCCGATCATCCAGGACGGTGTCCATGGCGATGTCGTGTCCCCAGAGCTGGTGGATATATCTTAACGTTTTTTCGGCATATTCGAGCTGGAGATCGCGCCCGTCGTGATCGTGCTTGAGCAGCAGGATGCGATTGTTCATGTAATCGGAATCCGCAACCTTGATGACCGGTATCGTCGCGGTGCCGACGTTTTGAATCAGGGTCTCCTTGATCTCGCGCCAGTTCTCATCGTCGGCGACACGGCTGACCACCTGCTCGTTGCCGCGGCTCTTGTATTCGAACAGGTTGAGCTCACGGATCAATTCCTCGGTAAGATATCGCCTTAAAAACGAAGCGTCACGCTCGACCTCGCGCACCTCGAATAATTTCTCCCGGCCATTTTTCTTGCGCGGGCCGAATTCTTCGATCTCGTCAACCGATGGATGGTCCCAGCGTCTTTCGATGTCCTCCCAAATTTTCATGCCGACATGATAGGGATTCAAACTGCCCGGGCTCGGGCGTAAAACCTGAGTGTGTCGAACGAGGAACTCCAGGTGTAGTTCTTGGGGCAACTCAAGGGCTTCGAGAATGCGCTTATGCCAGAAGCTCGCCCAGCCTTCGTTCATGATTTTCGTTTCGATCTGTGGCACGAAGTATTGCGCCTGCTCATGGACGATGGTCAAAAGGTCTTTTTCCCAGTCGGCGAATTGCCGGTTGTGGTCGCGGATGAAGGTCAGCAGATCTTCGTCCGGATAGAGCGGCACCTTGTTTAGATCGGGCTGTGTGGTCTCCCGGCGCCGGTGGATGCTGCCGAATGGATCCGTCGGCGGCTGGGACTCCGCCATCTTCATTTTGAGCTCTTCTTCCGCGCTCGGCTTCTTGATCGCGAGGTTGCGCCGGCATTGCAGGGAAAGCGCGTGGGCAGCATCGAGAATAGCTTCAACCTTGTCCAAGCCTATGCTCGGGTCTTCGACGTAGTGGCGCACGCGGTTGGCGTGACTTTTGAACGTTTCGATGGTGTATTCCGCGCGCGTGGACCGGAAGGTAAAATTATTCTTGAAAAAATCATTGTGCCCGTAGACGTGGGCGATGGTCAGAACCTGCAAGGCGAGGCTATTGTCGCGCATGAGGTAAGCGATCGAGGGATTTGAATTGATCACCATCTCGTAGGGAAGCCCGCTGACGCCGTACTCGTATAAGGTTTTGAGCTTCTCGAAATTCTTGCCGTAGGACCAGTGCGGGTAATGCGACGGCATGCCCGAATAAACCATGTAGGAAAGCATGTCCTCATGGTCGCAGACTTCGAATTCTTGCGGGAACGGATCAAGCCCGAAGTGCTCGACGAGCTTTATGATTTTCTCATTCCAACGTTCGAGGTCTTCGATGGTGAATTCAGCGGCCATAGCGGGGATCTTACGCGGCGTCTTCCCGAGCGCGGTCCTTACTGAGAAAGGTTTTGAATGAATTCCAGATGTCTTCCTTCTTTTGGATCTGCACCGTCTGAAAATTCGCTGCCTGGAGCTGCGAAAAGAACGTAATCATGCTGCTGCCGTAGTAGCCCGAGCCGAGCGGCTTGATTTCACCGTAGCCGAATAGATTCGCCGTCTCGGTGATCTGTTGGGCGGCCTTGAGGGCGGCCTCATTGTCCGACTCGAAGTTGTCGCCGTCAGAGCAATGAAACACGTAAACGTTCCACAGAGCGGGGTGGTAGCGCTGCTCGATAATCTCCAGCGCTTTGTTGTAGCCCGAAGAAATAAACGTGCCGCCCGATTCGCCCTTGTGAAAAAATTCCTCCTCCGTCACTTCATGGGCCTCGGTATGGTGCGCGATGAAGACGATCTCGACATTTTGATATCGCGTGCAAAGAAACTGGTACAGGAGAAAGAAGAAACTGCGCGCCAAATATTTTTTCATCGTGTCCATAGATCCGGACGTGTCCATGATGCAGAGCACGACGGCGTTGGATTCATTGCGCGTGTCGGTGATCGTGTGATGGTAGCGTAGATCGTCTTCGTGAAATGGAAAGCGTTGCGGCTGCGCGGCGCCGGGATGATGCTTGATCGAGGCCTTCTTGCGCTTGACGCGCGAACGAGCGGTGCGCTTTTTATCCAAACGCACGCGGATACCTTTGCGGCGAAATCCTTTCTGGCGGAACTGGCGTTCGATCTCGATCTGGCGCAGCCGTTTTCGTTCGATATCGGGCAATTCCAAATCTTCGAACATCAAATCGATCAGCTCATCGAGGCTGACGTCGGTTTCGTAGTAGTCGACGCCGGGACGGTCGCCGGCTTGATGACCTGCTTTGCCGTCCTTGCCCTGACCGACGACGTCGCCGGGCTTGGGCTCGCCGTCGCCGCCTTGACCGACGCCGGGGGCGTTCTCGCCGTAGATGAAGCGGTATTCTTTGACGCCGCGGATGGGGACCTTAATAATTCGGTTCTTGTCTTTACCGATGATGGATTCTTCGGCGATGATGTCCGCGATGTTATTGCGGATCGCTTCGCGAACCTTCTGCCGGTGCCGCAGGCGATCACCAGCGCTGCGATCGCTGCGTTGGCCGGATGATGAATTGTACGGGCGAAAGATCGTTGACAACGGGTTACCCGAAAAGCGTTTGGCAGTGGGTTAACGAGAACGCTCCGTTAATCCTTCCATAAGTTATTGGCCGCGTACTTGAGCACGACGTCGACGCAACTCGGGCAGTAACCATGATCGAGCAGGGTTTTGACCATGGCGTCGTATTTCTCGGACTGTTCTTCATCGCGCATGCGCGCTTTGGTGATCACGCGGCTCAAATCGCGCACCGAGGTTATGAGCTTCTTTTCGATAGCTTCTTTTAAAGGCTCGTAGCTTCGATAGTCGATCTTTTCGCCGCGCCGATTGGCGGCCCAGAGATAGGCGATCACTTCCTGACGGAACCCATCCGCCGCCGAGCCGATGATGGCGATCTGCTCCTCGATCGACTTCATGAAACCTTCGTCGGGCGCCAGCTCTTCCTTGGTATTGCGATCTTTGACTTTATTCTTGTTGACGTAGGCTTCGGCATGATCGAGATAGTTTTGAAACAACGCCTCGGCCTGTTCCTGATACGAATAAACGAAGGCGCGGGTGATCTCCTTTTCGAGGATCTCCAGGTATTCCTTATGGAGCGTATCCTGCAGAAATTCCAGAAATTGCTTTCGAGTGTCGTCCGGCATGTCCGCTTCTTTGACCATGTTGATGAATGCTTCGCGCACGTTGATCGGATTGATGCAGTTGCCCGCGTGGTTGTCCGACAGGGCATTGTCCAGGGCTTTCATGATAAAGCGCGTGGAAATCCCTGACATGCCTTCCCGCTTACTGCTGTCGCGCAGCTCTTGAACGTCGACTTTCTTGGTCCGGCCCTTTTCGATGACTTCTTCGCCGTTGTAGAGCTTGAGCTTTGTCATCAAGTCGCATTTGTTGGTCGGCTCGAGGCGCGAAAGGATCGCGAACATCGAAGCGACTTCCAAGGTGTGCGGTGCGACGTGGGCGCGGAAATCGGAGTTGCGGATAATCTTCTGATAGATTTTCACTTCTTCGGAAAGTCTCAAGTTGTACGGCACCCGAACCACGACGATGCGGTCGAGGATCGCTTCGTTGGTGTGATCCGCTTTGAACTTTTGCCATTCCGCTTCGTTCGAGTGCGCCACGATCACCGTGTCGACGTACACCAGGCCGTGACGACCCGGCGCCGGCACCACTTTTTCCTGGGTCGCGGTGATCATGCAATGGAGGTATTCGATCTCGTTCTTGAAAACTTCGATAAACTCGACGAGACCACGGTTGCCGATATTGAGCGCGCCGTTCAACTCCAGCACCCGAGGGTCGCCTTCGGAGTAAAGATCCAGCTTCGAAATGTCTTCACTGCCGATCAGCACCGAAGTGTCCTGGTTGTTCGGGTCGACGGGCGGCACGACGCCGATGCCGACTCGCGAACGTTTGGAAAATTCCGCCGTGAAGACCGGAAATTCCTCGTATTTGCCGCCATACTCGTGAACGAGTTTGTAACGGCAGACCGGACAAAGATCGCCCTCGACATGGACGCCGAGCATTTTTTCAAATTCCTTGCGCAGGTGGCGCGGAATCAAATGCAAGGGCTCTTCGAACATCGGACACCCTTCGATGGCATAGAACGGCTCGCTTTCCTCGAGACCGCGATGAAGCTTCTCCACCAGCGAGCTCTTGCCCGAGCCAACCGGGCCCATCAAATAAAGCACCTGGCGGCTCTCTTCTCCCTTGAGCGACGCGGCATGAAAGTAGCGGACGATTTGCGAAAGCGTTTTTTCGATCCCGAAAAATTCATCGTTGAAAAAATCGAAGAGCTTGATGGACTCGTCTTTGTACAGCCTTTTAACATGGGGATCGCTGTTTTCATGAATGTCACGAACGCCGGATTTCATGATTGTGTCATACGTCCGGGCATGGGCGAGCTTGGCGATCGTCGGGTCGGCCTTGACCTTTTCAAGATAGCCGAGCAGATTTCCGCGCCAGGAACGGGACTGGTGTAGGTCGCGATCTTTTTTGATAAGCGCTTCGAATTCCTTATTGTGATCCATTCCAGCAGCCTCCCTTTTCCGTATTGCTATGGGCCGTTATGGGTGCGAACGTGCTCCCGTCGGGGAGCGCTAAGGACGATGGAAATCGCAGTGAGGAGTGGATGCGTTCTATGAGATGCGATACGGGCGCGGGCGATATTTTGATCTCGTGCATCACCTTGCGCAAGAAAGTTGACAGTCGATAGACGCGGAAGCAGGGATAAACGGGGTCGGAAACCGGTTGTGTTCTAAGGCTTGCATGCGACCTCCTTTAAGCTTGTCTGATCGGGGAGCCACGCGCCTCGTCGATCATTAATCATAAACCACGGAACTCTTCATCAATGCACCGCACTACGTCTCTATTGCACCCCAAATTCCCGCTGAAGTCAAGAAAATTCGTCGCTCACTTAAGAGCGCTGTTCCGGGCGAAACACGACGTGATTTTCATCAGCACGTTTGTCTGATAAACTATTGGGCTACTTGTTTGAATCAACACTGCAGTCACAGCAATATTTCCGATGCGACAAGAATCTTTGCAGATCGAGCCCGGGTTAAAATGGTATGCAATCCGAACCAAGGTGAACCGGGAAAAGGATGTGGAGAAGCGGCTCACCGATTTTCATCTGGAAGTGTTTTTGCCGTGGATGCGCACGCGGCGGCGGATCGGCAGCCGGTTTCACTGGGTGCTGGCGCCGCTGTTTCCAGGTTACGTGTTTTGCCGACTCGATATGGTCCTCTCGGGTAAGGCGGCGCGTTACTCTCCCGGCGTGAAGGATTTTCTAACCTTCGGCAGCCGTGTCGCGGAAGTGGATGAAAATATCATCGACGTTTTGCGCCAACGATGTCCGGGAGGCGTCGCGCAGTTCGATCCGGTAAATGTCAAGCCTGGCGATACCGTGCGCATCAACGAGGGACCGTTTATGGGGCTTGAGGCGATCTTCGAACAAAAGCTCAAAGGCAGCGAACGGGTCGCCGTGTTGCTGGAAATTCTCGGTCGCCAGACTCGTATCGTTTTGCCCAGCGAGACCATTGCGAAGGTCTAACTTAATCTTTCCTTAGTAACCGGGCGGGGTCAATCTTTTTCGCCCGCGCGAGAGCAGGAGCGAGCTTCACTATCGCGCTTGCGACTTGAGCGCTCCCTGTTCGGGCTCCGGTGCTCGCGCCCAACCTTATCTTGACAGCGTTCGACTTCGCTTGATAAAGCCCGTGATCGTGACATCGATCTTGCGAGGAGGAGTCCCATGGGTCATCAGACCTGGCAACGATACTTGCTGCTGACGCTAACTGGGCTCTTCGGACTCCTGCTCATCGGCGAAACCTTTCTTTCGTCCAGTCGATGGATCAATCAGCCCTTTCCCGGATTCTTCATCCATGAAAATTTGACGGTTGGCCCTTACTTCGTGCCCGGCTGGACGGGTGCCACTGCCGGACTGCAATCGTTGGATCGAGTCGTAACCGCCGCGGGCCGTCCCGTGCGGAATCGGATGGAAATGTATGAGCTGGTCCGCCGCGCTTCCATCGGCACGGCCATTCAATACGAGGTGATGCGAGATTCGCAGCTGCGCGAATACGCAGTTGCGACGATGAATTTTACTTTCCGGGACTGGTTGCTCAGCTTCGGTATTTACATCGTTATCGGTCTGGCGTTTTTGGTTGTCGGCGTAGCGCCCTATTTTTACCGCGCGTCGTCGCCTGTCGCCCTGCCGTTGTGCTTCATGGTCCTGGCGGTATTTGTTTGGTTCCAGACGACTTTCGATTTCATGACCGAGGCGCTGCTGCCCAAGGAGCTGCGCATCTTCGCGCTGTCGCTCACCCCGAGCGCCGCCATCCATTTGGCATTGCTGCTGCGCGCCGGCAGCGCGCAGCCTTCGCCCCGTCCCCGCTTGATCATGCTGATCTACGGGATCGGGTTGGCGCTGGGAGCATTGCACAGCATGACGTATTTCGGTCCGCTCGAGACCTGGATCAGTAATTTTCAAGCGGGTTATATTTACATTTGCATCGGCGCCGCCAGTTTTCTGTTGATTACCGCAAACGCGCTGCGCCGCAGCGACTCCGACCTGGATCGGTCGCGACTGCGCGTGATGTTCGTCGGTGCGCTCTTGGGATTTTTGCTTCCCGCTCTCGCAACGGTGCTGACGAGCTCGTATCAAATTCAGATCCCCTACAATCTCGCTCTGATACCGACGATTTTTTTTCCTATTTCCGTGGCCTACGCCTTGCTCAAGTACAGCCTCTTCGATCTCGGCAACGCATTGCGGGTGGGTTTGAGCCGCATTGCGCTATTGGCGTTGTTGGTGGCGAGCTATGCGGTCATCGCGTTCCTGGTGGCGCCGTGGATCGGCGACTACGCCAAAGATCCGCTCGTGCCGATATTTTTCTCAGTGCTCGTGGTCGCCTTGTTCAATCCCTTGCTGCGCTGGCTTGAAGGGGTGGTCGATCGTTACATTTTTCGCCAGGACTATGATTCCGCTCGAGTGCAAGAGGAGATTAGTCTACATCTCCGAACCCTCGATTCGGCGGGATCGTTGGCCCACGGTTTCATCGATCGAGTCACCCAAGCGCTTGGGATCGGTAGCGGCGTCGTCATTTATCGGGCGAAAGAATCTCTCGAATATCTGGCCATTGCGACCGAGTCGATGTCGCCGAGCGTCGCCGCGATCGCCGCGGAGGCCTTTGCCATTTGCGATATCTGGTCTGCGCCGGACTACCGGGGCGTGGCCCGCGCCGAAGTGACGACCCATCCGCGCTACTTGGAGAGACGGGACTACGTGCTGGGGATCTTTGTCCGCTGCAACGCCGAGCTGCTGATGCCTCTGGTGTACGAACGGCAAGTGCGCGGCGCCGTGGCTTTCGGCGCCAAACGCTCTGGCCAGGAGTATACCGCGGAAGATTTCCGGTTGTTAGGAACCCTCACCGACCAGTTGGCTTTGTCGCTTGAAAATGGCCGGCTCTACGAAGAGTCGGTCCGTGCCTATCATCGCGTCGAAGCCAGCAATCGGAAACTGATCGAAATGGACCGCATCAAGAAAGATTTTGTCGCCAACATTTGCCACGAACTGCGCACGCCGGTCAGTACCATCATCGGCTACGGCGAAGTTTTGCGAGATCCGAATTTCACGGGCGACGCGCGCAACATGCTCAATCAGCTCGTCAACAACGGGCAAGAATTGTCGAGTCTGATGGACAACCTGATGAATTTTTCGCGCATGGAGGCTGACGGCCCGTCCGCACAATTCGAAATCGTCAAACTCAGGGAAATCTTTACCGGCCTGGAAGCGATGACCCGGCGGCTGATTCGCGAGCGCCCGATCGAGTTCGGCATTCATCTGGAGTCGGCCGTCGACACCATTGAAAGCGACGGTCAAAAGTTGCAGCAGATCTTGGTTCAGCTAGTGACGAATGCGCTTAAGTTTACCGAGAAGGGACGCATCGAACTGTCGATCCGCAAGCATCAGGAGGCGGGTCAGGAACTCGTGGAAATCGCCGTCACCGATACCGGCATCGGCATCAAGCGCGAAGACCAAGAAATTATTTTCGAGGATTTTCGCCAGCTCGACGGCTCGTCGACCCGGCAATACGGCGGTACGGGGTTGGGGCTCGGACTTTGTAAGAGACTCGCAGCCGCGCTCGGTGGAAATCTTCGGGTCGCGAGCGAAATCGGCGTCGGCAGCGTGTTCAGTCTGTTCCTGCCGATCCGATTCTCCGAGGCGGCGACCGAGGCGTATCCGAGAAAGCGGGACAATCGGTTGCTCCTGTAATTCGATCTTGGACGTATGCTAGAGTATCTGTAGTCTATCCGAGGAAGGACCCGCAGCTTATGCCGCAATTACGCCAACTGGTCATCGCCGCCGAAAATCCGAGCCGTCTTTCGGCGTTTTACCAGGATGTATTCGAACTGGAGAAAATCGACGAAGCGAAGGAAGCGGTTTTTCTTTCCGATGGCGTTTTCAACCTAGCGTTGGTGACCGAGCCCGACGCACGGAAACAGGGCTTGCGGCATCTTGGCTTCGACACCGTGCGCGTCGAATCGATGGGCAAGAAACTTGCCAGCGCGGGCGTCGCGGAATCGAGCTTGGTGCAAGTGGACACGGTGACCGGGGTAGAATTCGAGCTCCGCGATCCCGACGGCAATACGGTCGGCGTTTGCCGGCGCGCTTTCGACGTCGCCTATGAGCAACGTCCGGTGCCGATTCGTCACATCGCGCTCTACACACCGAATCCGCAGCGCATGGCGGACTTTTATTGTAAGGCTCTCGACATGAAGGAGATCGAAAAGACCGATCGCTCGTCGATCTTCGTCTCCGACGGATATTTCAACCTGGCGCTTTTGTATCAGCGCAAAGAAGAGCCGATGGGTCTCAATCATTTCGGGTTTCACGTCAAGAGCAACGAAGAGATGCAAGCTCGCGCGGAGAGGGCGGGCGTGAGGCGCGGCGCGGCGCGGCCGGACCGCATTCCCTTCGCTGAATATCGCGTTCACGATCCGGAGGGCAACGGCATCGATATTTCACAGAAGGGTTGGCGGGTTTAAATTAAGAAAATCGCTCCAATCGTTTCAATCGTTCCAGATGTTCCATTTGTTCCGACATAATTGGAACGATTGGAACTTATGGAACGGTTGGAACTATCTTTTGCCCTATGAACAGCGAAGACTTTCTCAAAGAGATCCTTGCGCCGGTTTATGAATTTTGCCGATCGCTCGACACTCATCCGCCTGCGTACAGCTACATTCCGTTACGCTCGGATGGGGAGCGCATTCGCGTGATGCAGAGCCGGCTATTTAACGAGCTGCGCGCCGCGGATCTGTTCGGCACGTGGCTAAAGACCACGCCCGAGCTGGAGGTCAAAGCGACGATGGCGGAATCAGCGCACGAAGAAATGGTTCATGCGCAAATTTTATCCAAGCGCATCCGCGATCTCGGCGCGGAGCCATTCGACTATAAGCCGCTGCCGGCGCAGATCGCTATGTTCAATGCGATGGAAGGGCTCAACGATACCTGCGAGCGCATTGCCGGCCTCTCTCTCGCCGGCGAAACCGTGGCGAATTATTTAATCCAAATGTGCCTCAAGTCGCCTGATGTTCCCGAATGGATCAAGCAGCCGTATCGGCGTATCACCGAGGACGAAGAGGGACACGGCAGCGTGCCGCAACAGTTTCTCAAGTGTTACGCGACGACCGAGGATAGGCAAGACCGCGTGCGCCGCGCGGTAGCGATGCGGATGGTGCTGTTTCGCGAATATTTGGCGAGCTTGGACCGCTGGTCGATGGGCAAAGATCGTTGGTAGATTTCCTGGCGTCCATTCTCTTTCGCTTCGAGCTCTTGAACCGTTGAGCAAAAGTCGCTGCTGAATCGCCTTCAGACAGCAAACGGTTTGAGCACTTCGAATCCCACCGATATTTTTTTCCTTGAAGAAATGATCGCATACTCGTACTATTTCGGACAATTTTTAGGAGGAGCAAATGAAACTTTTATTTTTCGACGAATTCAAACTGGGCGTGGTGAAGGGCGATACGGTCGTGGACGTGTCTCAATTGGTGCGCGATGTTCCACACACCGGGCCGCACAACTTGATCAGCGAGCTGATCGAGCGCTTTGGGGACTATCGCGGCGCGCTCGAAAAGACTGCCGCCGCCAGCAACGGGATTCCGCTTAAGAGCGTGCGCATCCGGCCGCCGCTGCCAAAGCCGGTGAACATCGACTGCATGGCGGTGAATTACATGGAAGACGGCACACGCAAGGAGCCAGCGCCGATCAACGCATTTCACAAATCGCCGAACTGCGTCATTGGCGACAATGACACGCTGGTGTTGCCCGACGTGCCCGCGACCATCTTCGAAGGTGAAGCCGAGCTGGCGCTCGTGATCGGCAAGCGCGCGTCCAATGTGCCCGCGGCTAAGGCGATGGAATACATTTTTGGCTACGTCAATTTTATCGACGGTTCGGCGCGCGGCTTGCCGCCGTCGGGCAATACGTTCTATCAGATGAAGTCGCGCGACACCTTCGGTCCGATGGGTCCGTACCTCGTCACCGCCGACGAAATTAAAGACCCGCTCAATCTTCAGGTGCGGTTGTGGAACAACGGCACGTTGATGCAGAGCTACAACACCAGCGACATGGCGCACAAGATTCCGCGCTGCGTCGAATGGGTGAGCTCGATCCATCCGCTCGAACCGGGCGACGTCCTCGCCTGCGGCACGAATCACCGCGGTTTGAATCCATTTCAAGACGGCGACCTGGTCGAGCTCGAAACTGAGCCGCTCGGCCGGCTGCACGTGAAGATCCGCGACGATCTCAAGCGCACCTGGGCAAGAGAGACACGGCTGCAACGACAGGAGAAGGGGCTTGAAGGTTTCACGCCACAGCTGACCGGCAAGTACGCCAAGGGAAACGCATAAAAACCGCGCGGCGCGTGAGTTCCGAGAATCCGTGCTTGTGGTTTGGTGTTCGTAAACGAGGGCGATCGGGGGCCAACGCTGAGACGGAGCGCAACGATATTACGGGAGGGGATCGAGTGAAAGCGGAAATCGTCAGGAAAGCGACGCCGATGAAAAGTCGGAAAACGAAAAAGATCGAGATCGACCGGCCGGCAGATTTGGGAAAACCGCAAATGAAATGGGGCAGCGACGTCGTCGCCGAAGTTACCCGACGGCTCAACCTCAAATACATCGCGCTGGTGCCGGGCGCCAGCTATCGCGGCTTTCACGACAGCATCGTCAACTATCTCGGCAACAGCAATCCGCAGATGGTGATTTGCCTGCACGAAGAACACGCGGTCTCGATCGCCGACGGTTACGGCAAGGTAACCGAGGAGCCGATGGCCGTGGCATTGCACTCCAACGTCGGACTGATGCATGCGACCATGCCGATTTTCAATGCCTGGTGCGATCGCACGCCGATGATCATCTTCGGCGCGACGGGTCCCGTGGATGCGCACCGGCGCCGGCCTTGGATCGACTGGATCCACACGTCGAAGGATCAAGCGTCGATGATTCGCAATTACACGAAGTGGGACGATCAGCCGGCTTCGCCGCAAGCCGCGGTCGAGTCCGTGCTGCGGGCGAATCAGATCACGCGCAGCGCACCCTACGGTCCCGTTTATATTTGTCTAGACGCGGGTCTGCAGGAGTCGGCGCTCACAGAAGCAGTTTCGGTCCCGGACCCGGCGCGTTTCGCACCGGCGCCTTCTCCCGCGGCACCGTACGCATCCGTGCTGCAAGCTCTGTCAGCGATCGACAAAGCAACATTTCCCCTCATCTTGATGGGGCGCGTGTCGCGCAAGCAGGCCGACTGGGATCGCCGTGTGCACTTTGCCGAAGCGATCGGCGCCGCCGTATTGACCAGCAGCAATGATGCGGCATCGTTTCCGACGACGCACCCGCTCCATCTGGCCGCGCCGTGCCTGCGCCCGAACAAAGCCGCGGCCGCGTTGATCAAAAAAGCCGATCTCATTATCAGCCTCGATTGGCTGGATCTGGCCGGTGTATTTCGCCTCGCCCTCGGTGCCGCGCAAACGCAGGAGCCCGCGGACAAGAGCATCATCCATTGTTCCGTTGACAGTTATCGCACCAATGGATGGAGCATGGACCATCAAGCTTTGCCTGCGGTTGATATTCCGATTCATGCCGAGCCCGATTCATTCATCGCGCAGCTGCTCTATGAGCTTGACGCTAAGAAAACGTCAAAAACGAAAACTCGACCGGAGATGAAAGGCCTCGCCCATTGGAACAGTGCGAGCTTGAGCAAATCGACTACCGGACACGGCGGGTCGATGACCTTGTGGGACATGGCGATGACGGTGCGGGAGTTTGCCAAGAAACGTCCGATCACTTTCGCTCGTCTGCCGCTCGGCTGGCCGGGGGAAGCCTACGAGTTCGACGGACCCTTGTCTTTCATGGGCAACGACGGCGGCGGCGCCGTCGGCACCGGGCCCGGGCACACCATCGGCGCCGCGTTGGCTCTCAAGGACAGTGATCGGCTGACCGTCGGCGTCATCGGCGACGGCGATTATTTGATGGGCGTGAACGCGCTTTGGACGGCGGCCCACTTCGGGATTCCCATGATGATCGTGGTCGCCGACAATCGCTCGTACTTCAACGACGAGATGCACCAGGAGCGCGTCGCGCAAATGCGCAGCCGGCCGGCGCAGAATCGTTGGATCGGCCAGCGTATCGACGATCCGCGCGTCGATTTGGTGGCGATGGCGCGAGCGCAAGGCTTTGACAGCGAGGTTCCGGTTTCGACCTCTGAGGCGTTGGCCAAAGCGCTAAAGCGCGGTGCCGAGGTTGTTGCCAAAGGCGGGCGGTATTTTATCGATTCAGTCGTGCAGCCCGGCTACGCCGA
>WNFR01002581.1_pt1 | contig 29660 bp, 26 predicted proteins | sample 5400221 | NCBI WGS metagenome assembly WNFR01 (sample SAMN13153357, study PRJNA577476) | soil metagenome | isolation source: 40 cm soil under Madrone tree | place: USA:California | collected 2016-06-14
CTGGCGGCCAAGTTCCATGCCCAACTGCCCGTACGGGTCAACCTCTGCGCTTCAGCTAAGCAACCCTCGCTCCGACGCAGGGCGTCGTCCGCGCGCTTGCGCTCGGTGATATCCGTAACCGCTCCCACGAACTCAAAGCTGCCGTCCTCCTCCGAGGGACTGCCCACGACCCGTAGGTATTTGACGGATCCGTCAGGCACCAGCAACCGATGGTCAAAATCGAACTCCGTCCTCTCGCGTGAAACACGTTCGATTAGTTGCTGTACAGCCGACCTGTCTTCCGGGTGAGTTCGTTGCACTATCATTTCAAGCGTAACCGTGGCTGTCGGCTCGTATTCAAATATCCGAAAGGTTTCTCGAGACCAGTAGATCTCTCCGCTGGAAACATCCCAGCCGAAACTGCCTGTGTGGCTCAATTTCTGCGCCTCAGCTAGGTAACCCTCACTCCGCCGAAGGGCCTCAGTCCGCTGCTTAATTTCTGCTAGAGCCTTCTCCAAATCGGCTCTAGCCTGCTCGACCTGGCGATAGGCAGACGCGTTCTCTATTGCGATGGCAATTTGGCCCGCTACCTGGGTAAGAAACCCAATATCATCCTGACTGAAGGCATTCTCCTCCCGTCTGCCGAGGGATAGGACACCGAGGATACGATTCCGGCTAACAAGTGGCAGAATGCATCCTGTTTTGAGACCCTCGGGGATGGCCGCTTCATCGTTCAGACCTAACTGGAGTATGTCCAAGGCACTGCCCGTCCAGGGCTTGCCGGTGCGGAAGACAAAACCACTAAGCGACCCCTCGATCGAAGTAAAGAACTCCTCTCGGATAAATCCTTTGCTCTCTGGAAAATCGAGCACGAAGGTTTGCAATCTGTTCAACTCCGAGTCCGGGAAGCAGACGCTCACCAGATCGCAGTGCATGACGCGCCTGACGCTGGCCGAGATCGCGCGCAGCAGGTCTTGAAGCTGCAAATTTGAGACAACCTTATTGGTGACATCGAGGAGCAACTGCAACCGATCCTCCGCTTGTTTGCGCTCGTCAATATCTGTAATCAAGCTGTACCAGCGGATGATACGGCCTTCACTGTTTCGCAGAGGAAGGCTGCGACCCTGAAACCAACGATACACGCCATCGGCACGGCGGATGCGGTATTCGTTCTCGAACGGCTGCCCAGTTTCGACCGACCGCTTCCAGGCTGCTGCCGCGCGCGGAAGGTCGTCCGGATGGATGACATCAGAGGTCTCCCAGCCTTTCATTTCTTGGAGAGTCTTGCCGTGATAATCGAGCCACCGCTGATTGGCGGATTCGAGTTCACCTGATGGACCCATGGTATTCACAAGGCCTGGGATGCTAGCGATCGTCAAGCGAAAACTCTCTTCGCTCGCGCGCAGGGCTTCCTCGACGCGCTTCCTGTCGTCAATATCCGCATGCAGGGCATACCAGCGAATGATACGACCGTCCGTGTCCCGCACGGGGAGAGCGCGTACATGGAACCAGCGGTATATCCCATCGGCACGGCGGATGCGGTACTCAGAGTCATATGGATCGCCGGTTTCGATCGAGTGTCTCCACGTGGCCAGCACGCGAGGAAGGTCATCGCGATGAACAATGTCCGAGGTGGTCCAACCTTTCAATTTGTCAAGCGTCAGGCCAAAATAATCCAGACATTGCTGACTGACGAATTCGAGTTCGCCTTCCGCTGTCATAGTAAGAACAAGGCCGGGAATGCTGTCGACGATCAGGCGAAAACGCCGTTCGCTCTCCGCCAAAAGAGCTTCACTCCGGCGGAGCTTTTCTTCCGCTTGCTTGCGCTGGATGCCTTGTGCGATGCCATCAGCGAGGAACGATAGAGTGTGAAGGGTGCTCTCAGTAAGCGGTCTTTGGGAGAACATGCCCATAACGCCCACGACCCGATCCTCGACAACGAGAGGGTAGCCGGCGAAGGAGGTCATCTTTTCATCTCTTACCCAGTCCTTGTTATCAATCCTCGGATCGTTTTGGACATCGTTGGTCAGATGCGCTCTTCTTTCTTGAGCAATCAGACCGATTTTGAGTTGTCCAAGCGGAATTCGACTGTAACGACCATCCAGCCGAGTGTACACTCCAGCGCTTGCTTGCAACTCCAATTCCTGGCCATCGCTGTTGAGCGTCCAGATGCGGGCAAAGGCCGCGTCGAGATGCCGAACCATTGCTTCGGCGCAGGTATGCAACATTCCCCTCAAAGTATCCTGGCGCGCCAGAGCCATCCCGATTTCCGCACGGACTGCTGACAGGCGTGTTCGCTCGGACATCGCGGCACGGAGGGCCTCCTCGGCATGTTGTGACGCGTCGAAGTTCAACGCGTCGTCCACCGCCAGCGCCACTTGGTTGGCAACGAGCGAGAGGAATCTGACTTCCTCCTTGCTATAGGCATCGGCCTCGGTGCTGCCCACTGCGAGGCCCCCGAGGCGCCGGTGTACCGTCGTCAAGGGAAGCGCGCATACCGAACGAACCCCGCGGTTCTTGAGCATCTCGGCTACCGCTGGGAAGCGAGTCTCCGCGTCTAAGGAGGGAATTATTAAGGGTTGTTGATGCTGGTACACCCACCACGTGAAGGTTTCTTCCGGCGCGAGTTTTGGAACCTGGAGGTGATCACCTGGCTCGCCGTACGACGTGAGACGAATCTCGTGCGCACTCTCGTCATAGATGCCGACGCCCATGACATAGAAGTTCACCACCCCGCGCAACTCGCGTGCGAGAACGCTAAAGAGTTCCTCGGAAGAGCGAATTGAAATGAGGGTTTGCGAAACGCGGAGGAGCGCTTCATAGCGCTCAGTTAGCGCCTTCTCGGCTGCTCTTTGGACCGTGCCGCTCATCACTCTCCGGCGGCGCCGACGTAGCTGATGTTAAACGTTTGAGTGCTCTCCGCTGCCTGATCGAATTTCGTGGGCGCGTCAACAAGATACACCCGGGGGGGCGCCGACGTCACCCAGCAGCAAGAGGCACTGACCAGTCTCGCCTGGCTCGCTTTGCGCGAGTCGAATGCTGAAACAAACATTCAGGTCGTTCAGCTTAAGAAGTAAAGGATCTCCACCAAATGACAATGGCAATGATCGCCGGGAATGCAAAGACTAGCAGAGCAATTGGAGCCTCATCCTTGATGGAGTAGCCGGCCTTACTGACGCCAACCCACATATTGACCAGCGTGGCGACTAGCCAGAGCAGGAGAAAACACTTGATCGTAGTAGCGACGACCGTCGCTGCCGCGCCGCCAATCCAGCGCCCGAGAAGCAGGCACACTGCTAGAAGTAGGAAGCCACCGAACATAACCTTCAGTGTATGCATTCAGAAATTCCCCCACAGAGTGCGCGATCCGCTACAAGGTCAACATATAGTTTCCCCTGGGTGGCCTGCCCAATATCCACTCGTTTGATCTTACCCACAGACGAGAGCTGAAACCTGAAGTAAGTCCGAAAATCGCCCCATCGGTCCGAATGGAATGCGCCGGTGAGATCCAGCCCGTTGTTCTCGACGCGATCGATTGAAGTGAACCGCTCGTGACCTAGCGCATCGCGGGTAAATTCCTTGAGGCTACGAGGGCTCCCATCGTCATAGAGCTCAGCATTAGGCTCAAAGAGCGCCGACCAGGCTTTCCGGTCACCGGTCTGCAATGCTTCAAAGGCGGCCTTAACGGTTGGATTCGTGAGCGCATCGGTGTTCACTGGGTCATACTCCTTTCAGAATCTGGCCCGGACGAGTCAACCTTAGATCATAAGCACAGCGCGGAATTGTCCTTTGCTCATATTCTGAAATATAGCTTCAGCTTCTTCCAGCACATGAGTTTCGACGGTCATTGTATTCTCCATTCGTTCGCGAAGCGATGCGGATTTCCCGTCTCAGAGGAACATGCCGCCGGAGGCCTCGATTCGCTGACCGGTGATCCAGTGATTGTCGTCCGCCAGCAAGGAAGCGACTGCACCGCCGATATCGTCGGGCAGCCCGACGCGCCCAAGGGTAGTTTGCGACGCGAGGAATTTGTTGACCTCTTTGTTGTCACGTACAACGCCGCCGGCGAAATCGTTTTCAATCGGCCCGGGTGCGACTACGTTTACGCTGATCTTGCGCGCTCCCAATTCCTTGGCCATATAGCGCGTCAACACTTCGATGCCGCCCTTCACCGTGGCACGGCAGGGTGAAGCGCGCCAGACCCGTCGAGATGTTCACGATGCGGCCGCCATCCTTTATGAGTGGCAGTAATTTTTGCGTCAGGAAAAAGGGACCCTTGAGTTGAACGTTCATCAGCTCGTCAAATTGCTTTTCGCTGGTTTCCGCAAAGGGGGCGTGGATCCCGATACCGGCATTGTTCACCAGGAAGTCGGAGTCATCGCGCTTCCACTTTGCTTGCAGGACTTCTTTGAGTTTTTCGACAAAACCGTCAAAAAACTTGCTGCCGGAAACGTCGAGCGCAAGCGCTGCGGCTTTCCGGCCGGTTTTTTCGATTTGTTTCACAACGTCTTCGGCTTCCGCCTTCTTGCGGTTGTAAGTCAGGACGACATCATTTCCCTTAGCGGCGATATGCAGGGACATGCTCTTGCCCAGACCACGGCTTCCTCCGGTTACGAGTGCGATTTTCATGGTTGTCTCCTTTTGAAGCTAGGTGATTCTCATACCCTCAGTAGATGCCGGGAACGGCTTTTACTAAATACATAGACCTCCAGTATGATTGCCTAATCCTACAGATTGCCGGATCGAGTGTTTAATCGTGGGGAAAGATGCTGATGCTAAAGCGGCGAAGATAAAGGGGAAAATGCTTCATGAACAAGAATCAACAGCGGGAGTTAGCTGGCTTGATTGGCAAATACTCCAAAACGGATGGGCTCAACGACACCGCTATTGCCCCGCTTCACTTCTTCAAAATGTCGGCGCCAAGCGCGAGGATGCCAGTTGTCTACAATGCGTCTCTTTGCCTCGTGGTGCAGGGCGAGAAAGAAGTGATGCTGGAGGATGAAACCTACCGCTACGCCGCATCCAAATTCCTGATCGTGTCAATCGATTTGCCGGCAACGGGACATGTGACAGTCGCAACACCCGAGAAACCTTACCTGTGCCTGCAAGTGGACATCGATCCCAAGCAACTGAGCGATCTCGTAACGGAGACAGTCCGGACAGAAATGGAAGGCAGTCCCACGGAGCGCGCCCTGTTTATCGGCAGCACCAACGATCAGCTAGCCGATGCTCTGTTGAGGCTTGCGAGGCTGCTGGACACGCCGCGGGATGTTCCCTTGCTGGCCCCGATGGTCATACGCGAGGTTTACTATCGGCTGTTGAATGGTTCGTATGGCCGGCGTATCGCGCAGATAGCGGTTAAAGGCACCAACATCCAGCGTATTGCGCACGTTATTCGAAGGCTGAAGACTAAATTTTCGGAACCAATCCGCGTGGAAGACCTGGCGGAAATGGCCCATATGAGCCCGTCGTCTTTCCACTTTCATTTCAAAGAAGTGACGGCCATGAGCCCCCTGCAATATCAAAAGCGCCTGCGCCTGCTGGAAGCGCGACGGTTGTTATTGGTGGAAGGCACGGACGCGGCAAGCGCAGCCTATCGTGTCGGCTATGAAAGCGCGTCGCAATTCAGTCGCGAATATTCCCGCATGTTTGGCGCTCCCCCTATCAGTGATGTTGCCAGTCTTCGACAGAACCAAGGATTGACCGCAAGTTGGCGGTAAACGTCATTCCCAAGGGTGTATCCACGTATAAATCTGTGAGCGCGACGCTTGAACGGCCTGAGGAGATCAAAACCTTATTACAACAAATGGTTTGCGACCTACCTATTGCGGGGCACAGGCAGATTTGCGTGCGATCCCCAGTGCGAAAGTGCCGAAGGCGCCAATGACGAGCGCCGATCCGAGGACAGTGAGGGCGCGCGGTCCGTTGCCCCGGTCCAGCGTTTGCAAGAGCACTCCCAGCGGAAAGAGAAAAGAGCCGAGTAAGGCGCTCACAGAGAGAATCATTTTGATTCGCTCCGAGAACGCTAGGCGATCGAGGCCAATCCCTAATACGATCAAAACCACTGCAAGGCCGATCCAGTGGCCGTGCACATCCACTTGCCGGTCGTAGACGTATTTTGCTTGCCGGTATTGCTGAAAAGCCCCTTCGGAGAGCGCCGAGTTCCGTTCCGCGGCCCCGCCAAACCCAGTCGCCAGTGATGCGCCAATTTGTTCCAGCGCCTGGTGTTCGGCAAAAACCGCGTACCACAGGCCGTAGCCCATGCCCCACACGGCGAGAGCAATCCCGCCCGCAAGGAGTAGCTGGCGCGCGCCGCTCATGTTGCGCCTCCCGCATCCAGTTGGCCGGTGTAACGCAGAACACCGATCCACATCGCCAGGAGCGCCACGATCACAAGCAGGCCTCCCACGTCCGCCAATCCGCCCGCGACCAATCCATACTTCAACTCAAGCAGCACGCAAATGGGCAGAAGCACGGATCCGAGCAAAAGCACGAGCGCCCAGCGCCGCTTCCACCTCTCGTGCAGGTTCACATAGGGTTGAAAAAAAGCCAGCAGCATGGAAAGAAGGCCGAACTCGATGATGTGAGAGTGCGCGGCGATTTTTACTGCCTTGTCGCCTTGTAGTTGGCCGTACTCCGCCAGTCCGCTCTGAACAGCCGCGGCGCTCTGAGTTGTCGCTCCACTGCTAATTTGCAAAAGAATCGAATAGTCGAGCGCCTCGTGACGATAGAGATCTACGGCGGCATAATAGCCGCCGTGGAGGAAACCGAGCAGCACCAGGAATACTCCTCCCGCAAGCAGTAGATTCCCTGAGGGACTCGCATCGGCGGGCAGATCGCTTCGTGGAGCTGAGCGCTCCGCAGCGAAAAAGTATTTTCCGAGTCCGGCGAGATACCAGAGCACTGCAACCATTACGAGCAAACCGCCGAGATCGGCGAAGATACTGGCCCATCCGATAGCCTTCAGCGGACTATGAGCCAGCCCAACGTAATGGATAAGGAACACACATATAGGCAGCAATCCAGCCCCGCATAGAAACACCCAAGCCAACCGTTTTTTTGTGTTCGCGGAAAGTGCAATCCATGGCCCCAGGAGCGAGAGCATTAACGCCAGGTAGCCGAACGCAATCATGTGGACGTGAGTATCTACTTTGGTGCCACGATTCTGCAGGAAAGCACGAACGTCTTGAAAATTCGTAAGGACCGCAGCGCTGTCTCCGGCGAGAGCAGCGTACGCCGCATTCGAAAGACTGGCACCGACCCTCGCGGCATTCTGGTGAAGGACAAAAACGGCAAAGATGTCGCCAAATATCATTCCGATCAGGATAAGGGCGATGCCGCCCAGGAGGAGGAGCCGCCCCGCGGTTAGCGGAGCAAACGTCTCGCTCTGCTCGAAGACCACGTGCGATGCGCTTGCGTTTTGCGAGGAACTCATCGAATCCATTGGTCCCAATGGCGTGGACAGTTTCCGACAGTGTTCATGCGCCCACTTGAGAAGCAGCGGCGTTCCCTCGAAAGGCCGGCATCACGCGCTCGGCAAAGAGGTGCTGCGTCTTGATTGATGCTGCGTCTTGATTGATTTCCAGTGTTCAAGGCCACCGAAATTTGAAACGATGGCCAGCTCTCCGATACCGCCTTTCGCCTGCAAGTTCCGTATTTGGCGGATTACTTTCTCGGGAGTTCCAATGAAGCCAATCTCCTGGTCCACGATTTCATCGTAAGTTAACTTAGTGAGGGATTCGAGCGCCCCGCTGGCGTAGAAGCCGTAGCCCTTGGCGCGAAGTTCCGCCTTCTTCGTCTCGTCCTGCAACGATGCAACCGGCGAGGCGTTGAACGCCAGGAAATTGTGCAGCGCGCCCTCCACTTCTTTGCGAATTTGTTTTTCGTCATCGTCCAAATAAACGGGCCGGATGTAAACGATGTTCGGCTTATGTCCTTGCTCGGCACAGGCTTTCTTATAAATCCCCAGCGGCTTTTCCAGGACGCCCCAGGGAAGCAATGGCGGCACGAAAAGTCCCCATCCGCGCTCCCCGGCCATTTGGTAGGTGATATCGCTCGTTCCGCCGGTGTAGAGCGGCGGATGAGGTTTCTGCACCGGCTTGGGCACGACCGTAAGGTCCTTCACTTTGTAAAACTTGCCCTGATAGGACATTTTGTCTTTCGTCCAGGCCTCAATCAAAATTTCGATCGCTTCGTCGTAACGTGGCCGGCTCTCCTCGAGGAGGACATTTGAAGGGCCGAAAAGCCAGGCGTGGCCGCGTCCCAACCCGCATTCGAGCCGCCCTCGAGTCAGAATGTCAGCTTCAGCGATTTGGCCTGCCAGCCGCATCGGGTTTTCGAGTGGGAGCGTGAACAGGGCCACGCGAAACCGAATCCGCTCCGTGCGCTGCGCGGCGGCGGAAAATAGCGCAAGGGGATTCGCGGAGATGGAAAACTTTTGAAAGAAATGATGGTCAATCACGGAATAGACATCGAAACCGACCTGATCGGCGTGTTCGATCTGGCGGAGGATCTCCCAAGTCATCTCCGCATGGGATTTTCCCGGCGCAGTTTGCATCTCCGCGTAGATGCCGAATCTCATAGCCCCTCCGGGTCTTGCTGTTTTCAGGTGTAAAGATAAGCCCGAGCACTCGCCTCTGGCCTCGATGAGGTGAGTGCGCCGTCCTGAACTCTTGGCACTTCAAGAACTCGGTGCGGCGTGGCTCTCGAAGTCCAACCCCAGAAGACTTAGAAGTTGAACCTCAGAGCCAGCTGAATCTGCCGCGGGTTGAAAACCGCCCGTGGGGATCCGTAATTCGGGTTTGGCGAGCCCTCACGGAAGGTGGATGGCGTCGCCGGGCAGCCGAAAGCTGTCGGATCAAACGGGCAGAAGTCGGATGCGCCATACACGGTGTTGAAGAAGCGAATGTTTGTGGTGTTGAAGAGGTTGAAGGCCTCAGCAAGGACTTCCAGGCTACGGCGCTCCTTGAACGGGAATGAGCGTCCTAGGCGAAAATCAACGGAACGGAAATTGTCGCCGATGAAGGTGTTGCGCGGCTCGATGCCGACGCGGTCGTTGTTGCCGAAAATATCGCCGTTGGCGTCGAATCCCGCAAACTCTGTGAAACGCATCGGGGACTGGATTGTGGCGATCAAGCCCAATTGGTAGTCACGGGCAAATATGTTCCATTCTTTAGGTGTGGTAACCGTCCCGTTCAGCACCAAGCGGTTGCGAACATCGTCGGAAGACAGAGCGCGCTCCGCGCGGAAGTTCTGGCTGTCTTGCGGAATCAGGACGAAGCTGGGGTTGGGACCGTCGTCGATAGACTTCGACCAGGTATAACTGATGCCGTAGGAGAAATGATGGGACAAGCGCTTGTTGACGTTGATTAGCAAGCCGTCGTACTGGGAATCCCAACGCGACGTAGCTTCAAAATAGATCGCGATTGGAAAGGTCCTGACTCCAGGGGTAAATGGGCAAATAAAATCAAGGGCGCAATAGAGATTTTTGGTACCTGAACGTCCTTTGGAATCAAAGAAAGGATCTTGAAATGTCGAATTCGGCTGATTGACATTATAAAAGCTGCCCAGATGGACTCCGCGAATGTGCAGCCCGCTGACGCTTACTGATGTGTCGGCAAGAGGTTCGAACTCAACGGCGACGCTGGCTTGCACTCCGTAGGGATTCTTGTGGTTTTGATCAAAACGGACTACGACAGCGGGTCCAAGGAAGGCATTCGGGCAGTTGGTAATGGGTTTGCACGCCTGCGAATTGGTGATCGGATCGGTGGAGTTATCCGGGTAAGCGCCATTTTGGATGAGCGCCTTGAGCCCCAAGGCTGTCAGGTTGGGTGGTCCAGCAAAGGCGAATAGCTCGGTCTTGGCGTTGAGACTGTCTTCGAACGGTCGTCCGGGATACTTGCCGATGACCCCGCCGCAGGATGGAATTTGACAAGCCAAGAGCGGCGCGGGAATGATGCCGTGGAAAAGGCCGAAACCGGCGCGGATAACTACGTTGTGTTTGGTTCCGACGTTATAAGCCATGCCCAATCGAGGATCGAAGTTTTTCCATTGCGTGTTAAGTACTCCGCTGGGCCAAGTCTCCCATTCCCAGCGAATTCCGCCGTTCAAAGTCAAACGGCTCGTCGCGCGCCATTTATCCTGAAAGAAGAAGCCGTTATAGGTGTGGTTGAGCGTGCCTTCCGCTTGATTGCGAATCGCGGGCGAAAAGTGACCGCCCTTATAGACAGCAACGCCTTCCGTGATGCTCTGCTCGTTGAAATTGGGTGCCTGAAAGCGTTCAAAAAAGATCACGTTGGGATGCTGGCAGCCAGCGGGACCAGGGCCGCCGGGATCGCCCGCGGGAGAGACGCATTGTGATCCGTTGGCGCCATCGTTCCCGAGGAAAGCGGCGAGATTAGGGAAGTCGGCTTCAAAGGGATAGAACAGGGGGAAGGATTCGGTCGTGCGGACGAAATTATAGTTGCCGCCAAAGCTGATCGTGTGGCGATCGTGAGAGATCGAAAAATCGTCGACCAGTTCGAAGCGGGATTCGCGGTAGAAATCCGGATTGCCGCGGTTCACGCCGGTGGTGAACGTGTTCGACAACTCGAGGTGGGGCTGGGTGGAAACGGTGGGGAAATCGAACGAGCGCCGGGCAAACTGCATGCGCAACTCGTTGACCATCGTCGGTTTGATGACGGAAGCGAGCGTCCCGGCAACGGATTGATCGCGATAGAAGTTTTCCTTGAAAGCGGAAGGCAAGTCGAAGCCGTCGTTCAGCGGCGACTGGTTCAGCAACCTTCCATCGTTGATGAAATAGCGCACAAACATGGTTTCGCTTGGGCTGAAGTTGTGGTCGAGTCTCAGAAATCCATTGTCCGAGTCATTTGTTCGGAGAACACTTCCCAAGCCTGGTTCCGGCGCCAGGCCATAGACGGCTTTCACTTCATTGATGAATTTAATGTTTTGGAGAACGGCGGAATTGTAGAAAGGCGATTCGCCTCGGCGCTGGACTTCATAGTTGCCGAAGATGAAAGTCTTGTCTTTCTGGACCGGACCTCCGATCGCCGCGCCGAATTGATTCTGCCTTAGAACGTGGGCGCCGGTGGCCTGCAGGAGATTGATGGCATCCAGTTTGTTGTTGCGAAAATACTCGTACGCGATGCCGTGCCACTCATTGGTGCCGCCGCGCGTGATGATATTCACAATGCCTGCGCTCGCGCGGCCAAACTCCACGGAGTAGTCGGTGTTGATGACGCGGAATTCCTGCACCGATTCCTGCGGAGGCGTTCCGCGTTGGATACCCGAGGCCGTCGAAATGTCGTCGGCGCCGTCAACGGCGATGAAATTATAATGAATGTTCTGGCCGGCGAAGGAGAGCTTGGTTACCGGCTCGACGATCACGTCAGTGTTTCCCGCGGTGGTATCGCCTATCGTGACGGCGGGAGAGAGCAAGGCGAAGTCGATAAATTCGCGCCCGTTAACGGGAAGATTCACGATCTGGTTTTCCGTGATCACCGTGCTGACTTGGGTGCGCGTTGGCTCTGCCAGTTCGGAAGTTGCTTCGACTTCGACTCTCTGAACGACCTCCCCGGGGGAAAGGGTGAAGCCAAGCTCAGCGGCTTGCCCGACCTGCAGCGAGATGTTCTTGGTCTGTTTTCCAAATCCGGAAAATTCGACGGTAACCTTGTATTCCCCAGCGGGCAGCGCCAGGATGGAATACTCACCGTTGTCCGAGGTCAGTGCTGAACGAGAAAATCCGGTCGCCACATTCGAAGCTGTAACCGGGGCTTTGGCTACGCCGCCGCCCGAAGCGTCGATTATCTTTCCCGACAGTGTGGCATTGACTGCCTGGCTTCGCGCAGAATTCGGCCAAATCGACAAGATCGCCGCGAGCAAAACGGCCAGAAGAATCTGGAGCAAATAATTCCGTTTCCTGCTCATCACAGTGCACCCCCAAAATTCAACCTCTCAAACCGAGCACTCAGAACCGCATTAGATACGTTTCTGCACCATTGATTTTTGTGGCTTTGTTCGCGTACTGGCTGAAAGAGCAGCTCTGCGACGTCTCTGGCATATTCTTGAGGAACTTAGCCACACAGGGCGCCGTCGGTAGAAATAGCGAGTTTGGGATGAGGGCAGAGCGAGGATTACGACCGGGCAACCGTACGGCATCGCCGGGCATTGGCGCTGAATTAGAGATGGCCCCATCCCTCGCCCCCGCCTGAACAGAAAAAGAGAAGAATGAAACGGTACAGTATGCGGCGGAAGTAGACATGTCAAGAACAAAGAAGAGACCATTTGAATTTGGGAATTGTTGAACACTTGACTCTCCTCGTGATTGGGGGCAACATGTCGCACTGCCCCGCGCGAGTCGAGACGAACTATGGAACTTGCCGAAATAAATCGAACTTCTGTCGCGGACCAGGTTGCTTCGATTCTTCGGCAGCGGATCCTCGACGGTGAATTGCCTCCCGGAACTGCCCTGCAAGAAGTGCCGATGGCTACATCACTCGGCGTATCCAGAAATACCGTCCGGGAAGCGACGCGCATTCTGTCGCTGGAAGGTTTGCTGAAGCGAAACGCACACCGCGGTGTGGCCGTCGCACAGCTATCTTTGGAGGACGTCGCCGAAATTTATCAAGTACGCCATCTATTGGAAATTCCAGCGGTACGGGCAGCGACGATGGAAGACTCCGATGTATTAGTGGAAATGCGCGGAGCGCTGGAAGGCTACGAGGAAGCGGTTGAGGGCGTTGATTGGGTGAGGGCCGTGCGCTTTGATTTGCACTTTCACACACTGTTAATCCGCTTTCATTGTAACCGCCGCCTGGAGTCCTTTTACGAGAAACTTCTGGGTGAATTGCGGTTAGGAATGGTTCTCGTGGATCTGAGGCACGATAACCCAGGTGGGCTCGTTCCCGTTCATCGTAGAATCTACCAACTGCTGACAAGTGGGGAGACGGAAGAGTGCGCAACGCTACTCGCGCAGCATCTGCGAGATTCGGAAACAAGATTGACTGCCGTGATGGACCAGCGAATCGCAAGAGCGGCGGCCCAGTAGTCTTGCTCTGGCCGGGTTCGCGAATCCGCGCCGGCTTCTGTAGAGAGGTTCACCCGAAGGCAAGCTCACTGGCATTCCTTCGATTGGAAGCTCGAAGGGAAGCCCGAGGACTAACGGAAGATGTACCCCCGAGCATTCACTTATCATCGAGCTAGCTCCCTAAAAGAAGCAGTGACCGTGCTTTCCCAGCTGGGAGAAGGTGCGAAGCTTCTGGCCGGGGGTCAGAGCCTCATTCCTTTGATGAAATTGCGTTTTGCCAATCCAGTTCATCTCGTCGATTTGAATTTTATTAGCGGAACTTCATACGTCCGGGGACAAGATGGCGCTCTTCATTTCGGACCACTTACAAGGCACGCCGAAATTGAGAAATCGGCATCAGCCGCACGCGTTCCCATTCTCCTCGACTGCGCCGCTGGAATCGCAGACGCGCAGGTCAGAAATCGAGGAACCATCGGCGGCTCGCTTGCCGAGGCCGACCCCAGCGGCGATTGGGCCACCGTCCTGCTGACGCTCTCCTGCGAAGTTCGATGCGCTGGCATATCGGGGGAACGCTCCTTGAAGCTAAGTGACTTCTTGAAAGATGCCTACACAACCGCGCTTGCCCACGACGAGCTTGTTTCAGAGATTGTCGTCAAGGTTCCGTCGGGGAACAGCGGAGGTGCTTACATCGCCTTCAAGCGGACGGCCCCGGTCTATCCGACCGCAAGTGCTGCCGTGCAATTGACGGTGGAGGGTGATCACTGCAAGGACATTGCAATCGCTCTGGGATGCGTCGGTTTGCTGCCGATTCGCGTACGAGAAGGAGAAGCAGCGCTTCGGGGCCAGCAGATCACACCGAAGCTCATCGAATCTGCGGCGGATGCCGCGCGCGCTGCCGCCGATCCCCAATCGGATATGCGCGGCTCGGCGGAATACAAGCGGCAACTTGTGGGTGCGCTTGTTAAACGTGCGACGGAAGCCGCGCTCCAACGGGCCCGCGGACAACAGGTGGAGGTCAGCCACATCTATGCCTGAAGCCGCTCAAAAAGTTTCCATTCACCTTCGCGTCAACGGCAAGTTGCATTCGCGTGAAGTCGCGCCTCGGTTGTTGCTCGTTGAATTTCTTCGCGAAGATCTTGAGTTGACGGGCACGCACATCGGATGCGATACGACCTATTGCGGCGCTTGCACGGTGCTGATGAACGGCGCCGCGGTGAAATCTTGCACGGTCTTCGCGGTGCAGGCCGACGGAGCTGAAATTACCACGGTCGAGGGACTGGAGAAAGACGGTGAACTCCATCCTATTCAAAAAGCGTTTGGCGACTGCTACGGTCTCCAATGCGGGTACTGCACGCCCGGGCTCATGCTTTCTGCGCTACAACTGCTGAAGGACAACTCGAACCCGAACCAGAAGCAGATTCGGAAAGCGATAGCGGGAAATACCTGCCGATGCACCGGCTATCAGAATATTTTCAAAGCGATTGACACCGCCGCGGCGGCGATGAGGAGTTCCGGTCGTGGCGATTAAATTTGGAGGCGACTTCGAAGTAGCGCGCTCTCCGGAAGACGTGTACGACTTCCTGACGGATCCGCATAAGTTCGCGCCCTTGCTCCCGGAGTTTCAAGGCATGGAGGTGCAGGACGAGCGCCATTTTGCGGTGAAGGTGAACGTCGGCATCTCCTATATCAAGGGGACTGCGAATGTGAAAATGGAGCTTGCCGAAGCCATCCGCCCCAACCGCGCCCAATATAAGGGGCAGGGTAGTGTCGCGGGCGGAAATGTGTCGCTCACGGCAGGTTTCGATCTCGTTCCGGCAGGCGGAGGTACGAAAGTCGCCTGGCAAGGTGAGGCGCAGATCTTCGGACGCTTGACTTCCGTGGCAGGCGGTTTGCTGGAGCCGCTCGGAAAGAAAAATGTGCAGAAGCTGATTGATGGTTTGCAAGCGGCGTTGCGTTGAGGCGATATTGGATGCATCGGGAAGAGAGGCGACTTGACCGCGCGAACGAATAACGAGGGCTGGGTCGGCAAAGCGCTGCCAAGGAAGGAAGATAACCGTCTCCTGCGCGGGCGCGGCAAGTTCGTCGACGACATCAAGCTGCGTGACATGCTGTATCTCAAGTTTGTTCGCTCTCCGTACGCCCACGCAAAAGTGACCAACCTCGACACCTCCGCGGCGGAGGCAGTTTCCGGTGTGGTCTGCACGCTGACGGGCGCTGAAATCGCGAAACAGACGAATCCCTTCATTGAGATCGGTCCGGACCCGTTCGCGCGAATCAAAGATTATCCGCTGGCGGTTGCCAAAGTGCGCTATCAGGGAGAACCGGTGGCCGCTGTGGTTGCGACCTCGCCGCAGATTGCCGACGATGCTTCAGAACTGGTGCAAGTCGAGTACGAATATCAAGAGGCCGTGACCGACGGCGAAGAAGCCTTGCGGGATGCCGTTGTGCTTCACGAAGATGCGGGAACGAATCGGGTGTGGCGCGGAGTTTTCGAATACGGTGACATTGAAAAAGCGTTTCGCGAAGCGGCGCACATCGTGCGGATCGACAAGATGCATTTTCACCGGTTTTCCAGTACGCCACTGGAGAACAACGCGGTGATCGGTCAGTGGGACCGGAGCGATGAGCATATCTATTATTGGTGCAACAATTCCTTTCCTTCGTTCGCGATGCAGTTCATTGCGGCGCACCTCGGTGTCCCCATCGACAGAATTCGCGTTCAGACTTTCGATATCGGCGGCAGTTTTGGCATCAAGATCACCAATTATCCGCAAATGTCGGTTTGTGCCCTCGCGTCAAAAAAGGCCGGCGGCCGCCCCGTCAAGTGGATAGAGACGCGCTCCGAGCACAACATCTCGAGCGCGCACGGCAACGAGCGGACCTTCCGCGACACACGAGTGGCACTGGACAAGGATGGCGTCATCACCGCGATCGACTCGCGCCACATTGATGATTGCGGTGCCTATCCGCGCTATGAACCCCTCGGTTGCGTGATCTGGGCACAGGTGTTTCCGGGCGTTTACCGCTTCCGGAATGCGCGCATCGACTTCAGCCAGGCAGTAACCAACAAATGCCCCGTCGGACCGAACCGCGGTTACTCGCGGATGCAGCATCTGTGGTTCCTGGAGCGCGTCGTCGATATTTGCGCGCACCAATTGGGCATTGCTCCGGACGAGATGAGGCTGCGCAACTACATTCGTCCGGAAGAGTTTCCCTACACAACACCAAATGGCTGCGTCTACGATTCCGGCAACTATCCCAAGATGTTGCAGGTGGCGAAGGAGCGGATTGGCTGGGAGGATTGGAAGAAGAAGCAGGCCGCAGCGCGAGCGGCGGGACGCTGGATGGGGATCGGAATCGGCACTACGCTGGATTCCGGCACGAACAATTTTGGTCAGTCGCAAATCGTGAATCCCAATGCGCCATTTTCGGGGAATTCTCAGGGTGCAAATTGCAAGCTGGATATCTATGGCGAGGTTGTCGTCGCTGTCGGCTCTTGTCCGCAAGGCCAGGGTCACGAAACTACCGCAGCGCAAGTTGTCGCCGATGTCCTCAACATCCACCCGGACCTCGTTACCGTGCGCACGGGATTCGACACCGAGCGAAACGTTCATACCGGGGCTTCGGGCACATATGCGAGTCAATTTGCGGTCTCGGGCCTGTCCGCCGTGCACGGCGCGGCGCAGAAACTGAAGACCGAGATGAAGCGTCTGGCAGCTTTCCTCCTTGAATCAAAGGAAGAAAGCCTTGAATTCGGCGTCGGGCAGCAGGGGCCGCAGATTCTCGCGAAAGACAGCGGAAAGTCCGTCAACTATTGGCGATTGGCAAACATCGTCAACGTGAACTCTGCCGTTCTTCCCGCCGAACTCTACGAACTGACATTGAATTGCCGTTACATCTGGCGCGCCCCGTTCAAGGTTCCCGACACGGCAAAGAAATACGGCAGCTTGACACTGACTTACGCGTCACAGCTTCACATTGCCGTTGTGGAAATTGACCGGGACACGTTCATCCCGCGGATTCTGGACTACGTGGCGGTCGACGATTGCGGAAAAGTCATCAATCCTCCGATCGTCGAGGGTCAAGTGTACGGCGCAACAGCGCACGGGATCGGCGCCGCATTGATGGAAAACTGCGTCTACGACGCGGTTGGCAATATGCTCACGGCGACGTTCAGCGACTACACTCCGATCACTTCCATGAACATGCCCCACGTGAAATACGCTCATATCGAGACACCGTCTCCGCACAGTTACAGTGGCGCAAAGGGAATGGGAGAAGGCGGTGCCGCGCCCATTCATACGATTTCCGCCGCGCTGCAAGATGCTCTCTTTTCCAGCGGGGTTGTCGTAAGCGATTCCTTCAACAACGCAGACACCTTGTACCGCGCGACTGTGGCGAAAGAAATCTATCAGGCGGATAAACTGGTCAAGGTAGAAAAGAGGGTGTAACGCCGCACGAATATGAAGCGAGTTTGCATCGTCGGATGTGGCGCCATCGGCTCGCTTTACGCCGTGCATCTGGCGCGCGTCGTTGAGGTCTGGGCCTTTGTTCGCCGGGAAGAGCACGCGCTCGCTCTCAAGCGCGATGGATTACGTGTGAGCGGCAAGCACGAATTTCACGTCTCTCTTAAAGCCACGTCGCGTCCGGAAGAAATTCCTGACTGTGACCTCGCGATCGTTGCGACAAAGGCAAGGCAAGTCGAGGAATCCTTTGCACCGGTCGGACATCACTTCGATCACGGCGCCGTGGTTTCCGCACAAAACGGTCTGGGCAGTGAGGAACTCATCGCCGAGTGTACGCGCGGCCAAATTATTCGCGGCACAACCTTTATGAGCGGCACACGCCACAGTGACACGCATGTGCAATATGAATTGGACACGGCCACTTGGATGGGCCCGTTTGAGCCGCGGCATACACCCGTGGCGGTGGTCAAGGAAGCCGCCGAATTGATCATAACTGGCGGGTTGAAGGCCGAAGCACTTCCGGATGCTCGGCCCGCGCAATGGTCCAAACTGATCTTCAACGCTTCTGTCAACGGCGTCTCCGCTCTTACCGGCCTGCCGCACTCACCGCATTTTGCCGATGAAACGCAGCCTGAGAGCTTGGGACACTTACTCCACGATTTGATCGAGGAAGGGAAGCGCGTGGCGGAAGCTGCAGGAGTAAGGCTGCACGAAGATCCCTGGGCCATGAACAAAATCGGCGCGATGACCAACCATCCGCCATCCATGCTGTATGACGCGCGCCATCAGTTGCTCACCGAGGTGGATTTTTTGAGCGGAGCGATCGCCCGCGAGGCACGGCGCGCGGGAGTCTCTGCTCCGCTGCACAAGGCCGTCTACCAGTTGATTAAAGGCAAGGAAGCTTCCTGGACCTACAAGGAAGAAAATAAAGACGCGGTGGTCGAAAATGGCATGGCCCACTGACATCGCAAAACTCAGCCGCGTCCGCGCGCTGATGAAGGAGCAGGATCTGGATGCGCTCGTCGTCCGCGCGCCAGACAACGTCGTCTATCTATCGAACTATTGGTGCATGAAGGGCTATGACGCTCTTGTTTTCCCGCGCGAAGGCGAATCCACCCTGATCGCCCTCGAACCGCAACTCGCCGAGGCTCAGCGCAACTCCTGGACCAAAGACATCCGCTTGTTCAAAGGATACGACGAGAAGGATCCCCGGCCGCCTCAGTATCGGTCGCTTGAATCGGCAATCGATCTCTTGAAAGAGCGCAGCCTGACTAGAAAGATCGGTATTGAACTCAATATGGGTACGCAGTCTGCCGATCGCATGGTCGGCGAACCGACGACGCCGACGCAGATTTTCTTCGATTCCTTCCGCAAAGTGGCCGGCGAGGTGCTCGATGCAACGCCGCTGCTGAACGAAGCGCGCGCTATCAAAACTTTGCAGGAAATCGAGCGCATGGGCTTAGCCAATGAACTGGCAGCCCTCGCTATGGAGCATGTCCACGACCACATACGACCGGGGATGAAGGAAAGCGAAGTCGGCGCGATGTACGAAGGATTTGTTCATGGCTTGGGTGTCGGCTACAAGGGGAAAGTGGAAATGGCTCGCGCCTTCACACTTGTCTGGTCGGGAAAGGGAATTGCCACCTTTACGGCTACCGGTGACCGCCCTGTTCAGGAACACGAGCCCACGTTGCTGGAAATCTGGGTATGTGTGGATGGCTATTGGACGGACCTAACCAAGAATGTTTGTCCCGGCGACCTAACAGCTGAGTATCACCGCCTGCTCGATCTCTTGCTGAAGGTTTTCAACGAAGCGGTTTCTTATGCGAAAGATGGCGCGAGCTTTCCGGAACTGGATCGCTTGACGCGATCACGGATTGCCGCGGGCGGTTATCCGGGTCAGCCGTCGCATCCGATCTGTCACGGCGTTGGAGCTCGCGCCCACGAACCGCCATACGCGCATCAGGCCGGCACGGGAACGATTCGAAAGGGAATGGTTCTGGCGATTGAGCCGGGGATTTACTGGCCGGGCGGCGGCGGCTTGCGCTTGGAGGACAATTTTTGGATCACGGATGCGGGGAATCGAAAACTCTGCTCGTATCCAGATGATTTTCGGCTGGCGCGTGCCGCCGGCCAAGCGAGATGAACTCGTGACGACCCCGGCAAGAAACGTGAATCCGGCATCAGGCCTCGATCCCAAGATGGTCGAAAGCATTCTCGCTGCCGTATGCGAAGAGGAAATTGTCGCGATGGCCTGCGACGTCATCAACATTCCAAGCCCTACGGGCGAAGAGCAACAAATGGCTGAATACATGCGTGGCGTGTTCCGGCAGATGGGCTTGACTGTGACCTGGCAGGAAGTGGAAGAAGGACGTGCCAACGTCGTTGGCCGGTGGCTCGGCTCTGGCGGTGGAAAAAACCTGATGTTCAACGGCCACATGGACACGTCGAACACGGGTCGCGAGGAATTTCTTACCGGCATCGGTTACAAGCCTCACGCGATCGTCAAGGACGGTGTCATTTACGGTCTCGGCATCTACAACATGAAAGGCGCGCTCGTTTGCTACGCGCATGCGGTCAAGGCGTTGCACCGCGCTGGCGTGAAGCTCAAGGGCGACGTGATCATAGCGGCCGTCGCCGGCGAAATCGAGAAAACGCAGTGGGGCGAATACAAAGGCAAGGAATATCGTGGCTACGGATATGGCACCCACTACTTGGTGAATCACGGCGTGCTCCCGGACATGTGCATCCTGGGCGAGCCGACAGACATGCGCGTCGTGCTGGAGCACTTCGGTTCCATGTGGGTGCGCATTTCGTGCACCGGCATTTACGTCCACACGGCATTCTGCGAAGGCCGGGAAGAAATGAACTCCATCCGCCGCATGCATGAACTGATGGAGACGATTATGCAGTGGACGGCCAGCTGGGAGAAAAAGGCGGCCCACGGCGGAAAGAAGGCCATCGTCAATCTGGGCGGGATTCGTGGCGGCCACCCCTGGCGAGCCAGCCGCACACCAGAAAAAACCGATCTGTTTCTCGACGTGCGCGTCCCGCCGACGATTCCCATGAGCGAGGCACGCCGGGACATTCAAGCGGTTTTCTTCGATCTCGAACGGAAGCATCCGGACTGGGGTCTCGAATTCGAGACCTACGTGTCCGTTCCTGGCGCCCGCCTCAGGGAGGACCATCCCATGATTGCCGCCATTGACGGGAATCACGAGCGAGTGATGGGCAATCGCCCAGAGCGTGAGATTGTTACGTGGTGTTCCGACGCCAGCGTTCTCAGCCGCTATGGCATTGAAACCGTGAACTATGGACCTTCCAGCGGGCCGCGCGATGCGGAAGGAGAAAAGGTTCGCATCAAGACGCTGGTGGATATCACCAAGATCTACGCGCTGACCGCCGCGGAGATTTGCGGCGTGCAGTGATCTGCTGCTCGGAGGGAGCCATTGCCAAGTCAACCGGAAATCAATCGGCGTTTCAAGAACATTCGCGAAGCGATGGACCGCGAACACCTGGACGCTCTCATCGTCTGCGGAAACCAGTACGCCGGATTCGAAGGCGCAGTCTTCTATGTTTCAGGCTTTGAGATCGTTCACCGCTATGTCTACGTCCTGATTCCCCTCGAAGGCGAGCCGACACTTGTTTTTCCCCGCGAGGCGCGTTGGATTGGCGACAAGGCCAAACCGTGGATCAAGGATCAGGTCTGGCCGGACCTTCCTGGTCAGTGGCTCGCCGAGCGAGGCCGCGAAAAGGGTTGGAAGCACGTCGGCGTCTACGGCATGAATTTCGTGATGGCCGTTCGAGACTACCGTGAACTTGCAAATGCTGCTTTCGAGCTGGTTCCCTTCGATACCGCGTTCGACCTGGCGCGAGCGGTGAAGAGTGAAGAGGAGCTTGCCGAAGTGCGCGACGCGATGGACATCATCCTGGACGGCTTCTGGGCGCTGGTCTCCGCGTACGAGCCAGGCAAGACGGAAGCAGAAATCATGGCGCCAGCCGTGGAACGCTTCTTCGCGCGCGGTGCGGGTCCGCGGATGATGAATATCCTTCTCTCCGGCACCCATGGTGAAGCCGAAGCCGCGTTCAAGATCCCCGGAAATCGCGTCGTTGCCGTAGACGACCTTCTTCTCTATTCGCTCGAAGTCACCGGCTCGGGCTGTTATTGGGTGGAGTTTTCGCGGCCTATCATTAGCGGAAAAATCAGTCCGCGTACGCGGGCGATGGCGGATGCTTACCCCGAAGCGCTGGAAGAGGCGCGAAGATTAATGCGCGCGGGCGAGCTCGCCAGCAATGTTCATCGCACCGTCGCGGAAAAATTTGCCAAACACGGTTTCGCGCTCGGTCACCTCTCGGGTCACAGTATCGGCGCAACGATGCTCGAATATCCCGTCATCGGTGCAAAGAGTGACGTCGTCCTTCAGGAGAACATGATCTTCTCACTGCATCCTCAGGTGGTCGATCAGGATGGCAAAGTTTGCCTATACACGCAGGACACCTATCGCATCGGCAAGAGTGAGGGTGAATGCCTCGCTGATGTCCCTTGGAAATTCTTCACCGGTGCGGAAACGCGGCAGCGGGTGGCTTCCTAGAAGGTTGTTCAGTCACGGGCCTTTCCTACTGAGGGCGCCCTGGAGAGTTTGGAGTGAAATCGAAATGAAGATTGCTGTCATCGGGTGCGGTGCCGTTGGAAGCCTTTTCGCCGCGCATTTGGCCAAAGCCGGCGAAGTGGAAGTTTGGGCCTACGACGTTTGGAAAGAGCACATCGACGCGATCCGCGGCAGCGGCTTGCGAATCTCGGGTGCTTCCGAATTCACGGTTCGACTGAATGCTACCAGCGATCCAAAATCCTTGCCGCGCTGCGATTACGGCATCGTCGCCACGAAAGCCATTCATACGCGAGCTGCAATTGCTCAAGTGGCTCACGCGTTTGATGAAGATAGCGCCGTTTGCTCCGTCCAGAACGGCGTTGGCAATGAAGAAATTCTCGCCGAACATGTGAAATGCATCATCCGGGGCACGACTTTCCCCGCGGGCCATCCCATTGCACCCGGCCACATCGGTTTCGACATCACAGGCGATACCTGGATTGGGCCCTTCGAGCCTACGAACACGCCCTATGCAAAGGTGGAAGAACTCGCCAGTTTCATCAGCCGCTCCGGCATGAACGCGATCCCGTTGCGGGATGCCCGTGGCGCTCAGTGGACCAAGCTTATTTTCAATGCTTCAACGAATCCCGTCGGTGCTCTCACGCTACTTCACCATGGCGCCGCCACGCGCTTCGCTCCCACGGGTCAATTGTTCAATGATCTGATCGACGAGGGCGAAGCTGTTGCCGCAAAGATGGGAATCAAACTTCATGGGGATCCACGACAACTCGTTCAGAAAGGCGCCAACGCCCCCGGCAAGCACCGCGCCAGCATGCTGCAAGACGTTTTGGCTAAGCGCCAGACAGAAGTCGATTTCATGAACGGCGCCATCGCTGAGTGGGGCCAAAAAGTCGGCGTCCCCACCCCCCTGAACCGAGCGCTCTGGCAATTGACGAAGGGTCTCGAGCATTCCTGGCAGGACCCCGACTAGAGGAGCTCAAAACGCGAAATGCCCCTACCTTTTAATATGGGCGTATTGCAGCTCAGCATGGAGCCGGTCCACGAAACCGTCGCCATGGCCAAAGCGTGCGAGGATGCCGGCTTTGATGCATTCTGGATCGCCGAAGCCTATCCCTGGTGGCGTAAGCACGGTTTTGAAGCTCGCTCTTCGACGGCCATTCTTGCCGTCATCGCCGCGCAGACGCGCCGGATCCAGCTTGGCTGGGGCATTATCTCTCCTTACACGCGCCATCCGGTGCAGGTTGCGATGGAAGCGCGCGTCATGCAGGATCTTGCCGGCGACCGCTTTCTTCTGGGCCTCGGCGCCTCCAAGATCTTTATGAAAGAAATCGGTGAGGGTGAAGGCGAAAAAGTCGGCCCCGCCACGGTCATGAGCGAAAGCATTGATATCGTTAAGGGCGTTCTCCGTGGCGGTCCGTTTGAATATCGGGGAAAAGTCTTTGCTGCATCCGTTCCGCCGCTGAAGTCGGACGCTCATGCGACCACTAAACTGCCGCCGATCTATGTCGCAGGCACTGGCCCGGTCATGCAAAAGATGTCCGGCTCGATTAGCGACGGCTTGCTCACGGCCAGTATCACCACGCCGGCGTTTGTTCGTTACTCACTCAAGAATCTCGAAGAGGGCGCTCGCAAAGTGGGGAAGAACTTGTCCGACCTGGTGCTCGGGTCGGTCATCGTCGGCAGTATTGGCCGTGATTCTACTAAGGGCAAGGAAGGCGCTCGCGAACAGGCGGCAATGTATCTCGCCAACAAGGTGCAGAACATCAGAGGTTCGGCCGACGTTCTCCTCGATTGCGCTGGCCTCACTTTTGAAGAGCTTCAGCCAGTCGCCGATGCCATGGAAAAAGGCGGGTGCAAAGCCGCGGCCAAAGCGGTCACCGATGAAATGTTGCGCAAAGTTTGCGCGATTGCCGGCACGCCCGACGAATGTATCGCCCGTATAGAGGAATATCGCGCGGCCGGTTGCACGAACATCATGCTCGAAATCTGGGGTGATGACCGGACCGGCCAAGCCAAGCTTTTCGGTGAAGCTGTTCTACCGCATTTCAGGAATTAGCGGCAGAATCAGTTTTCATCACATAATCATCAATTGCCGATTCTTCTGGAGCTTTCATGCGACTCGTGACATTTCAAAATTCGGTCGGTGCCTCCCGCATCGGCGCGTTTGTTGGGGGCGGCCAGGTAGTGGATTTGAATTCCGCCTGCTCCTTGTATCTCAAGGAACATAAAAACGAGCAGTCGTTTGAACGCATGGCAGACGCGCTGGTCCCATCCAATATGCGCGGCCTCTTCGAGGGTGGCGATACCAGCCTTGATGGCGCACGCGAGGCCCTAGAGTTTGCGCTACAGCAGGGAAACAAGGCTCGAGGTCCACAAGGTCAACCGATCTTCTATGATCTTTCTTCTGTCAAGCTCAAAGCGCCCATCATTCCCAAGAAATTCTTCCATACCGCCGGAAATTTCCGTGAACACCACGAGGAAGCCACAAAGGCCGGCTTCTCTCATCCTGTCATGCCCTGGATCGTCTTCTTCCAGAATGTCGACGCCATCATAGGCCATGACGAGCCGGTGATCTACCCCGGACATCTTACCCAGGAACTCGACTACGAGTTGGAGTTGGCAGTCGTTCTCAAGAAAGGTGGCAAGCACTTCACTCCCGAGGACGCCCCGAGCCACATCGGTGGATATGTCATTTTCAACGACATCACCGCCCGCGACATTCAGCGCCGTGAAATGAAATCCGGTGTCTTCAGCTTCTGCAAAGCTATCGACACGTTTTGCCCCCTCGGCCCTTGGATCGTCACTGCCGATGAGCTTCCGGATCCACACAATCTCGCGATGGAGTTGCGAGTCAATGGCCAGCGTCGCCAGGAGTCACATTCCGGCAAAATGTCCGTAAAAATCCCCCAAATCCTCTCCCACTATTCGCCGATGGGCTACAGTGCCGGAGATGTCGTCTCCACGGGAACCGTCTCTGGCGTCGCCGCATTCTCTGGTGATCCTAAAGCGTGGTATCTCAAGCCCGGAGACGTCATGGAATGTGAGATCGAGAAGATCGGAGTGCTTCGCAACCCCGTCATCTCCTGGGAGGCAGCCTACGGGTACAAGCCGGTCACTCTCGCAACGCAAGAGGCTTACCGTTATTGATCTGTGCATAAATAATGCAATATTCAGAGCAAAAAAGGGGGCAGATCCGACTGAAGGATGCAGCCTCGCAGTTTCTCTGGTGAGGTTCGAATGGCTTCGATCGAACGAAGGATGTCTTCCATCAACTCATCGACATCCTTGGGGCAGCTATTGGCGAGTTCCCGCTTGGCCAGAGACCAGACTCCTTCATCGGGGTTGAGTTCCGGGGCATAGGAGGGAAAGTGCTCGATGGAGAGACGCGGGTGTTGACGAAGGAGTTTCTGGAGTGGTTCCCCCTGATGGGTGGTGGAGTTATCCAGCAGAACAATGACCGGCCCGCGCAGGTGCCGCAGCAACTCACGCAGAAACACACAGACCTCTTCCTGTGCGATGTTGTCAAAGAAGAGTAGAGAGTAGAGGCCCAGGTGGTGTCGCTTGGGGCTCAGCGAAATTCCTGAAATGACAGAAATCTTGTCCCGTCGCCCTTGGCGATGACGATGGATAGGGGTTTGCTCTTGGGGAGCCCAGGTTTTTGCCACATGGGGAATTAAGAGGAAGCCCGATTCATCGGCAAAGACTATATGGGCGCCCAGCCGAGCAAAGTTTTTTTTACCCGTGCCCATTCCTTCTGTTTCCAGAGTTCGATGGCCTTCTCCTTGCGCTCGATGGCGCGCCGTTCTGGTTTTTGATGGCTCCAGTTCAGGCGGTGCATCAACCGCCCGACATGAGCGCGGTGGTAACGAACGCCGAACTCCGCTTTGATGAGCTTGCCGATTCGCGTCGTGGTCCACGAGTTGGTGCGGTACCCGAACGCCAGCGGCCCGCGAAGGAGCAACTTCACCAAGCGGCGCCGCTGGGTCAGTCCCAGACGGAGAGGACGGCCCGGGGAGAATCGCACCCGTAATGCTTGCTCGCCGCCACGCTGGCGGGAATCGCGCCAGCGCATGACAGAACTGGGGTCGCACGGGATGCGACGCCCCACTTCGTTGAGCGAGTACCCCTGCCAATGGACAACTCTCCAAGCTCCGATATTTGGGTTAGCGAACTCAACGCCCGTACCGAAATTCGCTCCGCCTTCCCGCGTTCAACCGTCCGTATCTACGACACGACTCTTCGCGACAAAGGGATCCTCTCCAGCCCCCTGGCAGGTCCTATCGGGGATGTGCACCACTTTTTTCAGCTCTCTATTGCTATAGAATAAGAATGCTCGGCCGGCCGCCGGTAAGTTGACGGCATTTGGGAGATACGATGGACCGCTCGCATTTTTATTCCATCATGAACGGGGAAGGAACGCTCGACTACGAAATCTATTTGAACACCAAGGCGCTTCTTTCCTGCCAAAAGGATTTCAAGGATTTCTGCAACGCGGACGAGCTGCAATTTCAGGTCGTCCACCAGGTGGAAGAAATGTGGATGAAGCTGATTGGGTATACGCTTCTCGACATTGACGACTACCTTCAGAAGGAAAACACCCACAGGGTAATTACGCTGTTTCGCCGCGCGCACATTGCTTTGCGTCTTATGACCGAGCAGCTCACCCTCCTCGAAACGATGTCCCCGAAGGAATATCAGGAGATCCGTCTTCAGCTGGGCAACGGCAGCGGCCAGGAGTCTCCGGGTTTCCGCTGCCTGCTCAAGATGCATCCGCACATCTGGCACTCCTTCAAGTCGTACTATCTCGAGAAGCAAAACCTGACGATCGAACAAATCTACAACTCCAATTATTCACATTCGGACGCCTACGTGGTGGCCGAGGCCCTGGTGGAATATGACGAACTATTTCAACGCTTTCGCTTCGTGCACCTTCAACTGATTCATCGAAGCATCGGACTCGGCTCGGAGTCTCTCAAGGGCCGCTCGGTCGAGCTCTTAAACGAAGGCCTTCGCGCCCGCTTTTTCCCAGAGTTGTGGGAGATCCGCCACCAGATGACGGACTCCTGGGGCGCACAATACGGCCGTGTTCGGGATTCGATCGGCGGGCACTAACACTCCAAGAAAGACGCATGGCCGGCCTGGCTCTTCGGTGTGCAGCTGATTCTCAAACTCTTCCAGAGCATATGGAAGAACTTCCACTGGCGCGGCACTTTCGCGATTACCACCTGATCGATATGTCACGGCATTAACGTCTGAAAGACAACAACGAAGAACTCATCGCTCCGAAAGAATCCGAAATCGTGCGGGATCTTTAAAAAGTCAAAAAGCAATCTAAACGATCCCAACTGTAATCGCAAACTAGCGGGATCAAGACGGACTGAATAAATTCTGAGAGATGTTGGGCACGGGCACGTCATTTGTGTGCGACAAGGAATGCCGAAAAGTGATGAGCGGTTCGGGGGATACGACGGGACTCGAACTCGCTATTTCCTGCGTGACGGGCAGGTAGACTTCCTCGTAGTCAACGAGGTGCTCCTAAGCTAAAGTACGCTGGTGCAATCACTTGGCTGTACCGGCGCGCTCGTTAGATCGATAAAGCGAGCACCGCTCTTCGAGAATGGTGTAAATCCTTAGAATCTGGTGGACGAGAGGGGATTCGAACCCCCGGCCTCCTCATTGCGAACAGTGGGGAAAATCAGCTAAGGCAAGGCGCCACAATCACTTAGCTATTTTCACGAGGCCCTTAATTGGCAAACGTGGCAAACCGGTTTTCTCTTTGTCTCAGTGCAGTTCGACGGTGAGAAGCCGGATAAAATCACGCGCGATGCCTGTGCCTGTAACGACGACAAAGTCATTTTCGAGAGCCCTCTGAATTGGACAACCGGGAGTTTTATTTTCGCGAAGCAGAGGGAGTACGAAAATGGGCCTCCCGCTCCGGAGCCCAGTGGCGAAACTATCGTGCGAGGCCGCGACCGAGGAAAACGCAAAGAGGCGGAGGTTTATGCCCCTGGCCCAAGTTACCGGTAAGGCGAACTTATCAGATTGAGATGAGAAGGCCGGTCTCCCGCGGGATGCGATACGCTCCCAATGATCGACGTGCTCGAGGCACAAAGAAAAGGAGACCGGCTATGAAGAAGATTAGCACTGTGCAGATATTCGAGAGTGAAATTTTCAAGGAGCAAAGGTTGACGATCGGTATGGATCTTGGAGATCGCTCGTCGTGCTATTGCGTTTTGGATGAAGCGGGGAGAATCCTTCTGGAACAGAAAGTGGCGATGATACCGGAAGCGATGAAGCAGACATTTTCGAAGATACCGCGGAGTCTTATCGCCCTGGAGACGGGAACACATTCCCCTTGGGTCAGCCGGCTGTTAACGGAGCTGGGACACGAAGTAATCGTGGCGCACGCGCAAAAAGTGCAATTGATCACCAAGAGCAATCGAAAAGACGATCGACACGATGCGCGGACACTGGCACGGCTGGCAAGAATCGATCCTGAGCTATTGGGGCCGGTGCGGCATCGCAGCGCGCAAGCACAGATTCATCTGACGGTGATCCGGGCGCGGGCCGAACTGGTGCGTGCGCGAACAGCCATGGTGAACGCAGCACGCGGGTTGGTGAAGTCTTATGGGCAGCGGCTGCCCAAGTGTGGCACGCGGAAGGTGAGCCGGGAGCTGGGCGCGGGATTGCCCGCCGAGTTAGGCGAGGTTCTGGAGCCGCTGCTCAAAGAAATCGAATCGCTGAACGAGCGCATCAAGGAATACGACGAGCGGATGGAGAAAATCGCCAGGGAGAGCTACCCGCACGTCGAGTTGCTCAAACAGGTGAAGGGGGTAGGAACACAGATCGCGCTGACGTATGTCCTGACCCTAGACGACCCGCAGCGGTTCGCGAAGAGTCGCGAGGTGGGATGTTTTCTCGGATTAAAACCTGGGCGCAGAGACTCCGGAGAAAGCCAGCCGCAGCTGCACATCAGCAAAGAAGGAGACCGCTATTTGAGAACGATGCTGGTGCAAGGGGCGCACTACATCCTGGGACCCTTTGGAGAAGACAGTGATCTGCGGCGCTGGGGGCTAAGACTTGCGGGGCGCGGAGGGAAAAGTGCCAAGAAGCGAGCCGTTGTTGCAGTGGCGAGAAAGCTAGCGGTACTGCTGCATCGGTTGTGGGTGAGTGGAGAGGTGTACGAACCACTGCGGAATAGCCAGAAGGCGATGCGCGCCGTGGCCTAGAGTGAAGGAAACCCCACAAAAAAGGGGATGCTAGGGGTCGACGGAGTTGGCGATCGTCGTTCCCAAGCGATCCTGGCTCGCAATTTCTCTCTGAAAACTGGGAAAGACAAGAAGAAAGAAAAGGAGCATACAAGAAAAGGAAAAAGATTCCGACAGCCGAGCTCAACCGCCGAGATCAGGTGACTGCGACTAACTCCTGGCCCAACTTCCCTTCTAGCCCACATCATTCGTGAAGGCTGACCTTGCGACAAATTTTTTGTCACTGCGAAAGGATACGCGACGAGGAAAGAATTTGCTTCAACGGAAAGACTGATTCGAAGGCTGTTAGCGAGGTTCGCAGCCAGATTTTGAC
>WNFR01004726.1_pt1 | contig 29655 bp, 30 predicted proteins | sample 5400221 | NCBI WGS metagenome assembly WNFR01 (sample SAMN13153357, study PRJNA577476) | soil metagenome | isolation source: 40 cm soil under Madrone tree | place: USA:California | collected 2016-06-14
CCAGCGCTTTCTCGATGGCCCTGTCGAAATTGGCTTCCACGCTCTTGCGCGATATTCTGCGGCGCAGGAAATCCGCCCACAGGAATTCGCTGAACGGTGTTGTGTCCTTCGCAAAACCGCCGACCCGCCGCAACTCGCCGGCGAGGCTGCGGAACGGATCGTCCTTGAGGTCCTTCACCGTTTTCGGGATGTCCCTGAATTGCCGGCGTTCGCCCTTGGCGTCGTAGGGATAGACCCACCTGTGATTATCGAGCACGCCCCAGAACGCGTCACGATCGACCATGGTGAGGTCGGCGATGATGGTCACGAGAATGTCCTTTACGCCTTCATCGTGAAGTGCGCGCGCCAAATGATGGTGGTCGACCACGTAGTGGCGCTTGTCCGGTCCCAGAACCACCGGGATCATATGTTTGCCCAGAAGCTCCGCCTGCTTTTTATTCGACTCGTGGCCCCGCCAGCGCTTGCGCTTTTCCTTGACCTCTCTCATTCCGACGGTCATCTGCGTCGGATGCAGCGAGAGTATTGGAATCGGATGGAGCATCGGTTCGCGCGTATTCGCCATGACTTGAAACCCCTGCCTGACCGCCAAAAATCCCTCTGAAATTCACCCGATTATGCCATGATGGCGCAGTCGATCAAATGCCTTTGCCCAGAGCCCGATCCGCAAAGGTGGAGTCCGGTTTTGCGTCCGATCTCGCTCTAAACTATTTAAGAGCGCATGATCTGTTCGCCAAACCGTTCACACTTTGGCGGATCATGCGCTAGCGCCTCGAGAGATTTAGAAAGATGTTCAAAAGCCAGACCGAGCGAACACCGAAGGCGCGGGTCGTCCTGCTTGGCGGTCGCGAAGTCATCGCGGAGGGCCTTCATCTCAATTTTTGGGCCGACATCAGCCATCGCTGCATGACGGCCTCATGGCCGGCTTTCATCGCCGGAGCCGCGCTGGTATTTATCGTCTTCAATGCGGTTTTCGCATCGTTCTACTGGATCGGAAATCAGCCGATCTCGAACGTGCCTGGCGGCGCCTACATCGACTACCTCTATTTCAGCATCGAGACGCTTTCGACCGCCGGCTACGGCGACATGCATCCGCAGACCCACTACGGACATTTCATCGCGACGGTGGAGCTCTTCACCGGCATCTTTTCGATGTCGCTGATGACCGGGCTGATCTTTGCGCGGTTCTCGCGGCCAAACGCCCGATTGCTGTTCGCCGACAACCCGGTCATTTCGAACCATGAGGGCAAGCCAACCCTGATGGTTCGCTTCGCCAACGCGCGTCACAACGTCATCGGCAATGCCGCGGCCAGGTTGTGGCTGCTCAAAAATGTTGTGAGCATGGAGGGCCAGTCGCTTCGAAGGTTCTACGAGCTGCCACTGGTGCGGAACGAGCATCCCGCGCTCGCGTTAAGCTGGACACTCTACCACGTGCTCGATGAGGAAAGCCCACTTTACGGGCTCAACGCCGATGACCTCGATGCGTCAAACGTTTCATTAATTGTGGTGGTGTCCGGATATGACGTTGTTGCGGCGCAAACCGTCCACGCACGAAAATCCTACGATCATCCCGACATTCGTTTTGGGCACCGCTACGCCGATATTCTCGGCATCGCGGAAGATGGTCGGCTTCGAATCGACTACGGCCGGTTCCATCAAACTTTGGAGGGATAGATAATCGCATCCGTGCCATGCCAACATTTTCTGTGAGACGCGTCGCGAGCGTGCTAAATAAGATCAGGATGTCCCGGGACTGACACCAGTGAAAACCCAGCGGCCCATTGCATCGGAAGAAGAGCATCGCGTGCTCAAGTTCCGGCCGCGCACCATGGCTCACCCTCCGGGCCGGCGGGGTCAACCGGCCGGCCAGGCTCTTGAGGAGGACGCCCGGCCAGAGCCGAATGATTTGTCGCGCTACGAGCGAGACCGGAGTGAACCGGACGATTTTCGCCAACGCATGCTGGCGAACGTCGCGGCCTTCGCCTTTACCGTGGCGCTGACGGCCATCGGAATATGGCTAGCCATGAGCATTGCGGATCTGCGCAAGACCCAGGACTGCGTGCTGATGGGACGGCGCGACTGCGCGCGCATTTCCACGCCGCATATCTGACATTTCCCGGCCAGGCTGACCTGTTTGGCCCTTAAATCCGATTTGACAGGCATCGCCCGCCTCCATTGAACTCGGGGCGTCGCTCCGATATACGGGCACTCGACTGCGGGCGGCGGATGGGGCATTCCCGGGCGTGCGCCCGCCTGCCGTGCCATTCCGGAATTTATCATCAATATATCAAAGGCTTAGTGATGTCCTCCACATTCGATCAGGTCGCCACGATTATCGCTGAAACCTGCGACATACCGCGCGACACGATCACGCCCGAAAGCCACGCAATCGACGATTTGGGGATCGACAGCCTCGATTTTCTCGACATTGCGTTCGCAATCGACAAGGCGTTCGGGATCAAGTTACCGCTGGAAAAATGGACCCAGGAAGTCAACGACGGCAAGGCGACCACCGAGCAGTATTTTGTCCTGAAAAACCTCAGCGCGCGCATCGACGAATTGGTCGCCGCCAAGGGCGCGTAGCCGCCCCGCCATGCATCTCGAATATTTCCAATTGATCGACCGCATCACCGACCTCAACATCGGTGAGAAAACCATTACGGTCGAGGCTCAAGTTCCCGAGAAGAACACCATCTTCGAGGGTCACTTTCCGGGGTATCCCTTGATGCCTGGAGTGCTGCTGATCGAAGCCATGGCGCAGACGTCCGGCTGGCTGCTGATCGCGCTGATGAAATTCGAGCGCATGCCGTTTCTGGGCGCGGTCAAGGAAGCCAAGATGCGGGGTTTCGTCAGCCCCGGGGAGATGCTGAAAATAGATGCCAGCATCGTTCATGAAGGTTCGGGTTTTGCCATTACCTCTGCGAAGGTCAGCGTCGGCGACGAACTGAGGTGCAATGCTACGATCACGTTCCGTCACGTCCCCTTCCCAAATCCAGATCTGCGCGGATACATGGACGCCATGGCCAAGCGCATCGGGTTTCCGCAAGAACTGATCGCCCATGACTGAGACGAAACCTTCCGCGGAAGTCTGGATCACCGGCATTGGTCTGGCGACCTCGCTTGGCGAAGGGCTGGATGCGAACTGGGATGCGCTCAATCAGCGGCGCATCAACGTCGATGAGAAGAATTTCGCGCCGTACATCGTTCATCCCTGGGTGCCGGTAAATCTTGACACGCAGATCCCCAAAAAGGGCGATCAGCGCCAGATGGAAGCCTGGCAGCGCATCGGGACTTATGCCGCCGGGCTGGCGCTGGATTCCGCCGGCGTCAAGGGTAACAAGGAAATCCTCGGACGGATGGACATGATCGTGGCCGCCGGCGGCGGCGAACGCGATCTCGCGGTGGACTGCAACATTCTGACGTCGGACGCGAAGGGCAATTCCGCGCCCGGCTTTCTCAACGAACGACTGATGAACGATCTGCGTCCGACGCTTTTTCTGGCGCAGCTTTCGAACCTGCTGGCCGGCAACATCGCCATCGTGCACGGCGTAACCGGATCGTCGCGCACTTTCATGGGTGAGGAAGCCGCGGGCGTTGACGCGGCGCGGATCGCGCTCGCACGTATCGCCGGCGGTCAGAGCGACATCGCGTTGATCGGTGGCTCGCAAAACGGCGAACGCAAGGACCTCTTGGTTCTCTACGAGTTCGGCGACTTCAACCTCAAGGACAAATTTGCGCCGGTTTGGGCGCGCCAGAAACACGCAGGCTTTGCGCTCGGCTCTGCCGGCGCCTTTCTCGTCATCGAGTCCAAAGCTCATGCGCAAGCACGCGGCGCAAAGCCCTATGCGCGCCTGACCAACGTCGTCGCCGATCTGGCGCGTCGCAGGCACCCCGGCGAGATTACGAAGTCTCTGGAAACACTTTGGTCCAAGCTTGGCATACGCAACGACAATGGCGGCCTCATCACCGGCGTGACCGGTGCTGAACCAGTTACGTCCGAGGAGCGGGCTTTCCTCAGCCAACATCCGGGTTACGCCGTACGCGCCACGGGGACGATGTTCGGCCATACAATGGAAACGCAATTTCCGTTGGGGCTTGCGCTTGCTGCGCTTTCGATCTCGCGCGGCGCATTGTTTCCGCCGAACGATCCTACGGGGCTGGAGGTTGAAATGTCCAAACCCCCGACCCAGATTGTCGTGGTGGGGACCGGCCATTGGCGGGGCGAAGGCATGGCGCTAGTCGAAGCAATCAGCTGAACCGGTCCAACGGGCCGATGGAGTGGTTATGACCGCTACGCGCGATAAATTCGGAAGGCCGATCGTCGTCGTCACCGGCATGGGCGTCGTGACGTCGCTCGGCTCGGGCAAGGCCGACAACTGGAAAAAACTCACCGCGGGCGAATCCGGCATTCGGACCATCACGCGTTTTCCCACCGATGGCCTGAAAACGACGATGGCTGGAACGGTTGATTTCGTGCCGGTCGAGCCTTTTTCCTCGACCGATCTTTCGGAGCGGCTTGCCGATATCGCCACCGAAGAAGCCATCGCGCAGTCGGCGATCGGGAGCAAAGGCGATTTTCCCGGGCCGCTGTTTCTTGCCGTCGCCCCTATCGAGGTCGAGTGGCCGCAACGGCTGGAGCTTGGACGCGAGATCGGAGCAACCGAGTTCGATTACGACGCCCTCCTGCGCGTCAGCGGCGGCGGAAAGTTCACGCAATATCACCGGCGTTTTCTGTTCGGTTCGGTATCGGATCATCTGGCGGAGACTTTCGGCACCAAAGGTTCGCCGATTTCGCTCTCCACGGCATGCGCATCCGGCGCCAGCGCGATCCAGCTTGGCGTCGAGGCCATCCGTCGCGGCGAAGCCGACGCCGCGCTGTGCGTCGCAACCGACGGATCGGTCAATCCGGAAGCCCTGGTCCGGTTCTCATTGCTATCGGCGCTTTCGACTCAGAACGATCCGCCGCAGGCTGCGGTCCGGCCGTTTTCGAAAAACCGCGACGGTTTCGTCATGGCCGAGGGCGCAGGTGCGCTGGTGCTGGAAAGCTACGAAGCCGCCAGCGCGCGCGGCGCCAAGATCCTCGGTATCGTCGCCGGCTGCGGCGAACTTGCGGATTCATTCCACCGCACCCGCTCCAGTCCCGACGGCAAGCCGATCATCGGATGCGTGCGCAATGCATTATCTGATGCCGGCATCGTCCCCGACCAGATCGACTACATCAACGCCCACGGCACCGGCACGCCGGAAAACGACAAGATGGAATATCTGGGCATCTCGACGGTGTTCGGCGAGCGCACCAGCCAGATTCCGGTATCCTCCAACAAGTCGATGGTTGGCCACACCCTCTCCGCGGCGGGCGCCGTCGAAGCTGTGTTTTCGCTGCTGACGCTCGAGCACCAGCGGATTCCGCCGACCATCAATTACGATGTTCCGGACCCGGCGATCCCGTTCGACGTGGTCCCCAACAAGGCGCGCGACGCTCGGGTCACCGCTGTGATGTCGAATTCGTTCGGCTTCGGCGGCCAGAATGCCTCGCTGGTTCTGACGCGTGAACCGATCTAGCAAGCTTGCCATTTTCCAATGAGCCGCTTGCTCCTTCGAGCCAAAGCCCGTATTCGCGACGCCGATCAAGACCGCGAACCTGTTCGGCCGGATCGCCCGCCTGATCGGACCTGTCATGCGCGAGCAGCGGATCGGTCGCGCCAATCTGACCGCCGCGTTCCCGGAAAAATCGCCCGAGGAGATCGAGGCCATTCTGGCTGGCGTCTGGGATAATCTCGGTCGCGTCGGCGCCGAATTCGCTCATCTCGATCATATCTGGGAGCACGATCCCGCGCACCCCGAGGATAGCCGCATCGAAATCGAGCCGCGCACCCACGAACTGTTTGCGCAGTTGCGGCTCGACGGCAAGCCAGCCTTGATCTTTGCAAGCCACCTCGGCAACTGGGAACTGCCCGCTTTGGCCGCTGTCGCGCACGGGCTGGACGCCGCGATCCTGTATCGCCGGCCGAACATCGCCTCAGCCGACCGCATCATCCAGGATATGCGCGCTGTAAAAATGGGCACGCTGATTCCAGCCGGCCGTGATGCACCGCTAAAGCTTGCAGAAGCCCTGCAAAACGGCCAGCACGTCGCGATGCTGGTCGACCAGTACCTTACCAACGGCGTCGAGGTTACGTTCTTCGGCCGCAAAACCCGGGCCAATCCTCGCGCCGAACTATCCGAAGAAGTAAAGCCGGTGCGCGACGCTGCCGGCCAAATCGATATTCAGGGAACGATGCAAACCATTACGTCGGTGGTCGAGGGCTGGATTCGCGAATATCCCGACCAGTGGCTGTGGCTGCATCGCCGCTGGCGATAGGGGCCCCGCTCAGCCGATATTTTTTATCAGTTGCACAATACCCGCTTCGCTTCGAGCAATCTCGTCTTCGCTCCAGACCTGACGGGTCCAGCCAAGTTTTTCATAAAATCCGACGGCATCGGACGCTGAATTAATGACAAGATGCTGCGCCCCCAGCGCAAGCGCGCGGTCTTCAACTAACTCCATCAGCTTGCGACCGTGACCTTGTCTGTGCGCGTCGCTGACTATCGCAACAAGCCTCACGGCAGCGACGGCGCTCCCGAAATCATCCAGACGCGTTGTACCGATGCTGCGCCCGGCGAGCTTGAGTAAAAGCGGATAACGGTTGGGTCGGTATTCACCTTCATGGCAGTCGGCGTAATTCGAACGACCCCGCGCCTCCCAGAGGACGCTGCGGCGGATGGCATGGTAGGCGTGCCAATCCGCTTCATTCTCGACATCGACGAGGCGGTAAGTCACGGCGCTATCGTCCGGTCTTGACCCGTGTCCAGAGCCGGTTGATGACGCGCTGCGTGGCGGGATCGCGGGCGGTGATCACGAACAGCTTCCCGAGTGTCGCCTCGTCCGGGTAAACGTTCTTGTCATTGAGAATTTTCGGGTCGACCAGCTTCTGGCTCGCCAGGTTGCCGTTAGCGTAGGACAAAAATTCGGAATTCTTTGCCGCGACCTCGGGCCGGTAGAGATAATTGATCAACTCATAGGCCTCCGTGACATTCTTCGCATCGGCCGGGATTGCCAGGTTGTCGAAAAACATCTGCGCGCCTTCCTTCGGGATGGCATAGCCGATCTCGATGCCATTTTTTGCTTCCGCAGCCCGGCTTCGCGCCTGCATGATGTCGCCGGACCACCCCACCACGAAGCAAATTTCTCCGGTGGCCAGCGCGCTCAGATATTCCGATGAATGAAACTTGCGCACATATGGTCTGATTTTCAGGACGAGATCGGCGGCCTGTTCAAGGTCAGCCTGCTTGGTCGAATTGGGATCGAGCCCGAGATAGCTCAATGCCGCCGGAAAAATATCATCGGCGGAATCCAGCATGTGAATGCCGCAATCCCTGAACTTCGCCAGGTTCTCCGGTTTGAAGACGATGTCCCAACTGTCGATCCTGGCGTCGGCTCCGAGGATTTTCTGCATCGACTTTATGTTGTAGCCTATGCCGGTCGTGCCCCACATGTAGTTGGCGGCATATGCATTGCCGGGATCGTAGATAGCGAGCCGTTTCGTCACCACCGGCCAGGCATTGGCGAGGTTCGGCAGCTTCGACTTATCGAGCTTCCGGAAAACATTCGCCATAATCTGGCGCTGCAGGAAGTAGGCTGTGGGGACGACAACATCATAGCCGGACTTCCCGGCTAGCAATCGTGTCTCCAGCGTCTCGTTGGCATCGAACGTGTCGTAGACGACCTTGATACCGGTTTCCTTGGTAAAGTCTTCGAGCACCCCCGGCGCCATATAGCTCGACCAATTATAGAAATTGACAGTGCGCTCCTCCGCCCTGGCTGAAGGCGATAGCAATGCGAGGACGGCGGCAACCGCGGCAACAAATCGAGTTCGATGGCGGATCCAGCCACGCATCATTGTTACCCCTTATCGGCGGTGCACCGCGTCCGACAGACGTTCCAGCGCGGTGTCGAGAGTTGCATCCTTCTTGGCAAAACAAAAACGCACGACCGACGTCACCGCTTCCTTTTCATAGAAGGCCGACACCGGGATAGCCGCGACCTTGTAATCGGTCACGATGCGCTTGCAGAACGCCTCGTCGGTCTCGTTAAGACCCAGCGGCGAAAGGTCGACTGTGAGGAAGTAGGTGCCCTGCGACCGAAGAACCGGGAAGCCGATGCTCTCCAAGCCCTCGGTGAGACGGTCGCGGCTCCGCGCCAATTCCTTGCGCATTTGATAAAAATAATCCGCCGGCTTGCCGAGGCCATAGGCGACCGCCGCCTGAAGGTTTGGCGCGGTGGTGAAGGTGAGAAACTGGTGCACCTTCGCAGCGACGCGCAACAGCGGAGGCGCAGCGCAGACAAAGCCGATCTTCCAGCCCGTCAGTGAAAAAATCTTGCCTGCGGAACCGACCTTGATGGTGCGCTCGCGCATTCCCGGAATTGTAATCAGCGGAATATGTTCGCGGCCATCGAAGATCACATGCTCCCATACTTCGTCGCAGATCGCGATCGTATCGAACTCCTGACAGTACCGCGCCAGCAGTTCGAGGTCCTCGCGCGGATAGACCACCGCGGCGGGATTGAGCGGATTGTTGAAGAGGATCGCCTTTGTCTTGTGGTTGAAAACGCTTCGCAGCGCTTCCTCCGTCAACCGCCAATGCGGCGGTTCGAGGCGCACCAGACGCGGTATGCCTCCGGCCTGACGTATAATCGGAAGATAGGAGTCGTACACCGGCTGGAAAACGACGACCTCGTCGCCGGGCTCGACCACGGCAAGGATCGCGCTGGTCAGCGCCTCAGTTCCGCCCGATGTCACCATCACCTCGGTCATGGGATCGAGCACGAGGCCGTGCCAGCGCCCATAATGGGCCGCGATCGCCTGCCGCAATTCCGGAATGCCCATCATTGACGGGTATTGATTGTAGCCGTCCATCACCGCATCCGCCGCCGCGCGGCGAATGTCTTCCGGACCAGGATCGTCGGGGAAACCCTGGCCGAGATTGATAGCGTTGTTGTCGCGCGCGAGCTGCGACATCGCCTCGAAAATAGTAACGGGAAGATCCCCAAAGACCTTGTTCATGGAAGTCATGGGACGGTCAGCCGCCGGTCTTCGTCGGCAATCCCGCGCCCTTCCAGGCTAGCATGCCGCCCGCAAGGTGCTTGTCGTAGGCCAAGCCGGCGGCTTGAGCGGCCAGCGACGCCGTTACCGATCTCTTCCCGGAGCGGCAGGCAAAAACCACCTGCTTGCCTTGGGGATCCGGAATATCCTGTGGGTCGAAACTCGAAAGCGGCACGACGACTGCGCCCGGATAGGCTTCGACAGCAACCTCGTTCGGTTCGCGGACGTCGACGAGAAGATAGCGTCCGTCGGCCATTCCCTTGGCTACATCTTCCGGCGTCAAATCGTGAACCTTATGACCCTGATCCGCCACTCAAATCCTCCCAACAATCCGTAGAGCATTTAACTTGCGCGTGTTCTATTGGCAAAAGCGGTATCCACTCTTGCGGCATACGCGCCAATAGAAGCAAATTCAGCAAGGCCGGATACCGATTGCTCGCCCTTGGGCGCCAACCTCGCCCCTCGCGCGGCGAAAATCAAGCGCCGAAAATAGTTCGAGAAAACACTCGAAGACTAGATGGTAACCTGCGTTCCCACCTCGACTACCCGTCCGCTCGGAATCTGGAAATAGTCGGTCGCATCATTGGCGGTGCGGCTGAGCGCTATGAAAAGATGATCCTGCCAGCGCGGCATTCCGGAATGCGCGGCCGGCTTGAGCGCGCGCCGCGACAGGAAGAACGACGTCGACATGATATCGAATTGCCAACCCAGCTTTCGCGCGATCGCCAGCGCTTTCGGCACGTTGGGCGATTCCATGAACCCAAACCGCAGCGTTACCTTGGAGAAGGTCGCGCTGATCTGCTCCAGTCTTACCCGCTCGGCCGGGTCGATCCGCGGCGTTGGCGCGGTTTCGATGGTGAGAATGACATTTTTCTCGTGCAGTACCTTGTAGTGCTTGAGGCTATGCATCAGAGCCGTCGGCGCGCTGGCGGGATCGCTGGTCAGGAATACCGCGGTCCCGGAAACCCGCTGCGGCGGCCGCTTCTCCAGCATCGCCACCAGATCGGCCAGCGGAAACTCCAGCTTGCGTGATTTCTCGAATAACAGCCGGCTGCCGCGCCGCCAAGTGTACATCAAAAGCATGACCATGGCTCCGAGCGCCAATGGCACCCAGCCGCCCTCGAATACTTTCAAAAGGTTCGCCGCGAGGAATGTGAGGTCGAGGAAAAGAAATGGCGCGATCAGCGCCGCGGCCGCAAACGGCGACCATTTCCAGACCTTCCAGATGACGACAAAACCCATCATCGCCGTGACCACCATGGTCCCGGTGACGGAAATGCCGTAGGCCGATGCTAGCGCGCTTGACGAACGGAACATCAATACCAGCAGCATTACGCTGATGAGCAGCAGCATATTGATACGTGGGATGTAGATCTGGCCGGAATGGGATTCCGACGTATGGCGGATTTCGAACCTCGGCAGCAGGCCGAGCTGAATAGCCTGGCGCGTCAGCGAATAGGCGCCGGTGATCACGGCTTGGCTTGCAATGACCGTCGCCATGGTGGCAAGACCGACCATCGGCAGCAATGCCCAATCCGGAAACATCAGGAAAAACGGGTTCTCGATTGCTTTTGGATCGGCGATGACCAGAGCGCCCTGCCCCAGATAGTTCAGCGCCAGCGACGGTAGTACAATGAAAAGCCAGGCGGTCTGGATAGGCCGTTTGCCAAAATGCCCAAGGTCGGCATAGAGCGCCTCAGCACCGGTGACGGCAAGAAACACCGCGCCGAGCGTGACGAATCCGATGATGCCATGATGGATCATGAACGAGACGGCATAGAGCGGATTCAGTGCCAGCAGGACTTCGGGATGTTGCATGATCGGGTCAATCGCCGCGATCGCGATGACACCGAACCAGATACACATCACCGGACCAAAGAAAGCCGCAACGCGCGCCGTGCCGCGCGACTGAGCGCCGAACAGAACCAGCAAAATGATCACCGTCAGCGGCACGACATACGGATCGAGCGCCGCGGTAACGAGTTTGATACCTTCGATGGCAGAAAGCACCGACAGCGCCGGCGTGATCACCGCGTCGCCATAAAATAGCGCCCCGCTGATAATCCCGAGCAGTACAATTGCGCCAGCGCCGTGGCTGACCGCACGTTGCGCAAGCGCCATTAGCGCCAGCGTTCCACCCTCGCCATGGTTATCCGCGCGCAGCAGGATCAGCACGTATTTCAGCGTCACCACGATGATCAGCGCCCACAGAATAAGGGACACAACGCCGAGTACCGCCTGTGGAGTGACGATGCCAGCGGGCCCGCTAGCCGCCATCACAGCCTCGCGCAACGCGTAAAGCGGACTGGTGCCGATGTCGCCGTAGACGACGCCGATGCTGCCGATCAGAAGAGCCTTGAAGCCAGCAGTGGAATGGGCATCGCCATGCGCTTTGGCCGCCGTCGTTTCCGCGGCGGGAGCTACAACATCACTGGTCATGGGAGCTAAGGCCTCAAACTGCTTCACTGCACAAATAGCAAAGCGAGGTGGCTTATAGTCCTGCGCTTGGTGCATAGCCTAGCCCGATTTTAGGCCTGCGCCATGCAAAAATGCATGAATACTCAACATAAATCCTCAAATTGTAACCTGGGTTCCGACTTCGACCACCCGGCCGGTTGGAATCTGGAAATAGTCGGTGGCGTCGTTCGCCGACCGGCTCAGTGCGATGAACAGGTGGTCCTGCCACAGCGGCATCCCGGACTGTGCCGATGGCTTCAGCGAGCGCCGCGAGACGAAGAACGATGTCGCCATGATATCGAACTGCCAGCCGAGCTTCCGCGCGATCACCAGCGCCTTGGGAACGTTCGGAGATTCCATGAAGCCAAAACGCAGCCGGACGGTCGCAAATTTGTCGCTGATGGTTTCCATCCGGACGCGCTCGGCCGGGTCGACGCGCGGCGTCTGCGCGGTTTCGATCGTCAGGATCACATTGTGCTCATGAAGCACCTTGTTGTGCTTGAGATTATGCAAAAGCGCCGTCGGCACGAAACTTGGATCGCTGGTCAGAAAAACCGCGGTGCCTTTGACGATGTGAGGCGGACGCTTTTCCAGACTTTTGATCAGATCCGCCAGCGGAACTTCAATACGCCTGGCCTTCATGGTCAGGATCGCCGCACCCCGGCGCCAGGTCCAGATTATGATTGCCATGGCAAAACCGAACAGCAGCGGCACCCATGCGCCTTCAAACAGCTTCAAGAGATTTGCACTGAAGAAAGTCATGTCGACGACGACGAACGGCACAATCACCGCCGCCGCGGTGGCCGCACGCCAATTCCACAATTTCCAGATCACCACGAATCCCATGATGCCGTCGGCGACCATGGTCGTGGAGACGGCGATGCCATAGGCGGAGGCTAATCCGCTCGACGTGCGGAACAGAAGCACCAGCAACAATACGCCGATCAGCAACAGCCTGTTCACGCGCGGCAGATAAATCTGGCCGGCGTGGGTCTCCGAGGTGTAGCGAACCTCGAAGCGCGGCAGGAGACCGAGCTGCACCGCTTGACGGGTCAAGGAATACGCGCCGGTGATCACCGCCTGGCTCGCGATGACCGTCGCCGCGGTCGCCAGCACGACCAACGGCAACAGCAGTATCTCCGGAACCATCCGATAGAAGGAATTTTCAATCGCGGCAGGATTGGAAAGCACCAGCGCGCCCTGGCCGAAGTAGTTGATCAGAAGCGAAGGTAGCACGAAATAAAGCCATCCGGCCTGGATCGGCTTGCGTCCGAAGTGACCCAAATCCGCATAGAGCGCCTCCCCGCCTGTCACCGCCAGAAATACTGCTCCCAGCGTCACCATTCCGATCGTCCCGTGCGAGAGCAGGAAATGAATGGCGTACCAGGGATTGATCGCGGCCAGCACCGATGGATCGTCGCTGATATGAACGAGGCCCATCACCGCCAGGCTGGCGAACCAGACAATCATGACCGGCCCGAAGGCCGATGCGACGCGAGCGGTTCCGCCGCTCTGAACCGAGAACAGCACGACCAGAATGAAGACCGTCAGCGGCACCACATAGTGCTCAAGCGCCGGCGTGACGAGCTTGAGACCTTCGACGGCGGACAGTACCGAAATCGCCGGCGTGATCATGGAATCGCCGATGAACATCGAAGCGCCGAGGACGCCCAGCGCCAGCAATGGCCGGCTTCTCCGGCCCAGCGCACGATGACCCAGCGCCATTAGCGAAAGCGTGCCGCCCTCGCCGTTATTGTCGGCGCGCAGCAACAACAGAACGTATTTTGCGGTGACGACGATAAAGAGCGCCCACAGGATCAGCGACAGAACCCCGAGCACAATGGCGGGGGTTACCGGTTGGCCCTGCGCGGCACCGGCGACAGCCTCGCGAAACGCATACAGGGGCGATGTTCCGATATCACCAAAAACGACGCCGATACTTCCCAGCGTCAGGGCCCAAAAGCCAGTCGTGACCGGCCCCTCATGGACCTCGGTTGATGTGATGCTGACAGCCATGACGGTGGAAAAACGCTCTTGGTTGATTTGGTTCGGGCGGGCTATCGACGCCTTCCTGGAAAGCCTGTCAATCCATTCCCCGCAACGCGACTTTATCGCAAGGTAATATGGTAATGCGATCGGTCGAGTTACGGTTTCAGACCGGGCGGCAGCGGCGGATCTTCTCGCATCAGCGTGATGGTCACGCGGCGGTTCGCCGATAGCGAGGGATCGTCGGGAAACAGCGGCTGGCTGTCAGCCTTTCCGGAGACCGCAAAAATGTGAGCTGGCGGCAATCCTTCCCTCTCGAGAATCTGGCGCACCGCATTAGCCCGATCCGCCGAAAGATCGAACGCGCCGTATTCGCTTCGCGCCGGCACGAAGCCCGCCGCCGTGTGACCGACGATGGAGATCCGCAGCGGCGTCGATTTCAGTGGAACCGCGAGCTTCTCGATGAGCCGGCGCGTGCGATCGTACGGCACCTTTGAGCCATCGGGGAACATCGACCGGCCATCCTGGTCGACGATTTCCAGATTGAGGCCCTGGGTAGTCTCCTCAAACATGATGTGTTTTGAAATTTGGGTCAGTTCCGGCATGTCCTGCAACGCCTGCCGCAGTGATGCCGAGGCAAGTGCGAATTGGCGATCGATTTTCAGGCGGGCGCCGGCAGCAAGGCTCCGCTCCTGTTCATCCGGCGTCGGCGTATTGGACGCTTCCTCAGGCGGAATGTGCGCGGCGTTTTTCAGCTTCGGCCGCGTCGGCAGGCCATCGGATTCGATGATCCCGGTATAGCGCGCTTCGGTCTGCACACCGAACGCCTCCCGCATGGAGCCTGCGACGGCTTTCAGCTTTTGCTGGTCCTGGCTGGAGAAGGAGACGAGCATCACAAAGAAGCTCATCATCAGGCCCATGAGGTCGGCGAAGGACACGTACCAGCCGTGCCCTCCTCCATGTGCACCGCCGCGTTTTTTCTTGGCCATCGCTTGCTTCCCGGACCGTTGCGACCAGCCCGATCAGGCCGGGACCGGCTCGCCTTCTTCGTGGCGGTGTTTTTCCGGCAAGTAGGCCAGCAACATTTCCCGGACCAGCGTCGGGCTCTTGGAATCCCGGATCATCAGAATGCCGTCGATGATCAGCGTCCGATTGGTCTCCTCGTCGAGCAGCTTGCCATGCAGCTTGTCGGCGATCGGCAGGCAGAACAGGTTCGCGATCATCGCGCCATAGAGCGTCGCCAGCAGCGCGGTCGCCATGAACGGACCGAGCTTCGAAGGGTCGGTCATGTTGGCAAACATCTGCACCATGCCGATCAACGTGCCGACCATCCCGAAAGCCGGCGTGCAGTCGCCGATGGCGCGATAGATCTTGCCGCCTTCGTCGAGGTGCATCAGAAAATTGTCGCGATCGCGCTCCATATTGTCCCTGATGAATTCGAGATCATAGCCGTCGGCGACGTAACGAATTCCCTTGGCCAGGAACGGTTCGTCGGTCTCGACTTTTTCCAGACCGACCGGTCCCTGCTTGCGGGCGATTTCGGCGATGCGGGCAAGTTCGTCGACCAGATCGCGCGCCGACAGCCGGCTCATCGTGAAGGCGAATTTCGCGCCCAGCGGCAGACCGTGCAGGATAGCGCTGAGCGGAAACCGGATCATGGTAGCGGCGATCGATCCGCCGATGACGATGATGGCAGCATGTTCGCTGATGAACATCTGCAGATCGCCGCCCATGAGCATTATCACGGCCACGACAATGATGCCGGACACGAGCCCAACGCCCGTCATGATATCCATGGGAGACTCCAACGCGTACGCGAACTGCCGGCCGTTCTGGACGGTGGCGCGGATCATCCCGAGCCGCGCGACAGGGACCCTACGTCCGTGCCATTAAAGACGCGTTACCGAATTTGGTAGGTATAACAATTGGTTAATAAAACTTGCGCTAGGTCATCCCCCTGTGTTCGTTGGGCTTCTGCTCGGTGGTGCCTAGCTTTCCGGGAAAAAGAGAGATGCTGCGTTGGGCCTACCCGCACAGATGGAAGGGATTGTTGTCCTCCTCGTCGGCGACTTTTACGCTGATACCATAGCGAGCCCATCTGGGCTTACGGGTCAGGACGTCCCAGCGGAGGACCAGACGACCTCGCTTGTCTATTTGACTTCCGGCACCGGCGATCCCGCAGAAAATGCACGCTCGAACATTGCAAGATCATCGCTGGGCAAGTCCGAAACTGCAATGTACGTGAACTCCGCATCGCTCCAGCTTCGGACGTTGTATCCAGCAATCACTTGATCAGAGACGGATTGACCGGGCGGCCCGGATATGACCTGCAACGATCTGGCGAGCAACATCCTCGCGCAGATCGTAGCGCTCCATCGTCAGCATGACAGAACTCGCGATCACGGCGCCAAACACCGCTGCCGCGGCCAACGCCTGAAACGACCAGCCTCGTTGACGCGAACGACCCACCTGAGCCGGACGTCCCACCTGGCCGGGACGATCCGCATCCAATGCCGATTGGATGCGGGCCTGCAGACCCGAAGGCATGTCATGTTGCGGAAGCGAATGAATGGCGCGGCGCAGTGACAGCAACCGGCTATATTTGGCCTTCAAAGATTCATCGTCAGCCAAGCGCCGCTCGAACTCAATCGCGGAAGCCGGATCTAGCTCGCCGTCGCAATAGGCGTTCATCTGCAATTCGTCGTTATCTTTTATGGATGCAATCATAATTAGTTTCGGTCTCCTAGAAGAGCGATCAGAAGTTGCCTGCCCCGGGACAGACGGGACATCACGGTGCCGATTGGGACATTGGTGATCTCTGCGATATCGCGATAGTTCAACTGATTCATTTCCCGCAAAACAATCACCTCGCGAAAATGCGCCGGCAGCTGTGCCAAGGCGTGCTGAACCTGTTCGGCATCCGCCTTGAAAAGAGCTATCTCCTCGGGTGTCTCGATCCTCGTTCCTTGCGGGCCTTCATGCTCAAGTTCCTGTTGCTCCGCAAAGCTTAGGTCGTCGGTGAAAACAACAGCCTTTGGTCTGTTCTTCATCAACCAGCTGTAGGCGGTGTTGCGTACAATTGTCAGGGACCACGCGCGGGCATTGACGGCACCGAAGGTCTTGATGCCGCGAAACGCGCGCAATGCTGCATCCTGCACAACGTCCTCGGCGTCGTATGCATTGCCGGTTAGCCATTGTGCGAGACGATAGGCTTCGGCCATGTGTGGCAGAAAGACTTCATCGAACAGTGCGCGTTCATCCTTGTTCTGCACGATTGGGACCGACGCCTGTTGCTGGCCAGACAAACGATCTGAGCCTTCCAACCGTTCTTTTAACACGACCTCGTCAAGTTCGGTACGCCGGAAATTCCACCGACGTACCGATAAGGCTGTCGTCATGTTCGGCACATTAGGACTCAAGCCGGTTTCGTTTACTTTACGATGACTTGCCCGACCATGTGCGGATGCAGACCGCAGAAATAGTCGAACGTGCCGGCGCTGGTGAACGTAAAGGAATACGAGTCATCGGTGTCGAGCGCCTTGGATCGAAAGGTTGTTTTCTTCTCGACTATCGTATGCGGAATGTCGTCATGATTGACCCACTTCACCGTCGTTCCCACCGCCACCGTCAACTCCTTGGGCGAGAACGTGAAGTTATCGATGGTGATCACGTTCGTGGCGTCCTGCGCCGCTACCGCACCGAACGCCAGCATCGCTCCAATCATTGGACCCAAAAGCATTGCGACGATCAGGGCACGGCCAGGAGCAAACCGGACTAAAGCGACGCGGAGATGACTGATGAGATTTTGCATGTAAGATCCTCGATCAAGCGGCCAACGTCTTATCGATGATCGCGAGCGGCTTGTTACCCTGCACCACGGTCACAGTGGACAACCCGAGCAAGGTGCGAAGCTTGTCAGCGGGGACAAGCATTGGGCCTGGCGAAGGTGCGCTACCGGGAGCCGGCTGAGGAAACGCCGTCGATAAGGCGGTGTGGAAGGTCATATTGCCCTCGACCTTTTGGGCCAGCTGATGAATGTGTCCGTTCAGAACGGTGACTGAACCGAAGCGCCTGAGCAGAGCGAGCGCCTGCGTACCATCCTCGGTACCCCAGCCCCATTCCTTGTAGATCACCTGCAGCGGGATATGCGCAAACACGACGATCGGCGTGCTGTTCGACTTGTCCTTCAGGTCGGCCTCGAGCCATGCGAGTTGCTCGGCGCCGAGGTTGCCTAAACCGCCACCCTTCAGATCGACGACGTTGACGAGACCGATGAAGTGGATGCCGTGATCGTCGTAGCTGTACCAGCCCGCACCCTTCGAACCCTTGCCGTAGCGTTCCAGATAGGCTTTGCCGCGCTCCTCATCGATAATATCGTGCTCGCCAGGCACATAATGAATCTGAACGCCAGTCTCGCCGAACACCTTCTCGGCATTATCGAACTCGGCAGGCTTGGAAAGATGCGTAATGTCGCCGGTGTGAATGATGAAGGACGGTTTGATCGGCATCGCCTTTACCTTGGCGACGGCTTCGCGCAGCGTGCCGAGCGCATCCGGGTTCGCCGCCTTGTCAAAGCCGATATGGCTATCGCTCATCTGCAGAAACGTGAATCCGGTGGGTTCGGCGGCAAGAGCATCGCCTATCATCCCTACTGAGTGGGGAACGCCGCCGCTCACGCCCCAAAGCACCCCGGTACCCGCCCAGACCATGCATTCCAGCACTTCACGGCGGCCTAATCCCTGTCCACGATCCTCAAAGCCCTTCTTAGCCATGTCACATCTCCCTGTGGGCCAAACGGCTCCAAATGGAACCGCTAAACAGGAGACTCGGCCGTTTCGGGCTTTATTCCCAAACAATATACAATCTCTCGATCCGTGAATTTCCCCACTACAATTGCTCGCTTCGATGGCGGCACCTGCTCCAAGCCGCATTTGGGCTCAGTCGCCATCCAAAACGTCTGTTGTTTAAGGCGACAAAATATTGGTGCGCCAAGACCACGACAGCTTGAACGCAGTTCATAATTCCGAAGCACCTCCGCCGAGATTTGCTTCAGACCACCCGCGGCTCGTGGTTCGAAGAAATTTAAAACACTATTTGCTCATGCGGGAATATCAGAAATCAAATGCGAGTCTTTCTATCAGAGGTCCGCGCACAAGCGCACTGGGTCAACAACGTGAAAGGACTCGACGATGACCAACTTCAAACTTCTTAGCGTGGTTGCTATTCTGTCAACGGTGATCGCGACGCCGGGAATGGCACAGCAAGCTGTCCAAGAACCCGGCTTACAGGCTTTTTATCAGAGCTTGGGTGTCGGATCCCAATCAAGCGCGACAGCGGGCGCTATGGCATCGATCCGCAATTCGTATGCGAGCGCGCCAGCCAAACATTACGCGCGCACGTCAGCGAAGCATTACGCTCGCGCTCACAAGATGTGACAGGGCCGCAAGTGGATCGGTCGCATCCAGCGTCATCGGTGCTAAGGCGGGTCAGGCCGACAGACCCGTCAGTTCGAGGCTAAGCGTGCGCAATCGTTTGCGGGCGGCCTGATCATAGGCCTGTGGATTGGCTTGCGATTGCTGCATGCCGTTGAAGAATAGCCCGCTTTTAGCCGCAACATCGTCGTCAGTCGCAAGATGCAGGATAGCGTCGCCGCCCTGCTCGACCGTGCTGATCGGCGTTATGCCGCCTTCACGCACCATCGTGGTGTTCATATAGGTGGCGGGATGCAGCGCATTCACCGTAACGCCCGAGCCCTCGAGTTCGTGCGCAAGGTCGATCGTGAACATGATCTGCGCAAGCTTGCTCTGCGCGTAGGCGCGCGTGCCGCTGTAGCCTTTGGTCAGCATCACATCGTCGAAATCGAGCGGATGCTGGCCGAGCGAGGCGACATTCACGATACGCGACGGCACGCTGGCCTTTAACAAGGGAAGCAGAAGGTAAGCCAGCAGAAACCCGGAAAGATAGTTCACGGCGAACCGCAACTCGTATCCGTCAGCGCTGGTCTGTCGCTCGGACCCCTGCGTCCGCGATCCAATCCCGGCATTGCTGATGAAAACGTCGAGCCGCTTGTGCTCGGCAGTCACCGCTTCCGCGAGCTGACGCGCACCGGCAAGCGAGGACAAATCGGCCTGATAGAAAATTGGCTCGCCGTGTCCCTGGCTGCGAATCTCATCGGCAAGCGTTTTCGCCCGCGCCTTGTCGCGGCCATGGATCAGGACTCTTGCGCCGGCGGAGGCGAGCTTGGCGGCGACATAGCGGCCGACGCCATCGGTCGAGCCCGTGACCAACACCGTCTTGCCGTCCATTTTCATGTCGAAAGCACTGCCATCCTCGCCCTCACTGCGCCTGCGCGCCAATACCGGCAGCCTTGATAATCGGCCACCATCTGTCGATCTCGGCTTTTTGGAACGCGGCCAACCCTTCCGGTGTCTGCTGCTCGCGCGGAGCGACGTCGAGCCCCAACTCCACAAACCGCTTTTGTATGGCCGGATCGGCAAGCGCTTCGACGGTCGCGGCGTTGAGCTTGGCGATGACTTCCTTCGGCGTCCCCTTCGGCGCCCAGAAGCCGAACCAGCCCGACATATAAAGTCCGGGTACGCCGGTCTCGTCCGCGGTCGGAATGTCCGGCATCGAGGCCGAGCGTTTCGCCGACAGGTTGGCGAGCGCCTTGATCTTGCCGCCGCGGATTTGCGGCAGCGCCACCGCACCTTGCACGACAAGCAGGTCCACCGTACCGGACATGAGGTCGGTCATTGCCGGGCCCGCGCCGCGATAGGGAATGAACTGCACTTTTTGCTTGGTAAGGTTCTCGAACAGCACGCCGCTGACATTCGCCGCCGCGTTCTGGTTGACGAAATTGATCTTGCCGGGGTTCGCCTTCATCCACGTCACGAGCTCGGCAAGATTGTTAGCTGGAAGGTCATTCTTGGCGACCATGAGCTGGGGATTGTTGGAGATCAGGCCGATCGGCTCGAAGTCCTTTTCGAGATCGTAATCGAGTTTGTAGATTATGCTGCCGACATGGGTGTCCCACTGGCCGATGTCGAAGGTGTAGCCGTCCGGCGCCGCACGGGCGACGCGCCCGACCGCAATGCTGCCGCCGGCGCCGCCGATATTTTCAATCACAACCGGCTGTCCGAGCGGTTCGCGCATGCGCTCCGCCATGATGCGGGCAGCGGCATCGGTCGATCCACCGGGCGGGAACGGAACCACGAGCGTTATTGGACGCGATGGATAGGTCTGCGCTTGCGCACCAACTATGCCTCCAAAAATTGCCAGTCCCAGCGCAAGCAAAAGTCTTCTCATGACGCTCCCCCTGTGCGTTGATACGGTCATCTCATCGTCAGTGAATTTCGGCCGAGCGGGCAAGCGCCTCTTTCAGCTTTTCAAGCGTAAATGACGAGCTGCGGGCAATTTCAAGAATTGGCGTCTCGCGGCGGCCGCAGAGTTCGGCCGCATCGGGCAGTTTTGGGGCGACGTCGAGCGGAATCACCACGGCGCCGTGACGATCGGCGTGAATGAGATCACCGGAGCGCACCGTCATTCCGGCCACGCGCACTTCGCCGCCAAAACTATCAGCGTGGACGTAGGCATGCGATGGTCCGATCGAGCCTGCGAGAGCCTGAAAGCCCGGCGCCCATTGCGGGATGTCACGGATCGATCCGTCGGTGATGACACCGAGACAGCCCAGCGCCTTGTGCACCGAACTTTGAACCTCGCCCCAGAACGCGCCAAATCCCACATCAGGGCCGTCGATATCCTGAATTACGTTGATGCGCGGACCCGGTCCGGTGCCGACATATTCGTAATAGGCGATCCGCCGCTTCTGCTGTTCGGCGGCCGGAAGGCCGGAAGCAACGACTGAGCGGATCGTCGTCGTGCGCGCATAACCGACGATCGGCGGCAGATCCGGGAACGGACACACCAACGGCTTTGTCGTGTAGCCGATCAGACGACGTTCCGGCGCGACGATTTCCAGTGCGTTGCAGATCGTCGGCGTGTCATAGCGCGCCAATGCTTCAAGAAGTGCAGCAGGCAGCGGCGCGGTTGTAGAATTCATCACGGCGTTCTCTCCAGAATTTAACGGCCGGCCTTTTTGAAGGCCTTATGGTCAGGCTATACCCGACAAAAGCGCGATCAGCAAAAGTGGAATCCGGTATTGCCGGGCAAACGTCTTCGTTTGTCCCGAGATCACGCCTCTAAATTATTGAATAGGCGCATGATCTCTTCGCCAAACCGCTCACACCCTCGGGTCATCTAGCGCGAAGACGCGCTTCGCTTCTGCCCGAGGGTGTGCTTTGGCGGACCATGCGCTGGGATCGAACCCAACTCGGCGATCGCTCATGGCAGATATTTCGACGATGAAGTTGCCGGCCCGTCCGGCAGGCCGCTCAGTTCAGCCGAGCCGGCCGATTGTCCTGTTCCGGCTGTTCGGAGACGGAGACGGACGATGCAAACGGCGGCGCTGGACTTGACGGGGCGGCATCGGCCGGCGTTACGGCCTGCGCAGCGGCGTTACGCTGATGGTCGCGATATGACTTCCATCCGGCCGGCAGGCTCAACAGGTAAAGCACCGAACCTGCCGACAGAATGTGCCAGGGATAGCCGATCAAGAGCGCGATGAAGAAAATCACGGAAACGAACACCGGCAGCACCATTTCGGGCGGCACGCGCATGCGTACGGTCTTGCCCGCAAACACCGGCAGGCGCGAAACCATCAGAAACGCAATCAGGAGCGTATAGAGCGCGGTCAGCATGACCGGAGGTTTCGGCAGACCCAGGAAGGCAAGGTAGATCGGAAGCAGCACGGTGATCGCGCCGGCGGGTGCCGGAACGCCGGTGAAGTAATTCGCCGCAAACGCGGGCTTGTTCGGGTCGTCCATGGTCGCGTTGAAACGTGCGAGCCGCAGGCCGCCGCTGATCGCGAAAACCATCGCCGCGATCCAGCCGCCATTGTCGATATCGTGCAATTGCCAGAAGTACAGGATCAGACCCGGCGCGACGCCGAAATTGACGAAATCCGCGAGGCTGTCGAGTTCTGCCCCGAATTTCGACTGGCCCTTGATCATGCGCGCGACACGGCCGTCGAGGCCATCGAGCACGGCTGCGAACACGATCGCCGCCACCGCCAACTCCATCCGCCCTTCCGTGGACAGGCGGATCGCCGTCAATCCCGCGCAGATCGCGAGCAAGGTGATCACGTTGGGCACCAGCATCCGTACCGGGATCGGACGAAACCGGCGGCGGCGCATTTCGGGATATTTCGGGTCGACAGGCATCTGCATGGCTCACCTACACATGTACATATAGCAAGCGCCGACCCGCTCCGCCATTGCGGCGGCGGGCTGGCCAGTTCGGTAGCTGAAATGGTTAATCAGCCCGGTAAGTTCGACCGTCCCCGCCAAGCCTGAAATCGGCCAGAATGGTCTCTCCGGCCACCGCGGTTTGGCCTTCGGAGACCAACGATCTGGTACCTTCTGGCAGGTAAACGTCGAGACGCGATCCGAAGCGGATCAACCCGAACCGCTCGCCTGCGCCGATCGACTGCCCTTCGCGAACGAACGATACAATCCGTCGCGCTACCAGCCCGGCGATCTGGATCACGCCGATGCGCCCGTTTGGAGTCGAGATAACAAGCGAGTTGCGCTCATTGTCCTCGCTCGCCTTGTCAAGCTCGGCGTTGATAAAGACGCCCGGCCGATACGCGATCCGATCGATCCGCCCTGCTACCGGACTGCGGTTCACGTGGCAGTTGAATACACTCATGAATATCGAGATACGCGGCAGCGGCTTGTCGCCAAGACCAAGTTCGGCCGGCGGCAACACCTGCGTCACCATCGAGATGCGTCCGTCGGCCGGCGCCACTACAATGCCCTCGCGCACCGGCGTCACCCGCACCGGATCGCGGAAGAAAAGCGCGCACCAGACGGTCAGCAATGTGCCGATCCAGCCAAGCGGCGTCCAGATCCAGAACAGGATCAGACTCGCCAGCGCAAAGCCGCCGATAAACGGATAGCCTTCCGGATGGATCGGCGGAATTTGCCCGCGGATGGAATTGCTTATGGACATTCAAAATTCACCGTTGTCTGTACCCCCTCCCCTTGTGGGAGAGGGTGGCGCGCTGCCAAGCGGCGCGCCGGGAAAGGGGTTTGCGCTCGCCTTCAAGCACGATTGTCATTCCGCCGCGGCTGGAGTTACGAGCGCATCATCAACCGGCGGCGGCGCTCGGTTCGGCGCCTCGTTTTCGTCGGCAATCCGCGCCAGCTTCTCCCGCGCCTCTTGAGCCTCACGCTGCTTGTTCCACATACTGGCATAAAGTCCGCCTGTCGCCAAAAGCTGGGAGTGAGTTCCGCGCTCGACGATACGGCCCTGATCCAAAACGATGATTTCGTCGGCGCCCACGATCGTGGACAGCCGATGCGCGATCACCAGAGAGGTGCGGTTGCGCGACACCCTCTCCAGCGCCTCCTGAATTTCATGTTCGGTATGGCTGTCGAGCGCCGAGGTCGCTTCATCCAGCACCAGGATCGGCGGCGCCTTGAGAACGGTGCGCGCAATCGCGACCCGCTGCTTTTCGCCGCCTGACAGTTTCAACCCGCGCTCGCCGACCTGGGTCTCATAGCCCTTCGGCGACATCCGGATGAAGCCGTCGATTTGCGCCAGCTGCGCCGCCTGCTCGACCTCGGCATCGGTGGCATCCCAGCGACCGTACCGAATGTTGTAACGGATGGTATCGTTGAACAATACGGTGTCCTGCGGCACCATGCCGATCGAAGCCCGCAGCGACGACTGCGTGACATTTCGGATATCCTGACCATCGATCAGTATCTTGCCGCCCGAGATGTCATAGAGGCGAAACAGCAGGCGCGAGATGGTCGATTTGCCGGCACCGGACGGTCCGACGATCGCGACCGTCTTGCCAGCGGGCACCTCGAAGCTGAGACCTTTGAGGATTGGACGCTCGGGATCATACGAAAATCGCACATCGTCGAAACGCACATTGCCCGACGTCACGATCAACGGGTTGGCGCCGGGAACATCCTTGATCTCCGGGTTCCGCGACAGAACGCTGAACATCTTTTCGATGTCGATGATTGCCTGTTTGATCTCGCGATAGACCATGCCCATGAAATTCAGAGGCTGGTAAAGCTGGATCATCATGGCGTTGACCATGACGAAATCGCCGACCGTATTTTTCCCGCTGCGGACTCCGATCGCGCACATCAGCATTGTCGCCGTAAGACCGGCCGTGAAAATGATCGCCTGCCCGGTATTGAGAATCGCAAGCGAGGTATAGGTTTTCACGCTGGCGCGTTCGTATCGCTCCATCGAACGGTCGTAGCGCGTGGCTTCGCGCGCCTCGGCGCTGAAATATTTGACTGTCTCGTAGTTCAGAAGCGAGTCGATCGCCTTGGTGTTCGCCTCGGTGTCGGAATCGTTCATCTTGCGGCGAATCTCGATCCGCCATTCGGTCGCGATGTAGGTATAATACATGTAGATCACGACCGTGATCATGGTGACGAGCACGTAACGCCAGTCGAACTGCCACAGCAGCACGGCCATCAGCAGCGAAACCTCGACGATGGTCGGGACCAGTTGCAGGATCACCATCCGCACAATGACTTCGATGCCGAGACGGCCGCGTTCCAAAACGCGGGTCAGGCCTCCGGTCTTGCGCTCCAGGTGAAAGCGCAGCGACAGTTCATGCATGTGGACGAAGGTGAGAAAGGCGAGCTTGCGCACCGCGTGCATCGCCACTTTGGCGAAGATTCCGTCGCGCCATTGGGTCAGGACCGCCATCAGCACGCGCACGGCGCCGTAGCTTAAGGTCATGATCAGGGGTGAGGCGATCAGCCACATCGTCCAGTTCGACGACTGCACGGGAGCGGTATCTGCGCCGGTCAGGGCGTCGATCGCCCATTTGAACGTAAACGGCACCGACAGCGTCGCCAGCTTGGCGACCAGTAGCAGCACCATCGACCAGACCACGCGCATCTTGAGATCGACGCGATCGCCGGGCCAGATGTACGGCCACAGATGCACCAACGTCCCGATCAGGGTCGCCTGTTCGATTGACTTGTTGGGGGGAGGCAGCGCTCCACCGGTGCCCCGGGACGAATCAGTGTGGGCCATCAATTAAGAGCCTGAGCAAAACGGCGGACCGGTTCGCTGCCGCGCGCATTTTTTCTGTCTATCCGCATTCTGCCCGTCATATAGAGCTTTTCGACGCCGCTTGCACCCTCGCGGGACGATTCTTTCGCGATTTGCGGGCATTGGAGAGGATTCCATTGCGTTCGCGAATCCGATAGCTTGACGCTTTTACGTTGCAGTGCCACATGGCCGGCATGAATGAAATCAAAACCGTCTGTGTCTATTGCGGCTCCGGCCCCGGCACAAATCCCCGCTTTATCGAATCTGCCATAGCATTAGGAAAAGCACTCGCCGAGAACGGCATCCGCCTCGTGTATGGCGGCGGCTCGATCGGTCTGATGGGCGCCGTGGCCACCTCCGTCCTCGATCACGGCGGCACCGTGACGGGCATCATACCCGACTTTCTCACCTCCCGCGAACAGGCACTGACGCGCGTGCAGGAAATGATCGTCACGCCCGACATGCACGAACGCAAGCGGTTGATGTTCGAGTGTTCCGACGCGTTCGTCGCACTGCCCGGCGGAATCGGCACGCTCGAAGAACTTGTGGAGCAGCTTACGTGGCAGCAACTTGGCCGCCATTCCAAGCCGGTCCTGCTCGCCAACATCGACGGCTTCTGGGAACCATTGCTCGCGCTGCTGGCACACATGCGTGCGACCGAATTCATCAGGCCGAGCCTGGCGGTCGACATCCTGAAGGCCGAACGGGTCGAGGATATTTTGCCGCGGTTACGCGCCGCTGCGGCTCGCGCGGGCGAGGCTGCAAAGAAGCTGGAACCGGAGATAGTGCGCCGGCTTTAGCGGTTGGAATTATTCTCCGCATCATCCCCAGGGAACGTCACCGCTTCAATGCGATTGCCGTCGGGATCGATAATGAACGCCGCGTAGTAGCGCACACGATCGTGCGGGCGCAGACCGGGCGCACCGTCGGAGCGGCCACCTGCTTCCAGCGCGGCGGCATGGAATGCGTCAACGTCGCCGGCTGATTTCGCGCGAAGACAGATATGTACGCCGCTGAAGGGCGCGACATCGGCCATATCGCTTCGAAGATTGATCCAGAACTCGGGATAGTTCTTGCCGAAACCGATTGTTGCCGGGCGCGTCACCAGACGCGAAAGCCCGAGCGCGGCTAAGGCCGATTCATAAAAACATACTGCGCGCTCCAGGTCACTCACGCCAATGGATACATGATCGATCATTGGACGGCACTCTCGGAATTTATCGTCATTGCGAGGAGCGAAGCGACCAAGCAATCCATGATGCCGCCGCGGTTGGATGGATTGCTTCGCGGAGCCTGTCATCGGGCGCGCCTTCGCGCGACCCGTTGGCTCGCAATAACGGCTTCTATCGAATCTCTTTGGCGGCAGGCCTTACGCCGGCGCGTTCGATTTCACCAGCTTGTAGATTACCGAATCCATCAGCGCCTGAAACGACGCGTCGATGATATTGGGCGACACGCCGATCGTGGTCCAGCGCTCGCCCCCTTCGTCTTCGCTCTCGATCAGCACCCGCGTCACCGCTTCGGTGCCGCCATTGAGGATACGCACGCGGTAGTCGATCAGCTTCAGGCCTTCGATGTATTTCTGGTATTTGCCGAGATCTTTGCGCAGCGCCACATCGAGAGCATTGATGGGACCGTTGCCTTCCGCGGCCGAGATCAGCCGCTCGCCGGCGACATCGACCTTCACCACCGCCATCGCCACCGTGACGCGCTGCCCGTTGGAATTGTAACGCTGCTCGACATTGACGTCGAATTGCTCGACCCGGAAAAATTCCGGCACCCGGCCGAGCGTCCGCCGCGCCAGCAGGTCGAACGACGCGTTGGCGGACTCATAGGCATAGCCGGCCGCCTCGCGCTCCTTCAACTCCTCAACCAGCCGCGCCAGTTTCGGGTCGTTCTTGTCGTAGGCGATGCCGGCGCGATCGAGTTCCGCGATAACGTTGGAGCGGCCGGCCTGATCGGAGACCAGCACCTTGCGGTGATTGCCGACCGCCTCTGGCGCTACATGCTCATAGGACTGGGGATCCTTGAGCATGGCGGAAGCATGAATGCCGGCCTTGGTGACGAACGCGCTTTCACCGACATAGGGCGCGTGGCGATTGGGCGCGCGGTTGAGCATGTCGTCGAGCGTCCGCGACACCTTCATCAGGGTCGCCATCTTGTCAGGCGACACGCCGATTTCGAACGCATCGGCAAATTCGCGCTTCAGCCGCAGCGTCGGGATCAGCGAACAAAGATTGGCATTGCCGCATCGCTCACCAAGGCCGTTCAACGTGCCCTGGATCTGGCGAGCGCCGGCGCGCACCGCCGCCAGCGAATTGGCCACCGCCTGCTCGGTGTCGTTATGGGCGTGAATGCCGACGTGATCACCGGGAATATGCTTCACCACCTCGCCGACGATGGTCTCAACCTCGTGCGGCATGGTGCCGCCATTGGTGTCGCACAACACCACCCAGCGCGCGCCGGAATCATAGGCCGCTTTGGCGCAGGCAAGCGCGAACTCCGGATTTTCCTTGTAGCCGTCGAAGAAATGCTCGCAGTCGAGCATGACTTCGCGGCCCGCTGACTTCGCTGCCTTCACGCTGTCGCGGATCGAGGCAAGGTTCTCCTCGTTGGTGGTCTCGAGCGCGACCCGCACCTGGTAGGCCGATGATTTCGCGACAAAACAGATTGCGTCGGCTTTCGCTTCCAGCAGCGCCGCGAGACCTGGATCGTTCGAGGCCGAACGGCCCGGACGCCGCGTCATGCCGAACGCGGTGAAGCTGGCGTGATCGAACTTCGGCCTCTCAGCAAAGAACTCGGTGTCGGTGGGATTGGCGCCGGGATAGCCGCCTTCGACATAGTCGATCCCGAGTTCGTCGAGCATCTGCGCGATCAGCTGCTTGTCATGCAGCGTGAAATCGACGCCGTTGGTCTGCGCACCGTCGCGCAGCGTAGTGTCGAACAGATAGAGGCGTTCGCGGGTCATGTGGGAACTCCCGGCTTGGCGCCATCATCACCCAGCGTCTTCTGCATCGTGGTGTTGGCGAGCCATTCGCCGTTGACGGTCACGGTGTTGCGCTGCTTGGCGACGTAGCCGCGCTTTGAGAAAAATTCCTGCGCGTTGTCGCTGGCATCGACCGTAAGGCTCTTCGCGCCGCGTCCGCCGGCGAGTTTTTCCAGCGCCTCGCACAGCATCGACGCCACGCCCTGCCCGGCCGCGCCGGGGTGCACATAGAGCATATCGATATGATCTGCGCCCTTCAGCGAGGCAAAGCCAACAGGCGAATTCTGCAGCGTGGCAACCAGCGTGAGTTGGCCCGCGAGACGTTTGCCGAACTGTTCCTCGTCGTCGGCGGCGCTGGCCCAGGCTTGCTGCTGCGCTTCGTTATAGTCGTCGCCGGTCAATTCCTCGATGCTAGCGGCGAAAATCGCCGCCAGCACGGGCGTATCCTCCGCAAGGAACGGCCGCAAAGCAGGTTTTGGCAGCGCCTGTCCCATCGTCTCAGAATACTCCGAGTAGCTTCAGCGCAAGTACGACGGCTGCTGCGATGACCGCCCATTTGATCACGATGTAATAACGCCAGTGTTTAGGAAACGGCGTGTCGGGACGGCTCATCGTGCGATCTCCCATGTGGTGCCTTCTTTGGAATCCTTGATGACAACGCCCATTGCCGCAAGTTGATCGCGGATACGATCGGATTCCTTGAAATCTTTGCGAGCGCGAGCGGCGGTACGATCTGAAATCAAATCATCGATTTGTTTCGCGTCGAGGCCGCTCGCTTGCTGTTTTCGGCCCTTCCATTCCGCCGCACTCTCGGACAGGAAACCGAGAAGCCGCAAGGAGGCCGCAAACTCGCTGCGATCCCGTTCATTTCCGGAAGCCGCGTTATTGCGCAAATTATGCAACGACGCGATCATCTGCGGCGTGTTCAGGTCGTCC
>WNFR01001010.1_pt1 | contig 29649 bp, 28 predicted proteins | sample 5400221 | NCBI WGS metagenome assembly WNFR01 (sample SAMN13153357, study PRJNA577476) | soil metagenome | isolation source: 40 cm soil under Madrone tree | place: USA:California | collected 2016-06-14
AAGACGATCGCAGTGCCCTTCGGTATAGGGATCCTTCGCCTCGATACTCAGGGCGAGGCTGAACAGTACGGTCTCGGCGTTGTCCAGTTCATCGGTAAATTGCTTCAAGCGCAGTAGGGAATGCACGCGAGCCAGCAGCTCGTGCTTGTTGACGGGCTTGTTGAGGAAATCATCAGCGCCGCACATGATCCCGTGGATACGGTCGGCGTCACCGTTCAGACTGGTGAGCAATATGACGGGAATCAAGCGGGTTTCCGGCTTGGACTTCATCGCTTGACAAATTTCAAATCCGGTTGGGCGGGGCATCACCACATCCAGCAACGCGAGATCAATCGAGTCGCTGTTCACCCGACCTAGTGCTTGCTGGCCGTCCGCCGCACAGACGACCTGGTAACCCGCTGCGCTCAGCAAAGCGGAGAGCAGTTCGCGGTTGGCTTCGTTATCATCGGCTACAAGGACGATTCCCAAGTAGCCCTGCGGAGCAGACATATCCACCTCCTCAAGACTGTCTTGATCGCCTGAAAAGGATTGTGAGTCACAACTTCCGTCGAGAGATTGAAGAGATTCGTCAAGTCCCAGCTAACGGACAGCGATCGGTTGACACCCATTCACGATTATCTTAGAGTTCTGGAATTCGCTATAAGCTTCCGATGATCTCGTACCAACCAGTAAATACGAAGAATAGAGCGCCCTAGACCTTACTTACACGCTTTGTTCTTTAGGCTCTTACAGCATTGGATACCTGACTGTACTTTCGAGAGAAGGAGCTGCGGAACGGATTCGCTGGCGGGTGTGGCTAGAGTTGCACGAGCGGCGTGCCGAGGATCATTCTTGCGCGAGCGGCTCGACAGGGCTTAGCACTGCCACAGGTTGTCCTCGTTCTTCGATGACGAACTCCGCACTCTCGATGCGCACGCGGGCCAGTAGCGAGGCGAAGTTGCTCGCCGCTTCCGCTACCGAGATATGGACCACGTTCTTCGGCGTGACGCGGCGGTATTGCATCAGCGATAGATTTCCTTGCGGTGCCCGACGCGGAGGACCAGCACGACCAAGCGGTCATCTTCGATCTTGCAGATGAGCCGGTAATCACCCACGCGATATTTCCAGAACTCTCCAAGCTGGGAACCGTGCAGGGCCTGTCCAACGCTGCGCGGATCGTCTAGCTTGGCTAATGGCTCATGCAGGAACTTCAGGATGCGCTTGCTGTGCTGGCGGTCGAGCTTGCTCAGCTCCCGGTCAACCTCGGCAGACAGCTCAACGCTGTAGGCCATGACGTTTTATTGCGTCTTTCAGCGGGATGGTGCGCTCTTCGCCGCGGCGGATGCGTTCGAGAGCGCGTTCGGCCAGATACAGGTCCTCCATATCCTCCAGGTGTTCAAGGATGGCTTCGCGGACGTAGTAGGTTTTGGTGCGCCCGGTGCGCCGGGCTAGCTTCTCCAGGCGTTTCTCGATGGACTGCGGAAGTCGAATGGCTAGCATGACTACCTCGCTATACAAGTATAGCACATTCGTGCTCCGTAGGGCACTTGCTTCACACCCGGCATCAAAATCGGGTAGGCGATGTATGTTCGCATCCGGGAGTGGGACGACCTGCACGTAAACGTTTGGCCCGGCGCTAGACCGATAGGATCGTCACTGAGAAAACGGCCGATTTGCGAATCGTAGTCGCTGACGAATTCCAATACACCGGTCGAGAATTCGACTCCGAAACCGGCCTCTAGAGCGAAGTACAGCGGCGCGGCGAGCGGCGCGCAGGAGGCAGGCAACGAGTTTTTTCTCGTCTCATGACTACATAGCACGCTAAGTTCGCATTTTATAGGAACTCTATGCACTATGGTATAGCGGTCTCGATTTGCTTTTGGCGCGAACGCGTCCAAGGTGCGTACTGGCGTTCCCTGATTCGGATGCTGCTGTGCCCGAGGCCGATTCGGACACGGACACATCGGCGCAGGTCCCAGACTAGCTATGGGCAGATCACCTCGGCCAATTCTTCAGTTTTTCCGAGTCAGTGTTGGCGGCGGAATGTCAGTGACGACTCCTGGTGCTCCAATAACAAATCACCTTCGGAGTTGTTGGTTGAGCTTAGCGTGAATCACAGCGTTGCGGTATTTCCTCAGCCAAAAATATTTGGACAGGACCTTCTTATTGCCCGCGAACTTAAGAAGGCCTTTCTCGATGAGCATCTTATGAGTCGCAACGAGTCGGCAATGTGATGAAAAACTGGTCTTCAATACTTTGTGCATCTCGCTGGCAGTCAGCAGCCTGTGATCATCAATCGGCGCAAGTTGACATGCAATGTTGCAGGTTTCTTTGCCGATCAATGTCTTGCGAGATGGCTTGGCTCGAGAGTAGGAGCACACTATAATACAAGAAAAGAGTAACACTGGCTTGTTGCGCAGAAACAGAAATCGAAAAACCGCGAGAAATGCCGCACCGATAAAAGCGCTTCGGAGAATACCCTTCATAGTAATTCACTTCTCGGCCTGATTTTACAAGGCTGAAATCATGGGTGCTTTTTTCGGTCCTTTTTGGGTGAGCTGTTGCCATCCCGATTTCGATCTGTGTAACAAGAAATCGATTGCCGTCGCCGGCCGCGTTGTATAGAAACAAAGGGTCTTTTTTTGCCTGGCGCATCGCAGCAAGGAACACTTTGTTCAGGAGAGGCATTTATGGCTCACGGGGAAACAACGAAACCGGCGGCGACAACCAAGCTGGTCATACGCAATATCGGACTGATTTTAAGCGGGGATCTGGAACGGCCGATTCTTGACGCCGATACCGTTGTGGCGCACGACGGACGCATTACCGCGGTTGGCAAAGAGAAAGACTTGGACATCGCGGGCACTACGACGCTGATCGATGCCAGCGGCACAACGCTCGCGCCAGGATTCATCGATAGTCATGTGCACCCCGTCGCGGGCGATTGGACACCGCGGCAGAACCAGATTGGCTGGATTGATAGCTGCCTGCATGGCGGCGTGACCACGATGATTTCCGCGGGCGAAGTGCACATGCCCGGCCGGCCGAAGGACATCGTGGGGTTGAAGGCCATGGCGATTACCGCGCAACGTGCGTTTGCGGCATTTCGGCCAAGTGGCGTGAAGGTGCACGCCGGAGCGCCGGTGATCGAGCACGGCATGGTGGAGGAAGATTTTAAGGCGCTTGCTGAAGGAGGCGTCACGCTGCTTGGAGAAGTGGGTCTCGGCAGCGTAAAAGACGCAGCAACCGCGAGACAGATGGTTGCCTGGGCGCGCAAGCACGGAATACAAAGTACGATTCACACCGGCGGGCCGTCGATCCCAGGCTCCAGCCTGATTGATAAAGATGTTGTGCTGGCCGCGGACACCGACGTCATCGGGCACATCAATGGCGGGCACACCGCGCTGCCCGATGAGCAGATCATCGCGCTTTGTGAACAGTGCCAGCGTAGTCTGGAGATCGTGCACAACGGCAACGAACGCGCGGCATTGCTGACGCTGCGCACCGCGACGGAGTTGCAACAGCTCGGCCGCGTCATTCTGGGAACGGACGCCCCGGCAGGATCCGGAGTGCAACCACTCGGCATCATCCGCCTGATCGCCATGCTTTGTTCGGTCGGCGGAGTGCCAGCGGAGGTGGCTTTCTGCTTTGCCACGGGAAATACCGCGAAGATGCGCAAGCTGGATTGCGGATTGATACAAGCCGGGCGTGCTGCAGATTTTGTGCTGATGGACCACGCGCAGCACTCAGCGGGAAAGACGCTTCTTGAGAGCGTGCGCCTGGGCGACCTGCCCGGCATCGGAATGACTATTATCGATGGCATGGTGCGCTGCGAGCGCAGCCGCAACACACCTCCGGCCACGCGCATGCCAAAAATTTGTTAACTGAATTGCGAAGCCAACTAGCGCAGGCCGTCTTCGCCCTTGATCTGATCCTTCATGAGACCGCCGACGCGCGGCAGGGGACGCCCGCTGTCGGTCACGGCGATGGCTACGAGGATTTCATTGGTGCGCGGCGCGTCGCCGACGCGAATTTCCATGCCATCAAAGTGGCTGCGCACAAATGCCGCGTCCTTGTGTCCCAGAGGAATATCCAATGGTACGCCGAGGCCGCCGCGTTTTTTCGAAGAAGGAATCAGCGCCGCGCCTTTTCCCAATACTTTGCGAACCGGGGTGCCCAATTTCGGATGCAGCACTGCTGCGGCGTGTTCAAGCTCACCGTCTTCGCCGACCGCGGCGGCTTTCCCGTAACTTTCCGCCGCGGGCCCGGCGACGCCGAGCGCCGCGACGGCGCGTTCGGTGAGCAGCGCGCCCAGTTCTTCGCCAATTTCCATCAACTCGGTGAGATCCTCCACGTAGCGGCCGGCAAACGGGTTCTCGATCACTGCTGCCGCGGCGGCGCGCCGCGTTGGCGGATCGATGGTCTGGTTCATCTCTGTTCGCGTTTCTTCGACGAAGGTGATCAACTTCCGGATCTTCGCTTTCATCGCAATCCATCCTCGCCCTTGATTTCAGATGCCCGCAAACCGCCGACGCGGGCATGCACGCGCGGCCCGGTGGTCATCACCAGCGCCAGTAACAGTTCATCGGCGCGCGGCGCATCGACGATGCCCACTTCCATGGCGTCGAAATGGCTGCGCACGTAGGAAGCATTGATGTGCGTGACGGGTACGTCGAGCCGCGTGCCCGGGCCGCCCACTTTTTTTGTGGAAGCCACGATGGCCTTGGCGTTGCCGAGAGTTTCGCGCATGCCGTAGCCGCCCGGCACATGCCACAGCGCGCCGTGCTCCAGTTCGCCCGCCGCGCCGACGATGGCGCCTTTGCCGTAACCTTCGATCCTTTTCGCGTCGCCGCCGAGAGCGGCGACCAGCGATTTGGCCATTTCCAGACCCAGCGGCTTGAGATCGTCCATGAATCCGGCAATTTCTTCGACATATTTCCCGGCAAAGGGATTGCGGATCACCGCCAGCGCTGCCGCCCGACACAGCGGATTCGCAGCAACCGGTCCACCTTCGTGAAAAATTTCTTCGACGATCGTGACTCGCTTTCGTACCTCAACCTTAGACATACAGCACGCTCCCCAGGGATTCCGCGTCCGGATGATCGATCAACGTCATCATCCGCAACGCCTGCGGCTCGACTCGCGACTGGCCTTGTAATCGGACGGCGGCGGCGCCGATCAGTCCGCGCGTTATTAATTGCCGCGCGACAACAGCGCCTGAATGCAATGCTTGCGCGATTTCGCGCGACGTCAATTCGCCGACCGAGCGAGTAACCAGCCGCTCACCTAAATCATTGTCAGGCGCAATTTCACACGCGGCCACCCGCACAATCGCTGGGTGATTCGGCAAGTCCACGGCGTTGGCGATGATGGTAGCGGCGGCGTCAGCCATTGCCGCGCGCTCCGCCAGAACGGTAACGGCATCGGCGATGCCCAGAGAAAAACTGCGGCCGCGCCATCCGCTGGTGGCAATTCCGCGGTTGGGTTGCGAAGCATGCAGGTTGATGGACCCGAACAGCGACGGCCGATCCGGTCTTTCGATCATGCCAACGGTGAAGGATTCACCCGCAGCGAGATGAATGGCAATGTCGCCTCCATTATTCACATACGCTCGCGAAAGATTCGCTGCTGCAGTCATCGCCAGAAGAATTTCTTCCGCCACAGCGCCCGCAACCGCCGCCATGGGCGTGATGAAGCGCTCCGTTGCGAAGCTCCCAGCGGCATCGGCCATACGCCGCGCGATAACGCCGCGCGGCTTCGCGTTGTTCGCGCGCGCCGCACTGCGCAGCAGCGGCAACTCGGCACACAGCTCGTCGAGAATGGTTAAGAAACGCTTTGCAGCTGCTCTATAGGCTGTGCGAATTTCAGCGCGGGAGCCGAACGCTTCCACGATTAGATCGATAGGCCCGTCGTGCAGATGCAGCCGCTGTTCGTCGGGCAGCATGCGAAGGATGGGCGGTTCTCTCATTCCTGCGAACTCCGGGGTCTCGCGGGCTTGAGCGGCCACGGATTCTGCGGCGGAGAAAAGACCTGGCGCTGGCGATCTTTTTCATCCAGGACCGAACGCAAAGGGCGCAAATGGTCCATGTGCCCGCCGAGCGCCGCGTAGTCTTCATTCTTCAGCGTAAATTCGATCGGCGCGACCAGCGCCGGGGTCGGCACATAGCCGAAGGCATTTTCCGGCATGCGTGAGACGTCCACCATGAACGTTATTCCTCCGCCGGGCCAGATATAGACCGGCGCGCCGCCGCAGGTGACGCGCGTAAAGTTGTGACGCACCGAGCGCGTCAGCTGCACGGGATTTTCGGTCACGCCGGAGCGCAGCGAGCCTCCAGCGCCAGCCATAAAAAGAACCGTGGTCAAAGCCGGCTCACAATTTTCTTTGATCCGTTCGACGGATTCTGTCAGCTGCGGCGGAAGTTCCTTCTCGACCGGCTGCAGCTGGTCATCCAGCTCGAAATACGCGTACTGCTCGCCGGTCGTGCTTACCATCAGCAGTCGAAGATGCGGCCAGGCAATCTCTGGTTTAAACGGTTTCAGAATCGTCAACGGATCGGAAATATTCGTACCGCCCCAGCCGCTGCCCGGTTGCGCCACCTGAAAATATCTTCCTGCTGTGGAGCGGCGGCCCTTGATGCGAATTCCGGTTTCGCGGACGCCGAGCAATTTGCCCGCCTGGTGTTCGGAAAGTATGCCGGTAATGTGATCGTCCACCACGATCACGTCATCCACCTTGCCAAACCACTGTTTGGCAAACATGCCGATGGTCGCCGAGCCGCAGCCCACGCGCATGCGCTCCTCGCGCTGAGCGTTCACAACCGGTGGCTGGCCTGCTCTAACGACGATCGTCGCGCCCTCCTCAATCGTCAGCTCTAATTCTTTGCCATTGCTGAGGTTCAGTAGCGTCTCGCACGTCACCCGACCTTCGCTCTTCGTGCCGCCGGTCAAATGCTGCACGCCGCCGAGCGAAAGCATCTGCGAACCGTATTCGCTGGTGGTGACGTGGCCGACGGGCTCGCCTTGCGCGCGGACCAAATTGCACTCCGGACCGAGATGCCGGTCGGTATCAATTTTCAATTTCACGCCGCAGTAGCTGAAAATGCCCTCGGTTACGATGGTTACCATGTCCACGCCGTCCACTTCCGAGGACACGATAAATGGGGCGGGCTTGTAGTCGGGATAAGTGGTGCCCGCGCCGATGGCGGTGACAAACGTCTCCGAACCCTTCAAGAGCTTGCCGTCCCACTCGCGCTCACGGTCGAGGAAAGGAACCAGCGGCGTTCCTTGCGTCTTCGCGCGATCCAGCACGATATGCGGATCCACGCGCACCAGCTGCCCGTCGTGATTCGCGTAGCGGTCGCACGCGCCGGCATGCCCGCGCTTGATGCGGCACAGCACCGGGCAGGCGTCACAGCGGATGGTGTCCACAGGCAATTCGCTAGACATTGCGATCTCCGGCAGCGGTTCTGGAAAGGATTGCCGCGCGGACACGGTCGGGCGTGGCAGGGATTTTGCGGATACGCACACCAATGGCATCGTAAATGGCGTTCAGGATCGCCGGCGCCGTCGGAATCATCGCGTGTTCGCCGATTCCCTTCGCTCCAAACGGTCCAAGCGACGACGCTTCTTCAATCAGAATCGATTGCACCGGAGGCATATCACCAAAAGTGGGAATCAGATAGTCGTGCAGGTTCTCTCCCTTGCCCGGGAAAAACTCTTCCATTAGGGCCATGCCGACTCCCTGAGCCACGCCGCCTTCGATCTGCCCTTCGATAAGTGTCGGATTGATGGCACGGCCAACATCATGTGCGGCGAGAACCCCCAAGACTTTCACCGTACCGAGTTCCGTGTCCACTTCAACCTCTACCAGGTGCGCGCCAAACCCGTAAACGGCATACGGCGTACCTTGGCCGTCCTTATCCAGTGGTTTTGTCGGCGGGTCAAATGTTCCCTCGGCGCTTACCACGTAGCCGCGCTCATCGAGCGGCAACTCGCGCAGCGCGATAGTGCGCTTCTTCCCGGCGTCGTCCACGATCAACGCGCCGTCCGCAAAGTGGATCTTTGCGCACTCGCAGCCGTCCGCCAGGCGCAGAATGGCTTTCCGCAGCTCCGTTCCGGCCATATACGCGGCTTTTCCGCTTACAAATGTTTGCCGCGATGCAGAAGTCTTGCCACAATCCGGGGTAATATCCGTGTCGCCGGAGAGCAGATCAAATTTCTCAATCGGCGCGCCTAGAGCTTCGGCACAGATTTGCGCTACCACAGTGTTCGAGCCCTGGCCGATGTCGACCGCACCCTGATGCAGGGCGATTCGTCCGTCATGTTGCAGTCCCACGCGCACGGTGGAAGGGTTCGGCAGAGAAGTATTTCCGCAGCCGTACCACATTCCTGCAACACCGACGCCGCGTCGCAGAGGTCCTTGCGCGCTGGAATTGAAGGCACTTGCCGCTCGGCGGCCTTCTTGCCACCGGGCGCGCAAGGCTTCCAGGCACGCACGTATACCGACACCTTCGCCCATCACCTGTCCGCTGCACGTTGCGCTTTCATTGTCCAGCGCGTTCTGGATGCGGAATTCCAGCCGGTCCACTCCCAATTTTTCCGCGAGTTCGTCGTAAAGTTGCTCCTGCGCGATGGTTCCTTGCGGCACGCCAAATCCGCGGAATGCTCCCGCAGGAACCAGATGGGTGTGCACAGCGGTAGTCAGCGCGCGGTAGTTTGGCACTTTGTAAGGTCCAGAGGCATGGAGCGGCACACGCGCAGCCACGGTAGGTCCCCACGATGCGTAGGCGCCGGTATTGAATTCACCGCAAACATCCATCGCCAGCAGTTTGCCGTCGCGTGTCGCGCCTGCTTTGCAACGGATGCGCGAAGGATGGCGTTTCGTCGTGGACATGATGGACTCCGCGCGCGAGTACACCATCTTCACGGGGCGCCGAAGATGCCAAGCGGCAACGGTTATAAACGGTTGCATGGACAGGTCCAGCTTCGAACCAAAACCGCCGCCGACTGCGGTGGGGATGATCCGCACGGCACTTTCCTCGATGCCGAGAATCGTCGCTATATCCCTGCGATCCGTGTACGGCGCTTGCGTGCAGGCCTGAACTTCCATGCGGTCGCCTACCCGCCGCGCGAAGCCCGCTTCCGGCTCGATGTAAGCGTGTTCGATGAAGCCGGTCTCGAATTCGGCTTCAACGATTACATCCGCTTTCGCGAACGCCGCTTCCACATCGCCGTGTACCACGCGGCCCCGCACCAGCACGTTGTCCGGGCGGTTTTCGTGCAGCTTCGGAGCCTCCGGACGCAATGCGGTATCAATTGTCGTTAGCGCCGGCAATTCTGTCCAAATAACGGGAAACGTGGACGGGTTAAACTCGGCCATCGCTTCCGGCTCCCCTACCACAGCCGCAACCGCCTCGCCGCGAAATCGCACTTCTTTTTCCGCAAAGACCGGTTGGTCGGCAAACTGCGCAATTACGCCGAAGCAATTCTTGCCGGGAACATCTTGCGCTGTGAAAACCGCATGGACGCCGGAGTTAGCCGCCACATAAGCGCGGAGATCACCGAATTGAAAGGCAGCGCGATCATAAGGACTGCGGATGACGCGCAGTATAAGAGAGCCCGCGGGCCACTCATCCGCGCCAAAAATATCCGTGCCGAGAACTTTGCGGGCGCCATCCAAACGCACCAGGCGTTTTCCGACCGGGCCGCCGCTTTCTGGTTGTGGCAGCGCCGCTTTTTGCGTGGCGGCGCCCAAAACTGCCGAGACAATCTTCCGGTAGCCGGTGCAGCGGCACAGCACTCCACCGAGTGCGTCCATCACTTCCGTTTCCGTGGGCTTGGCGTTTTTTTCCAGCAAGGCGACCGCGGAAACCAGCATACCGGGCGTGCAGATACCGCACTGCGCGGCGCCGGACTCTAGAAACGACTTCTGCAAGCGGTCAAATATTTTGGATGATTTCGCCAGGCCTTCGACCGTGACAACTTCCGCGCCTTGCAGTTGCCCCACAGCGACCAAGCACGCGCACACGGCCATTCCGTTCACGAGAACAGTGCATGCGCCGCAATCTCCGGCGTCACAACCCACCTTGGTTCCGGTAAGCGAAAGCTCTTCGCGCAGAACGTTTGAAAGTCTGGTAATGGGTGCGGACTTGATCGAGACGGATCGACCATTGACGGTGAGCGAAAGCTGCGTTTGAGTGTACGCTTTCATGGGAGTTTTTCCACGCAGGCTTCCAGCGCGCGCCGCACCAGCACTTGCGCGGCTTCCCTGCGATACGCCGACGTTGCGCGGACGTCATCAAGGGGCAAGAGCGATCGAAGATGTTCCGGCTTCACGGACTTGCCGATACCGGGTCGTGCAATTTCGCCCGCCAAGGCGCCCTCCAGGACCGGGAGACGCTGGGCCCTGGCCGAACATGCTCCCACGGCAATCAGCGCTTCGCTGATTCTTCTACTGCCATCCGTCACGAGATTGGCAGCCACCATAGCGATGGAAATGACCAGGTAGCGGCGCGAGCCCAGCTTGAGAAAAGTCGAGGCGGAATTTTCCAGGCGACGCGGAATCGCGACACTGGTCAATATTTCGTCCGGCCGCCGCATCGTTTCGCGGTTGCCAACAAGAAACTCGCCCAGGGGCATGCTTCGCGTTCCAGCTACGGAAGCGAGCACCACCTGCGCGTCCAGCGCCAGCAATGCCGGAACGCCATCCGCCGCTGGAGAGGCATTGCACAGATTTCCCGCGATGGTTCCCAGATTTTGAATTTGCACGCCGCCCACTTCGCGCGCAGCTGCTCTTAACCCGGCAAAGCCGCGCGGAAGAACTGCCGCCACGATTTCGCTCCAAGTTGTGCGCCCGCCAATGTGAATGTGTTCAGCGGTAGTGCGGAAACCTTTGATCTCCGTCACGTTGGAAATATCAATCACCGGGCTGGTCATCGGCCGGTCAACGAGACCAGGGAAGAAGTCCGTGCCGCCGGAAAGGATCGTGCCGCGTGATTCTGAGAGCGCACGCACGGCTTCTTCGAGTGTTGTGGGTCGCAGGAACAACGAGTCCACTCCTTGAGCGCCAGCAACGGCCTTAACCTTTGTTCGCAGTTCAATCCATTGCCAGTTGAGATCGTTCGGCGCCGGCTGACGCCAGAGCCTCTGAATCACTGGAGAGACATTGTGCACGGCTTGCTAAATCGCCCAGTCTATTTCCGCCGCCAGCACATCTTCGCTTAAATAATGCAAGCTCCGCAAGATTCGCGCGCACTCCCCAGGGCGAGACGGTGGCAAGCGGTAACTCAATTCGAAAGTTTAACGGAATTCGCAAATGCTGCGCACACTGCCGATAGTCGGGTACTCGATTCCGCCAATCGGGATTATGACTGACAGCGGACTGTGCTATCTTCCCGTTACACCAATCATTCGGAAGGGGCTGCACCGTGGCCAGGCAATCGAAGGTCATCTTTTGGGAAGTGGATACCCAGATGGACTTCATGTTGCCGGGAGGCAAGCTGTACGTCCCGGGCGCGGAAAAGTTGATCCCCAACATCAGGCGTCTCGTCGATACAGCACGCGAAAATCGAGCGTTGCTTATTTCCAGCGGCGACCAGCACTCGCCGCAGGACCCTGAATTCAAAATTTTCCCGCCGCACTGCATCAAAGGCACGGAAGGCGCGCAAATCATCCCCGAAGCGCTGGCGCAAAGTGTCCTTGTCGTACCCAACGAATCCGCGTTCCGATTGCCAGCGGACCTCGCGCGGTATCAGCAAGTGCTCATCGAGAAGCAGACCCTCGACGTATTTGACAATCTACACACCGCAAAGATTGTGAACGGCCTGTCCGCAGACGCGGAATTTTTCGTTTTTGGAGTCGTCACGGAATATTGCGTGCGCTGTACAGCGAAGGGCTTACTCGATCTTGGCCGAGGCGTCTCTATTGTGACCGACGCAATCGAACAGTTGGAGCCCGCGGCTGGCAGCAAGACGATCGCAGAACTCACCGTTGTAGGTGCCAAGCTGATCACCACGGAAGCCGCATTGGCACGCCTGCATTCTGCGAGCGCCAGACCGTAATGCAGCTGTGCCTAAGGCGACCCGGCCCACATGATGTAGGCTCCCGTCGGCTTGTGCGTGCTCGGCAGTCCGGTCGCCTTGGGAAGAAAAGGCCACATGATTATCCAGTGTGTGGACCAACGGTGATGGGCGGGCTGGGTGCCGCCAGATCAAAGGCTTTCAGAGCCGCCCATATGCGGGGATTCGGCGTCCCATGGGAGATGGAAACTGAACGTACTTACAGATTGCCGCGGCCTTATTTTCCCCACACTCGGTTTCCGGAAAGCCTGTTTTCCATAAAAATCACGCTTGCAGCCAGGTGGGTATCAGTTATACTGATACTATGTGGCCGGTAGAGATCATCGAGGCGTTCGACCGGTTTCTTCGAGACCGAGGGCTCCAGTTCGATGCCGTCGTCATTGGAGGAGCTGCGCTCAGTTTGTTGGGCGTCGTATCCCGGCCCACCAAGGATGTCGACATCCTGGTTCCGAAAATCCCTCACGAGATTCACGTTGCCGCGCGCTTTTGCAGTGGAAATTCGCGCGACCGGCGAGATCTTACACGACGATTGGCTGAACAACGGACCCGCCTCGCTGGCTGACCATCTTTCGATGGGCTGGCAGGAACGTCTGGAAGATGTTTTCGACGGCTCGGCTTTGCATCTTCGCTGTCTTGGTCGACACGATTTGCTGTGCGCCAAGCTTTTTGCTCTGTGTGATCGCGGCATCGATCTCGACGACTGCATCGCCCTTGCTCCCACCTCAAATGAACTTGAGAACGTGCTTACGTGGTTGCACCTTCAGGACGCTAATCCAGACTGGCCGGAGCACGTGCGCAACACCATTGCCGACGTCGCGAAAAGGATTAGTCATGGCGTTTAGACGAAGGTCCGCTTTGACGGGACAGCCACCGGCAGATGTGTTGACACAGGACATGGTTGGCATTGGAATGAATTTCGCAGCAAGGCCGGCACGGGATCCAAACATCGAAGATACGCTCCTCTATGCCTCGGCCGATGCGATCGAAAAGCCTGACCTTCGCACCTTGGCCGTGCTAGTGACTTGGTTTGGTGTCCATTCCTGCTGGGTGAACGTCGATCGGCTCACGCACCTGGTCAGCGAACAACCGTCAGAACGAGTTCGCGCTCTGTGGTCGGCCCTGGCACGCTGGCAGGAAAAAGATCGTCGGTTTGTTCGCCTTTCGAAGCTGTATACCGTTCCCCAACAAGATCTGCTCCACCTCGGGACCGAATTTCAGATCAAGCGACATGGGGTAGACCCGAGGTTCAAGGGCAGCGTACTACGGGTGCCCGCAAACGTGTTGCGTGACCGCCTAGCCGATGTTCTCTCGCCTGCGGATCTTGCGAAGCGGCACCGTGCTTATCATTACCGGGTGATGATCGGACCGAGCTATCGAGCGGACATGTGGGCGGCTCTGGAACGTAATCCGGAGTTGTCAACAGCAGAGCTTGCTCGGAAGACTTATGGTTCGTTCGCAACGGCTTGGCGCGTCAAGCGCGAGTTCGCAGTTCTGGCGTTTCAAACCGTAAGATCTGCAGCCATCCAAAAACCAAGAAGCGAATAGATCGACGCGAACGGGAACAATTTGTCTGTGCTTTTGCCAATACCGCTCAAGCGTTTCCACGGAGCTGACACCACGCCGCGAAGAAAAATGATTGGCTGCCGGATTCAGCCGTTTGAAAATCGCGTTGGACGCGAGTGGGTTCAGGAGTTGCGAGCGAAATAGCAGGTAACCGAACCGGCGGCCGAGCCTATCTTGGACGCTGCAATTCGAATCGATCCGTCGTGCGGCAGTACGTCAGTCCTGCCATGCGCCCGATGGCGCGCAGTTTGTCGGGATCGATCTGAAAATTGTTCATAACATCTTCGGCGACATGAAATCGCAACACTTCACCAATGACTAAATTCCCGCCCATCGGTTTATCGCTCACCACCACAACTTGCACCAGTCGGCACTCCATCTGTATGTGGCTCTCGGCCACGCGCGACGGCTTGACCAAGTCGCTCTTCAGCGGCGTCAATCCGGAAAGCTCAAACTCATCCACTCCAGGGGGTACCGTTGCCGAACACTGATTCATTTGTTCAGCAAATTCCTCGGAGACGATATTCAGCACAAATTCCCGTGTGTCCAGCACGTTTCTTAGCGTGTCCTTCATGGCGCGATCCCTGCCCGGCACCGAGGAACAGAACACCACAGCCGGCGGATTCGAACTAGCCACCGTAAAAAAACTGAAGGGCGCGAGGTTCTTCACGTTGCCGGTGTCCAGCGTCGAAACAAACGCAATCGGCCGCGGCACAACTGCTCCAATCAACAGCTTATAAACATCCGCCGGCATCATGCTCGCGGGGTCAAAGCTCAACATTTTATTTTCGCTCATGCCATAACCCTTTGCTTTGGTGGCGCTCCCTCATGAGGAGCAATTAATCCACGTCGCAACAAAAAACGACACCGTCAGCACACGGTATCGGCCGACGGCAGCTCCCGAACCGCAGAATGCAAGTTCGATTCCGCAAGGCTCCAGGTGCTGAGCGACTGAACGCCAGGCTTCTTCACTTACTGGCCTTGGTTCCGCGAGGCGACCGGCTCTCGGTGGATACAGCCATTTTGCCCCTCCACCGGTCATCTGACGACAGATGCAGTCCGAACTGATCCAGAACGCGCAGTATGGTCTGATCTACAATGTCCTCAATCGTTTTCGGGTGATTGTAAAATGCCGGGACGGGAGGAAAAATTATCGTGCCCATGCGCGACAGCTTCAACATATTTTCAATGTGAATGTCGTTTAACGGGGTCTCTCGCACCACCAGTACGAGTTTGCGCCGCTCCTTCAGAACCACGTCAGCCGCGCGGTGCACCAGCGAATCGCCGTGGCCGTGGGCGATCGCTGCAAGCGACCTCACGCTGCAAGGACATACCACCATGCCATCAGTGAGAAAAGAACCACTGGAGACGGCCGCACCTTGATCTTGAGGACCATAGTGCTGCGCTGCCATTTGCTGCACTTGCCGCACAGAATAGGACGTCTCGTGGACCAGCGTGCGCGCACCCCAACTGCTGAGCACCAGGTGAGTTTCCACTTTGGCGTCCTGCAAAATCTGCAAAAGGCGCACCCCGAGAATCGTTCCTGTGGCTCCGGTAATGCCTACGATCAATCGGAACGGGTGTTTAGCCATAACCTAGTAACCGATGTCCACTTTTATTTCGAACGACTACAGCGATCGTGCCGCAAGCTGTCAAATCAGCGAATGCCTATGAGAGGCCAATAGAAAGGCACAATCAAGAGAAGCGCCAGCGACTCAATCACAGTGACACAGAGACCGACGCGAAAAACATCTCGCGCCTTGAAATAACCGTACGAATATCCGGTCACCAGAACTCCGGACTGATATACAAAAATTTTGCCACCGGCGGCAAAGGCCCAAATTAATCCCAATGGCAATGGATGAATTCCGTTGGCATGAGCAAAACTCATTAAACCTGGCATCGAGGTGGCGAGCATGCCGATCTCGTTGCCCAGGAAGATGTGGTAGACAAACGCCGTCCAATAGGGGACAAGGGCCAAGGCAAAGGCACTGCTGGTCATCAATGGACGCATCCAGTCAAACATCAGAGCGGTCATGGTGCGAAGAGCTCCGCTCTGCGCCAGCACCGTTCCCATGCTGATGGCCGTGGCTACAAAAAAGACGGGAAGATAATTTAGACGCTTCATGTCTTCCTGATTCAGGATGCCGACTCCCGGCACGCACGCGAACAAGCCGATCCCGATCCCGATCACCGCGGGCGAAACGTGGTGAATCAGATCCGTCATCCACAGGGCGATGGCCAAGAGCATCAAAAACAACGCTCTCTTCTCCATCGTCGTCCAAGGACCCATACCGGCGAGTTCGTTGCGAAGAAATTCCGCGCCGCGCTCGAGAGCCGCGTCTTCAGGGGGGTACAGCCAAGCGACAAGCCGCCAAATGCCGAATATCGTGACCACGGCGCATGGTAGGAACGCCAGTAGCCACAAGCTGTAGTACACATGAATGCTGGCCCCATTCTCGATCAATCCACGTCCGAGAATGGTGGAAGGACCCGCGATTACCATCTTGTCGAAACAACCCGCGGTGTAAGTCAGCGTAATGAAGATGCCCTTCCCGATATTGCTTCCCCGTCCGAGCCCAAAAACTTCCATCAAACCGAGGGCGACCGACGCCATGATAACCACGCAGGCGATTCCGGAAGGCACCAGGAAGGTCAACAGGAAAGACGACAGAATGATCCCCAGAAGCATTCGCGAATAACTTGCACCGACTCGTTGAATCACCATATAAGCCAGCCTGCGCGCCAAGCCGGTTTTTGTAGCCATCATTCCAAACAGACCCGCACCAAAAAGAAACCACGGAGTTTGATCGGCAAATCCGCTGAAGGCGACCTCGAACTTAACGACCTGGAGCACCCAAAACAAGTAGCAGCCGATTAGTCCGGTAAGCGCATGAGGAATCGGCTCGGTGATCCAGGCGAAAATCATGAAGGCGGCGACCGCGAGAGCGTGCTTGGAAGCCAGGTCGAAATTAAGCGGAGCGAACCAAAGAACTACCGGCACGACGATGGTCAAGATAGCGCCGATGACTTTTCGCGTGGAGATTCCGAAATCGTTCGCTCCGCCAATCTGCACCACGGGCTGGGCAGCCTCGGCCATTATACTTTCCCTTTTGTTGCAGCTTCCCTTTCGGCATCGCGGCCGCCGCTCGGCACCCCGACGGGTTCGGCTGAAAGAGCGCCGTCGCCATTCGTTATGGGTTCGGCGAGAATCCTGCCCCACTTTGCTTCTGCGGCGCGCCGAACTTCAGGACTTGATTCGGCGACGGGGGGAAAGTCTTTCATCCATTCGTAAGGCCTGCAGGCATCGATGACAGCCCGCGAACTGTGCCCGCGCTGCGCCATGGGAATGATTGGATCGAGCGATCCGCTCCAACTGCGGCGGATGATTTCGATGTCCACTTCGGGATTGGAACGGGTTGTCAGCGCCCAGAGGACATCGTTCGTGTTCGTGACGTCGATGTCGTCGTCGACGACGATGGTGTAGCGGCCAAGGTAAGCGCCAGCATGACAGTATGCAGCGATCATCCCGGCCTGGCGCGCGTGCCCGGGATAGCGTTGTTTAATGGAAACCATGGTCAGCAGGCGGCTTCCCCCGGCCTCGTGGCACCAGACGCCGGTTACGTCCGGAACACCGGCCTTTTCTAGTTCCTGCCAGATCAGTGCGGAACGCATAAAACAGCGCATGTAGTTAAATTCACAGGGCGGTCGGGTCGGCGGCGCGCCGAGAATGATGGGATTGTTGCGGTGATATAACCGCTTCACCTTCATGGTCGGCTCCGGACGCATGTTGCTAGCGTAGTATCCGGTCCACTCGCCAAACGGTCCTTCGTTGTGGTCTTCCCCCGGAACCGCTTCGCATTCGACAACAATCTCAGAAGAAGCGGGAATGGGCAGCCCGGTGTATTCACCTTTGATAACTTGGACCGGGAGGCCTTGCAGGCCACCTACCCATTCATACTCGGAAACTCCGTACGGCACTTCCATTCCGCCGGCGAGATAGAGCAAAGGATCGTGTCCGAAAGAAACCGCCAATTTGCAGGATTGGCCGCGCGCAAAATATTTCTCGCGCATGATGCGCCCTTGTTTCCCCGGCGAAATGAAAAATCCGAGCGTGTCGTGATCGTGGACCATCACACGATACGTTCCCAGGTTGACCCAGCCTTCGTCCGGATCGACCGTGATGTCCACTGAGCCCGTGCCGATGTAGCGTCCCCCATCGAGTTCATGCCACTTGGGACTGGGAAACTTGAACATATCGATGTCTTTGCCCTCGATCACGTTTTCCATGATTGGGCCGTCCTTGACTACCTCGGGTTTGAGGTACTCCAGGTCGGTGATGTGTTTCTTGATGTCTTTCACGAACTGCAGGCGGGTGTAGTTCGTATCCATGTGCAACGTCATCGCCAGGCGCTTCGTGGTGTTGAGGGTGTTCGATAATACGCGATAACCATCTGGATAGCCTTTTATGTGATCGAATAACAGAGCGTGGCTCTGTTCGCCGCGGTGATGGCCAAGCTCCGTAACCGCACCAATCTCGACGTCCCAATCGGCTCCATCAATTTTCTTCAATTCACCCAACGCCTCGGCTGCTCGAATCCATCCGCGCAAGTCTCTGCTTTCCATGTCCTACTCCTTGTGGTCGCTGCCTAAATTCTGATCCTTTTGTTCAAATAAATCGGGCACCAGGAAACTCAAAATGCCGTTTCTGACGCTGTCTGACACATAAATTTCTCCGTCGGTGGGGTTCAAGGCCAGCCCCACCGGGTGTAGGAGTCCGCTAAAAGGTCCGCGAATCATGGCGCGTGGCGGGACATCGCCGTTATCGGTAATGTTCCAGACACCAATGAAGCCGAGCGTAGGGTTCAACCACGGATCGTCCGGAACCGCCTTCGAGGATTCCTTTAACGTAACGCCCGCGTACAAATTGATGTGAAGATGGTTCGATGCCGACAGAAAAATCTTTCCTCTATAAAATTGCATCTGCCAGGGTTCATCGGTGATGCCGGTCTTAGGTCCCGCGATGCGAGCGCGAGGCGCAACGTTTCCGTCATCGGTTCGGTTGAACACCAGGATATCCTGCGAGTTCGCGACCGCCATTAAATTCTGAACAGGGTCCACTGCGATCCCGACCAGGTGGCCAAGTTGGGTTTGTGGGCCGGTAATCATGCGAACCGGCGCGGCGTCTCCCTTCGCATTCCACCGATATACGTTGATCCTCCTCCCGGTGAGGCTTGCGACGAGAATCTCTCCATGCTCAAGATCCAGGCTTACCGAATGCGGCGTCACGAGTTTTGTGCACGGCCCCTGGATTACGCGAATCGGTGCTTCGTCTCCGCTCGCGGCACCGCGAAAAACCAAAATCGCGTCCGCCAATGCATTGGGGACCACAATTTCGTCGTGCACCGGATCGTAGGCCAGTCCGTGAATCGTTCGGCCAAGCTTCGATCCTTGTCCGGTAATCACTCTCTTCGGCGCCATATTTCCATTTGCCAGCCTGGCAAATGCCGCCACCCGCGGCTGGCTTACTCAATTGGGTACCAGGATTTCGCCGCGCTTGGTGTCGTATGCCAGGGCCATAGGATTTCCGAATCCGGGCGTCGGGGTGCCTAGAGGGGCGCTGCGCAAAGTGCGTTTCGGCGCAACGTTACCGTCAGCTCCGCTGTCGAAGGCCAAAGCGGTATGGTCGCCATAGTTCGAAATCCAGATTTCGCCATTTTTGGCGTCGACCGCCAACCCCATGGGGCGGTTGATGCCGGTGCGATTTCCATGAATCACGCGCACGGGAGCCACGTTTCCGCTCCGCTTGCGATCGAAGACCAGAATCGAATTATCGCCGTTGTTCGCTACGATGATGGTGTTGTGGACGGAATCTTCGGCAATGCCCATGGGCCAATCGAGTTTTGTGGAATCTCCTTCGATGGTACGCAGTGGCGCCTGCTCATTCTTGGAGTTCGAAGAAAATATCGCAATGGACGGCGGACGAAATTCTCCGCTCTCGTTTGCCGTCTCTGGGTTACTCGGCGCCGCAGAACACCCGCTGCCCGTGTTTTGCACGACGCCGCGAAAATTTCCGTGGTTGGCAACACCAATTTCGCCGTTCAGGTCATCCCAATAGATTCCGTGCGGGTCGGCTAGACGGGTTTTGGGTCCGCGAATCACGCGCACTGGGGCTTCGACGCCTTGGGCTTCTCTTCGATAAAAAACGACAGCATTGAAAATTTCCGCGGTCACGGCGAGCTCATTGCTCATATGGCCGAGCGCCAAGCCCCAAGCCTGGTGGGGAACCGATAAAACGCGCGCCGGTTTGTCGTTAGCGTTGGCCGCATACGGCATCACGACCACGGTATCCTCGATATCGTTATTCGCGGTGTAAATTTCGTGTCGCTGCGAGTCCAAGGCCACCGAAGCGACCATCCCGATATAGGTTGCGGGGCCGATAATCTGGCGCATCGGCACGGTTAGTGTGCCTTCGTATTTGTTCTGTGAACGATCGTAGAGAAGCAAGCTCTTTCGATTCGGGTCGCTGGCCACCACAACGTTATTTTGGGGATCGACAGCGATTCCATTGAGCGCCGGATATGGATCGATGACCATTCGTGTTGCCGGAATGTCCTCCGGAAAAGGTTGCGAGCGACGATCGTCTGAAGTGGAGCGGGCGAGAGCGGCGCACGATACCATCCCGGTCAGGGCAAAAGCCCAAACCGTGAGTCGTTCGGTCATGGGCCGCGCGCTCATCAGAAGGTGAATTTTACGCCCAGCTGAATTTGCCGGGATGTAGTCAAGGTGGGCTGTTGCAAGACCCCGGCGGATGCCAACGGCACTCCACTTCCGTTGAACACGGCGGTCGTTTGCACTCCAAAATTGGTGTGGTTCAGGCTATTGAAAGCTTCGGCTCGAAACTGAACCTTATATTTTTCCTGGAAGGCAATGTTTTTGAATAACGAGAAATCCAGGTCCGCGAAACCCGGCCCGCGCAAAGTGTTCCGACCAAGATCGCCAAGCACTCCCGGAGCCGGGAACGAAAAACAGTTCACATTAATATAGTTAGTCGGCTGTCCGGGGTTTACCGGATTTGTCGAACAACCCGGCCCAGGATTGAAATTAGGCCGTTGCCCGCCGGCGCTGCTGTTCACGCGGCTATTTCCTGTGAACGCCTCATCCGATGTCAACTTCACTGTAAAGGGAACTCCCGAGTGGGCAGTAAAAATTCCGCCAAGCTCCCATCCTCCCAGTATCGCGCGGGGCGCACCGTGAAGCGATTCCGAAACCGGGATATTCCACGTGCCGTTCAGCACAAAGTTATGGGTAATATTAAAATCGGAGACCCCGTTCTGAAGGTTGGGATCGAACGCGTAGGACGGGCCAGCCGTGTTCAGATATTCATTGTCGCTAAAGGTGGCCGAGCCCTGGTCCGTATTCTTGGACCAAGTATAGGATCCCTGCAAGGCAAACCCGTGATTCATCTTCTTGCTTACATTTACGAGTAAAGCGTTATATTTAGAATAATCTCTCCACAAGGTTCCGACGATCCGCCCGAAATTGGGATTGATTCTCTGAATATTTTTAACCTGTTGTTTAAAACTGCCTCCCGGAGGAATCGGGAACATTAGCTGGCCGTCAGGCAAGAAGGTAACTTGCGACAACGGAACCTGATCCATATCCTCAATGCCCAGTGGAACGTGCACGGCATGCGATCCGACATAACCAATCGTCAGGGCGGTGCTGGGCGTAAGCTGCCTCTGAATTGAAAGATTCCATTGGTCGTTGTAGGCGCGATGCGGATTGGCCTCGATGAAAGCCACGCGGGCCGTATTGGGAGTGAGCAAGGCAAGTCCTTGATTCGGAAAATCGTTGGGCGAAGGTGTTTGCGCCGTGCCTTGCAGGAAGAACGGCGCACTGTGGGTACGGTTGATGAACAGGTAAGGCAACGGGAGTATGTCGTACATACCGAACGACGCCCGAACCGAAGTTTTTCCGCTTCCGGTCGGATCCCAAGCAAGGCCGACGCGTGGCGCGAAGTTTCGCTTGGTGGGATTATTGAAAAAAGCGCCTCCGATTCTCGGTGTTGGATCGGTCAGGTTGACCAGCGTCGCCACTTTGCCGTTCTGCTCTGAGACCGGCGTCGACGTTTCATAGCGCAGGCCGAGTGTGACAGTCAGGTTCTTCCGAACGCGAATGGCGTCCTGAGCGTAGCCTCCAAAAACATCGCTGCGCAAGCCGCGTGCCCCGTTTGTTCCGGGAAAGTCTGACGTGAAATCCGCGGGACTGTTGGTCAAAAGATCCTGCACCGAATTGTAATCCCATTCTCCCAACGGAATATTGGCGGAATTAAAATTGTCATCAATTCTGTCGAATAGAAAACCAAATTGCAGTGTGTGCCGGCCGCGGATACTGTTGATATCGTCGGAAGCCTGGTAGGACGTGAAATGAAAGTTATCCGAGCCCGACGCGCCGAGACCTCCGGCAGTAGCCAAATTGCCGGCGGTTAGAACTCCCACTGGCAGGTTTGGCAAAAAACCCAAGCTGTTGTTCGTGACTAGAGGAGAGATTGCAGAAACGTCCTGGGAATCCGCGGCGAAGGTACGACTCACTCCTACGCGCGCCGTATTCACAACGGTTGGCGTGAAACTGTGTTGCAGAGACATCGTGAAGTTGTAGTGATTCGAAGGGGAACCCAGAAGTTTTTGATTGTAGAGGTCCGGTTGCAAAAGTGCGCCAGTGTCCCACTGGAAGCTCGCCGAGAAGCGCGTCAGATCCGAAAAGTTGTGATCGAACTTGCCCACCGCGTAGTACTCGTGCCCTGTTTCTGCTCCCGGAAACAGGAAGAACGCCGTCCCATCGCCGTTATCCGGCCCATTGGCAACCGGGAAGAGCCCTAAATAAGGCACGATGCTGGCGGCGATCGGAACGCTAATGCTGCCAGAGCCATTCGGATTGGGAACGATCCCGTTGCGAGCGTCGTTTGAAAGCGTGAGCGATTTCTCCGAGATGCTGAGGTCCTGGTTGAGTCCCTCGAAGCTCCCGAAGAAAAAGGTTTTGTCTTTCACGATTGGCCCACCGAGGGAACCCCCGTACTGATTGCGATGAAAGGGCGGCACACTGCCGGGCGCATCGAAAAAATTGCGCGCGTCCAGAGCACTATTCCGGAAAAAGCCGAATGCATCCCCATGCAGCTGGTTCGTGCCGGACTTGAAAATCGCGTTAACCACGCCGCCGGAGGTCATACCGTATTGTGCGCCGTAATCGCTGGTCAAAACCGCAAACTCCCGCACCGCGTCGACACCCAGATTGACATTCAGTCCGCTTCCCGGGCTGCCGTTCGCGTAGTCGTTCACGATCAGGCCATCGACTAAGTACACGTTTTCGGTAGGACGATTCCCAGAAATATAGAGATTCTCTCCGTTCCCGCGCGCCGCGCGGGAGTTCGTGGAGACCGCGCTGGACTGCTGCTCGAGACCTCCGATTACGCCGGCCTGGAGAGTTGCCAATTGCAGCCAGTCGCGGCCGTTGAGAGGAAGTTCGCGTATCGTGGCCTCGCTCACGACTCCGCTGAGTGTAGCGCTCGTCGTGTCGACCTGCGGGGTGTCGTCGGTGACCACTACTCTTTCCACCACTGCACCCAAAGAAAGCGAGAAGTTCACGCTCATCGTGGCGCCGACGGTCAGCACAATTCCCTCTCGCAGTTGCGTTTTGAAGCCCTGGAGACTGGCCTCCGCCGCGTAGGCGCCTGCCGGCAAGCTCAGGAACTCGTACGCACCATCGCTGTCGGTGCTCACGCTTCGCGAGGCTCCTGTTTCCATACTTTTTAAGGAAACTCTGACGCCGGCGACCGCCGCTCCGCTGACGTCGTGAACCGTACCTTGAATCATTCCATTCGTCGTTTGTGCGCTCACGAACCCCGGAACGACATGCAGGAAGAACGTGAACGCGGTCAGGCTTAGAATGATTCGAAGATAAACCCCAGTGCACTTCATACCGTTGCCTCCAACCCTGTCTGAAAATACTGAATTGCAACCTCTACCGCTAAAGTCGACCGCTGGCATCATCTAAGAGCCGTCTGCCCCGCGGAGGGTTTTCCGCGAAAAAACTCCGGCACGGAATACGTGAACATTCCGTTTCTGACGCTATCAATGGTGTAAATTTCTCGATTGCGCGAGTTGATTGCTACTCCGGCAGGCCAGACGATTCCGCTGGCAGGTCCTTTTATCACTGCGCGGGGCGCGACGTCGCCGCGGTCCGAAATGTCCCAAATTCCGATGAAGCCAAGTTCCCCGGAGTTCCATGGCGAGGGCGACGCCGAGTCAAATCGATACGATTCGGTGTTGTTCTTGACGGCAACGAAAATCTTGCCTTGATCAGAGTCCACCTCGACCTGCCGGATTCTCACGATTCCTGTTTTCGGTCCCGAAATGATGGCTTTCGGGACCACGTCTCCTTCGTCCATACGGTTAAAAATGAATAATCCGGTGGTTCCCTTGCGGCTGTAGCTTGAAACAACGATCAGATTTCGCGCTGCATCAACCGCCACCCCGCGCACTTCGTCCAAACCTGTTTTCGGTCCACGGATGATGCGCAGCGGCACAGCATCACCTTGCGCGTCCCGGCGAAAGACCAAGACGTCTTTGCCGCCGTCTTCACCCACGATAATCTCGCCGTGCGGTACGTCCACCGTCACCGTTTCCGGACGAAGTATTTGCGTGCGCGGCCCCTGAATCATGCGGATAGGCCCTTCTTCTCCCTTGGCATCGCCTCGGAACACCAGCACAGCGCCGGCAAGATGCACCGGCACGATAATTTCGTCGTGCACTGCGTCGTAGGCAATGCCGTGCATGGTGCGGCTCAGATGCGTTCTTTGTCCTTCAATCACTCTCACCGGGCTCATGTTTCCGTTTGCCAGCCTGGCAAACACCAGAATTCTGGGTACGCTTACTCAATTAGGAACGAGAATTTGATCGCGTTTCGAATCGTAGGCAACCGCGCCGGGATTTCCGAATCCCACAGCTGGGGCGCCGGGCAGCGCGTTGCGGACAAGCCGCTTAGGCGCGACATTTCCTTGCGCCGTTCGCGGGAATACCGCGGCGGTATGCTCGCGGTAATTGGTCACCCAGATTTCATCGTTCTTCGCATCGATGCTCACACCCATCGGTCCCGAGAGCCTCGTCCGGCTTCCGTGAATCACCCGCACCGGCACCACGTCGCCTTGGTCGGTCCGATGAAAAATCAAAATGGAATCGTTGCCGTAGCTGGCGACGGCGATTTCATCGTGCACCGTGTCCAGGCTGATGCCCATGGGCCAATTGAGATCTGTGCGCATTCCCTGAATCTTGCGCAGGGGAACCTCGTCTTGCTTGGCTTCACCTAAATAAGTGGTTATCGAAGGAAGATCGAACCGGCCGCCCTTCAGTTCCCCTTCTAACGATTCCGCTCGCGTCAGGGGCGCCCAGTTACCGTGGTTGGCGACAGAAATCTCGTTGTGTTTCTCATCAAACGTGATTCCGTGAGGGTCGCCCAGGTCCGTCTTCGGCCCGTGAAGAACTCGCAGGGGCGCATCTCCCAGCGTGGCGTCCCGACGGTAAACAACTACGGTATTGGCGTGTTCGACGGTGATGGCAATTTCCTCGCGCCGGCGGTTCAATGCCACGCCCCACGAGCCGTGCGGCACAAATAAGATCCGCTTTGGCTTCACATTTCCTTCGGCGTCGTAGGGGAACACTTCCATGCGATCCCCGATATCGTTATTCACCGCAAAAAGCTCGTGATTTCCGGGGTCCAAGGCGACACCGGCCACAAACATCATTCCAGTAGCGGGTCCGCGAACTTGCGTCATCGGTTCCGCCACCCCGGAGGAACCGCTCCCGATCGTTCGGTCGTACATTAGGAGGCCGCCGCGATTGGAGTCGCTCATCAACACTCGGTTGTTGTCCGGGTCCACTGCCACGCTGTGAAGACTGGGATAGGGATCGGCCACGGAACGCACCGGAACGATGTCGCCGCCAGCGACATCCTCAAGTTCCGAAGCATCGACGGTCCAAGGGGTCGAAAACGTCTGGCTCAAACAGGGTTGGTTTGACTCAGTCAGCGCTAAAGGGTATTGCGAATTTGAAGAATCGGTAGACTGGGATAGAGTCAAACTACCGAGCAAGCCCAATACTAGGCCTGCGCGCAAATTCGCCAGAATTCCCAAAGATTTAACAAATCTTCGCATTGTTGGCCCCTTCTAGCTTGGCAGACACTTGAGAGCCGGTCCGGACGCGCGACACTCTTAAAGCGGACGGGAGCACCCCTTGCTCGCCCGTAACAGGTCGCCGTGCACTTTGGCTTAATATCAGACCATTAGGAGGCTGTCAAGAAATAATTGCATCCGAACCATTCGCTTTCTCGATGCATGGCCAAATCCAGCTGCTCGCTCTTGCGATCCACTCCGGGGCCCGGCTCCGCAACATCCGAGAGTTTTCTCAATCAACAACCCCGGGTTCCTGCAAGCCGGCAGGTCGTCGTCGCAGCGTTCCTTGACGTATCATCAAGATGCCGCACAGCGCGAACAAATCGCTGAAATCGGGGTAATCGAGCGAAACGACCGTCGAAAATCCCAGCCGGCCGGTTTCAGCCGATTTTCACCCAGCCGCTCAAAAATTCAGCCGACCGCAAACCGCGCTTCTCAAAGACGACCTCAGCAACCAACACGGTGGGCCAGAGCTCTGAGAGTGCTGCGGCCGGCCCTTTGAACGAATGATGGTTAGCGGGCCCAACTTGATTCTCAGTGAACAGAAAAAATAGTTGGTCTAACATAAGACCCTATGGTACAGTCCAGCTTGCGAACGCCTTATCCCAAAGGTCAGGAGCCGCATGGCACGTCCCGATCTCGAAACTCCGTTTAGCATCACTGGACTTGCGCGACCGCGCATTCACGAAGCCGTCGCCGATCAGATTCGACAAGCTATTTTTAGCGGGCTGCTCACTCCAGGGCATAAATTGCTGCCCGAACGTGAAATGGCTGAACGATTTCAGACCAGTCGTGTCGCTCTGCGCGAGGCGCTTCGCGCTCTGGAAAAAGAAGGGATGATCACTATCAAGCGCGGCTCTGGCGGCGGCGCCTTTGTGGCCGATTTCGACAATGCTTTGCGCGCCTTGCTGGATTCGCTCAACACGGTTGTGAAACTGGGGCAGGCGAAAAGTGCTCACCTAACGGAAGTACGCGCGATTCTTGAGCCGGAAATTACGCGACTGGCAACGCTTCGCGCTACTCCCGAAAACATTAAAGCCATTGAGGCAGTGGTTCTGGCACAGGAAAAGGAACTGCAATCGGGAGAACTCAGCCGCAAGCTGGACATGGAATTTCACCGCCGGGTGGCCGAGGCGGCAAATAATCCGGTCCTCAACATCGTCGTAAATGCGGTGAACGAATCGATTCGCGACGCCATTTTCCGGTCAAAACGAAGCATGGAGATGCGCGCCCGCGTTGTCGGATATCATCGCAACATCTTAGAGGCATTGCAGGGTCGCGATGCCGCTCGCGCACGAGCAGTGATGGCCGAACACGTCGTAGATGTTCAGTGCCATATCGAGACCACCGATCATGAGTGATTTGATTCCCAGGCTGCCGCCGGAAAAATTGCATCCTGATCTTGAAGCTTTCTTGCGACCCCGCGTCGAGCGCTTGGGCTACCTTGGGGAGTTCTTCCAGTGCACGGCCCATCAGCCGGAGGCGTTGCTGTCATTCCTGGAGTTCACCGACCACTTGAAGCACGCGTTGCCAAATAATTTGACCGAAGTCGTGTCGCTAACGGTGGCCCAGTTGATGAACAATCGTTACGAGCGCGTACAGCATGAGCGGCTGTCTTTGAAACTGGGATTCGGCGAAAACTGGTTGCGTGAAGTTCTGAGTCTGGCGGGCGACGGAAGAGGCCATCTGTCCGAGCAGGAAGTCCTGGTGCAGCGACTTGTGGTGGCGACGATTAATCGCAAGGGACATGACGTAACGCCACAACTGGAGCCGGTGATCCGATCGCTCGGTCCCGCGATGACCATCGCAGTCTTAATGCTTGTCGGCCGATATGTATCGCACGCCCTTATCGCAAACGCGCTGAATCTGGCCGCGCCGGTGCCGTCGCCGCTGGAGATGAAGCTGTGACCGGGTCAGAAAACTCCGCCTTGTGGATTTCTGAAGGCGACGTGGTTTCCATGATGGATATAGGAGAAGCCATTGCCGCTCTCGAGGCTGGGCTCTTGGCGGAGGCGAAAGGCGACGCGCACAACATGATCAAGACGCACGTCGAGTGGAACGGCGGGGCCACGCTGCATGCCATCGGCGCGGTGTTTCCGGGCCGCGGGTATGCCGGCACCAAGACTTGGCCCCACACCAAGAATGGAGCCACGCCCCTGCTGGTTTTGTTTGACAGTAACAGCGGAGAGCTCAAAGCCATCGTGGAAGCTTTTGCCCTCGGGCAATTGCGGACCGCCGCGGCTTGCGGCGTAGCGACGCGCTTTCTGGCTTCGCCCGAGTCCAATGAATTCGCAATCATTGGGACTGGCAAACAGGCGATTACGCAAGTGGCCGCCGTGCTGGCGGTGCGTCCGGTTCGTCGAATCCGGATCTTTAGTCCCAATGCGGAGCACCGCACTCAGTTTGTCGAGCGCGTAAGAAACGAATTCGAAGTGGAGACGGTTGCGTCTTCCAGCGTGCGCGAAGCGGTGAATGGTGCGTCCATCATCACCATCGTAACTCGTGCCACCGAGCCGGTACTCAGCGCCGATATGGTAGACGCGGGCGCACACATCAATTCGATCGGCGCGATTGTGCCGAGCCGTGCGGAAGTCTCGGGCGACGTCATCGCTCGGGCAACGCAGCTGGTTACCGACAGCATTCCGCAAGCGCAGAAACTTTCTCGCGAGCTGATTGAGTTTTTCGGTCCCCCTCCGGCGGAGTGGGGCGCGGTGCGGTCGCTCGCAAGCGTTGTAGCGAGCAAGTTCACGCGCACAGCCAGCGACGACCTCACGCTTTTCAAGGCTCTCGGCATGGGAGTTTCTGACCTCTCGCTGGGGATTGCACTTTATGAAAGAGCGCTGGCTCTGGGGCTCGGTAATAGGATTCCGCAACCGCGAAAAGTTTTACCGCGCTTACGGACAACGGAAGTGGCAAAGTCACGCGGAGGAGCATGACCATGGAACCGAAAGCTTTTTATTTTGCTGACCGCACGGGAGTAACGGAGAAAAAGATTGAACTCATTCCTCCGGTTGTAATTCCGAAAGAGGCCATCGACGCCGAAATCGAGCGCTTGGCTGGCTTGCCTGCACCACCAAATGGACGCCGCGAATCTCGCGTGGTAAATCCTCTGACCGGCGTTGGAGACGGGTTAGCTCCCGGCATTGAAGTCTCCATTTCCGTTTTGAAGCCGGGCGAGCGGACTTTGCCGATCCGCCACAATTCCTCTCTCGTGAATTTCTGCATCCAGGGCGGCGGGCAGACCACGGTTGATGGCAAGGATATCCACTACGAAAACTCGAAGACCAAGAAGTTCAAAGACGAGCATGCCCGAGCGCAGAGCCCGTTTGGCACGTTCCCGATTTCGGATGATGGGGCACAGCTTATGCCCTATGAAAAACTGATCAGCCCAGACGTCGTCAAACACCATCCTTTATACTTCCCGTGGAAGCGCGTGCAACAAGAGTTGAACAAGTTGGCGGCTCTCGGAAAGACCTACCTCGGCCGCCGCTTATACTTGCTCTACAATCCCAGCACCGGACATACCAACGGAACGACCAGTAACTTCTTTGCCGCCATCACGATACGGCCGAAAAATATCGTTGATCGGCCACATCGCCACGTCGGCGCAGCGATAAACTACTATTTCGCCGGCAAGGGATTCAGCGTCGTCGAAGGCCAGCGGTATCCCTGGAAAGCCGGCGATTTGATGTTATCGGCCCCAGGTTGGGCGGTCCATAATCACGCCTCCCTCGACGAAGACGTCTACGAATTGACGATCCAAGATAGCCCGTTGAACATCTGGATGGGTTCCCTGCTTTGGCA
>WNFR01000965.1_pt1 | contig 29644 bp, 23 predicted proteins | sample 5400221 | NCBI WGS metagenome assembly WNFR01 (sample SAMN13153357, study PRJNA577476) | soil metagenome | isolation source: 40 cm soil under Madrone tree | place: USA:California | collected 2016-06-14
CCAAATTTATGGTTGTAGCGCTTCACACCTTTTTGTTGATGGCCTTTTTCATCGCGCTGAACCTGCTGGTCGGACTCTTGTTTGTCGGCTGGGGTAATCTTGAACTTTATCCGGGACCATTGAACCTTGTCGATGAGCCGGGAAAGATCATGCGCGACGAAGCACTTTGGAGATTTGCACTGGCCAGTCTGTCCGGTACCTGGGCTTTACTGGTAATCGCATCGATCGCAACATTGTTTTCAGTTCTCTTCGACACACCTGTAATGGCAACGGTGGCCACCATTGCCCTCTACCTAATGTTTTATATCGTAGGACGAATCGAGTTCTTCGAACAATTAAGGCCATATTTCTTCACCACCGATATGGATTTTTGGCGCGACGTATTTAAGCCGACTGTGCCCTGGAATTCCTTTTATCATTACGCCAGTGTGTGCGGTATATACATCTTCGGGCTTCTTTTCGCTGCTGCAACGATTTTTGACAGAAAGGACATCACCAGCTAGCAATGTGGATAAAGCTCGTGCTCGCCGTCTTGTGCGTCCTGATGATTGCTGGCGCGATTCATTTCAAACCTGGACGCAAGCGCGCCCTGCTTCCCACCGGGCCGGACAATGGTCCGCATTTGCGACTAATGACATGGAATATTGGGTATGCGGAGCGTGAGCCGGACACTCGAGCTCACACAAAGGATCTCCAGGCAGTTGCTTTCGAGATCCTGAAAAATGATCCGGACGCCGTCGCCCTTCAGGAGATTGCCAGCGGGGACCAGCTCAAAACCCTTCTTGGGTTATTGAGCGAAAAATATAGGGGCTCAATTGCTCCATTTGCGAATACAGACCGGTCCGAGGCAGTCCTGGTAAAAGATCCGGATGCAAAATTCGAAAGCGTTCCGGCAGGTGGAAATTACGCTCAAAGTGCTACGTTTAGAGTGAACCATCAACCTTCGGACATTGTTTTGATAAGCGCACATGCTGACGCATTTAGTGCGGCTAGACGGCGTACATTTACTGGTGATGTTATGGACTGGGCGCGAAAGCGTATCGATCAGGCGGACGTTTTTGTCGCAGGGGATTTCAATTTCGAAGTGACGATCAACGACGAATCTCACTTTTATACTGATAATGTGAAACATGACAGCGAGGCATATAGTTACATTTTAAAGTATCTTCGCGACCTGGGTCGTGAAGCAGGTGACACTGCGATCAACGATCGTCGTATAGACTATATATTTGGACCGGTTGAGAAAGTTGTGCTTCGCCGTGCTGACGTCCTTCGAACCGCGGCAGTTGGCCGCATGGATCATTGGCCTGTGGTCATAGATGTCGCATTTTAGCAGCCTGTAAACGCGTCGGAAAACTAACGCATACTACTGAACATCCAACGATTCTGATCACAGACCACTGATTTCTATGTCCGTTCTCCAAACCACTAATCTCTCCAAACGCTATCGCGGCCGCGATGCCGTCAACAAATTGTCTTTGACGGTCGAGCGTGGCGATATTTTCGGATTTCTCGGTAGAAATGGCGCGGGCAAATCAACTACTATCAGGATGGTTCTGGGCCTGGTCCGCCCTTCGTCCGGCACAGTGAATCTGCTCGGGCACGAGATGCCTTCTCAGCGGTCGAAGGCTCTGGCAAAGGTGGGAGCAATCATCGAGTCACCCGCTTTTTACGATAATTTTTCGGGTCGAGAAAATCTGCGCATGTTCGCGGCGATGTCGGGCGGCGCTCACCGAGAACGCATCGAGCATGTGCTGGAACTTGTTGGACTGCGTGATCGCGCGTCTGACGCCGTCCGGGTCTATTCTCACGGCATGCGACAGCGTCTGGGGATTGCGCAGGCACTCCTACCAGATCCGAAATTTGTAATTCTTGACGAACCAACCGACGGCCTTGACCCACAGGGCATTCTGGAAATGCGTAATTTGATTCGCAAACTCAGGGATGACTTAGGGTTGACAGTGATGCTTTCCAGTCACTTGCTTTATGAAGTCGAGCAGATTTGCAATCGAGTAGCGATTATTGAAAGCGGGAGCCTGGTTTACCAGGGCCGGTTGGATCAGCTTATGACCGACGCTTCCGAGTTTAAGGTTACGGTCGACCGGCCAGACGATGCACGCCGGCTCCTTTTAGCTTCATATCCGGATCTTTCGGTAAACCTAAACGGCGATAGATTTCTTTACCTCCACATTGATGGAACACCTGTGTCTTCGATAAATTTATTGCTGGTCGAGCACGGTTTTCAGGTCTCGGAGCTCTCTCCTCAAAGGGAGACCCTCGAACAAATCTTCTTTCGGATGACTGAAAAATAGAAGACCGGACCTGAGATTTAACGGCGAACACAAAAGGGAATCCTCAGGAATTTCGGTTAAAACGACCCTGGTTACTTGTACATTAGCTAATCCGCTACTTTCACCAATTGCTTTCCCAAATTTTCACCCTTGAACAGCCCGAGAAAAGCAATGGGAGTATTTTCAAAACCCTCGACAACGTGTTCTGCATTCTTCAATTTCCCGGCTTTCAGCCACTCTGCCAACTGGACAATCCCCTCTGTAAATCTCGGAATATAGTCAATAATAATAAAGCCCTGCATTAGCGCGCTATTGATTATAAGATAGGGTTGCGGCTTCAGGCCCGTCTCCGGTGTCTCCAGATTGTATTGCGAGATTAACCCGCAAAGCGGAATTCGAGCGCCATGATTAATTTGCTGAATCACCGCATCGGAAATCTCACCACCGACATTATCGAAGTAAATGTCCACTCCGTTTGGACAGACATCAATAATTGCCTGCCTGATGTCCGTTACAGTTCGGTAATTTATCGTAGCATCGACGCCGAGTTCCTCTTTCAGATACTTGTTCTTTTCATCCGAACCTGCGATACCAACTACTCTGCAGCCCTTGAGTTTTGCAATTTGGCACACCACCGTTCCAACCGCACCTGCTGCACCTGAAACAACGACAGTATCGCCCGGCTGCGGCTTTCCAATATCAAGTAGCCCAAAATAGGCGGTCAGGCCCGTATGCCCCAGAATGCCTAAAGCTGTGCTGACAGGCGCAACCCGAGGGTCGACCTTTCTTAGCTGCTCAGCCTTCGCAGCGTTGTATAGTTGCCATCCCAGCATCCCGGTGACAATATCCCCGACGCGGAACGCGGGAGACTTACTTGCCACAACCTCTCCGATCGCGCCTCCCAGAATGACCTGATTCACCGCAAACGGCGGAATGTACGACTTCCTGTCGGTCATTCGTCCGCGAATGTATGGGTCGACTGACAGATAAAGCGTTCGGACCAGCACCTCTCCGTCGTGAATTTCCGGCACGTCTTCTTCCTCGAACCTGAAATTCTCCAGTGTTGGCATTCCTGCGGGCCGGCTTGCGAGCACTATCTTTCGATTTCTGATGTTGTTCATCGTTCTCTCCTGGACGTTCGAGTCTCAACTAAACGTTGCAAATATTATCGGAAACGAGACGCAGTCGGCTCGAAAGAAATAAAGTCGAAGCATTACAATTTAACTCAAAGCAACTGAAATTCGTAGAATTTCCTCTACCAGTGAATAGCCCGTGCAGCACTCGATCTCTGTACAGTTTCGTCAAAGATTAACGGAACCTAAATATTTTACTTTTCGTGCTATAAGACCCGCGCTATCGAATCCGGCAAAGCCCGAATCCTGGAGGCTCGGCGGTTGGTGTGGTTTCATCAGATATCCATGAATCGGACGGCGTACTATTGGAGCCGTGTTTGAAGCAACCCGGATTAGCATCCTACAATCGTGTCATTATGAAACCGTACATTTCGGTAAGTAAAAGGCTAATTGATGATAAAGTCAAAAATACGTGCAGTTCTCAACATCGCCATCATGGTCTGCGGTTTAACTTTTGCATGTGGCTCAGTCCCGTCACTCGCGCAATCATCCGTTCCCTCCAACCAGCAACCGTCGCAACCTGCAGTAGGTGATTCGGATGATCTTATCAATGCCGATCGCCCAGGAATCGCGGACGGCAGCACAGTTATCGGACCCAAACGAATTCAGATCGAAAGCGGCGTCCAGGCAGAATTCCGCCGCGACGCAGACAGCCGCGAGCATACTCTGTTCGTTCCCACACTACTTCGGATCGGTATTGACAGCCACTGGGAAGCAAGAGTTGAAGGCAATTCCTTCACCAGGGTCACCACGATTATCCCTGAATTGCCCGATGATCGAAGTTCGGGACTCGCTCCGTTTTCCTTTGGCTTCAAGTATCATTTTCAGGACTCAAAGGGAATCAGTCATCCCTCGCTTGGCGCAATCGTCAGGGTCTTTCCATCGTGGGGAAGTGGCGACTTTGCAACCCATCACGTAACCGGCGATGTACGCCTGGCAGCAGATTGGGACTTTGCCCCTAAACTGTCCCTCAACCCAAATGTCGGAATTGGGAGGTATGAAGACGATCGGGGCGGGCTCTTCACCACTGCGTTGGTCGCGGTTACTCTAAATTACCTGCCGACGAAAAAAATAAATCCATTTATCGACATGGGACTTCAGGCCCCGGAACAAACAGCAGGCAAGGCATCGGTCATTTTCGACGCCGGCATTGCTTACATCATTGGACGAAATCTCCAACTCGACGCAAGCGCCGGCGCAGGTGCGCATGGCGTAACGCCCCCGCATCCGTTCATCTCTTTCGGAATCAGTTACAGGATTGAATTAGCCAGGCAAAAACGCCCCTGAATTTCGAATCAGTCGAAGCCACAAATCACATTGAAAGAAGAATCCAAAGCACTATGTTTGTCTATAACTATGCCGAGGTGTTGAGTGTTGTTCGCGCAAATCCGGTCTCAGGCCGTACCCGATAGAGCATTCTCATCTCGAATCTTCGTAAGCGCGATTTCTCCCGCGACATTCTGCCGCTTCCTGTGCGAATATTAGTCACTCAGAAAAGCAAGGATTAACCCTCGGGGGGTATCATCAATTGCTTCCATTTTATGCCACTTGGTTTTTCGCCACACTCTTCAGATCGCTCCTCCATCTATTTCTGCGGCTTGGGGTCTTTGGGCTGCTGATTCTTTCCTTCCTCGACTCGTCCTTCTTAGTTTTGCCTTTCGGTAACGACCTGCTCCTAATCGCCATTGTGAGTTCCAATCGTACCCTGATACATACAATTCTATACGTGCTTGTTAGTTCCATTGGATCGGTTCTTGGAGTTCTTCTTGTCGATCTGATTATGCGTAAGGCTGGCGAGCAAGGCTTAGAGCACTTTGTAAAGCCCAGGAAGATTAAGAGGCTAAAGGCACGGATGGATACTCATGCCGGATGGGCACTCCTTGCTGCGGCACTTGTGCCACCTCCGTTCCCGTTTACTGCCGTGGTAATGACGGCGTCTGCTCTTCAGTATTCCAGGAAGAAACTCCTGATTACGGTCTTTGCCGGCAGACTATTGCGGTTTGGAATCGAAGGGACTCTAGCCATGTATTTTGGAAGGCAAGTCCTGACAATATTGAATTCGAAGATAATTGAATATTTGGTCTATGGAATTATCGTCATTGCGATTGTGGGAAGCGTGTTATCGGTCATTCGATGGGTGGGTAGCCGCAAGCGCCGAGGAAGTGCGAAGCCGCAGGAGCAGGGTGAATTAGCGTAATCAAGGACGTGTATAGTTCGACGATAGGATGTTAGTAAAGAATCCGCTTAGACTGCAGTGCTTAATACAACGCAGACTTTACTAACATCCATCATCTGCCCTACGCCATCTTTATTGGTGGGTTAAGCTTACGTCGCCCGTCGCCGTTGATAGCTGGATGCTTCGGGCGCCTGACCCGAGGCGTCCCGTTGCATCACTTCCCGGGCCAAATTCATGTTTATGTATCTCAATTGGAAAGTCCGTGTTGATCGACCCGGTACTGGTTGACATCTTTATGTCGGCGTCGATATTTGCCGGAAGTTTCACCCTTACATCGCCGCTTGCGCTGGAGAACTTCATGTTCCGGCTCCCCTCAAGCCTGGCGATCTCAGCTTCTACATTTCCGCTCGCACTACTGGCGTTAACCGCTCCGGCAACATTTTTGACGTTGACTTCGCCGCTCGCAGTCGAAGCGTCAACGTCGCCGTTCACGTTTTCGACCTTTACATCTCCACTTGCGGTTTGAATTGCAATTCGGCCGTTAACACCTTCGACGTTGACGTTCCCGCTCGCGATCTTGACCTTGTCCACGGCAATGTTCAGCGAACGCGGAATGCTGACTTCAAATCTAAGGCTGGCATTGCAGTTACAGTTTTCCGGATAGCGAGCTTTGAGATCAACTATGTTCCCACTGCTCAAATCCTCAACGTCAACCTTATCTCGGTCTTTTCCCTCTTTATAGACGGCCACCGCAACGCCAGCGCCATCGTAACCCTTGATATTTACATCCCCGGAGACATTCTTAATCGAGACCGTTCCCCCATTAGTCAAAGGATATGTTTTTTGAAAATCCTGGGCACCTGCTTGCGTGGCAACCGCCAGAATTAGTGCAAACCCACAAAATAGTGTTGAGCGGAGAGACATTCTATTCATTATTAAACTCCAATTGGAAAAGTTGACCTTGGCGCGAGCGTCAGCTTCACACCTTGAAACATCGGTTGATGGCCGCCTGATTACTTTGCCTTCCGACTGGTGAACACCGAAACCATCCGATTTGTGACAGGAAAGTTTCAGCTCACCAGCAACGCACCTCCCTCAATTTGATTTCTACGGTTATTGGTGGTTTAGTTGTGTGAAGTTCCGATCCAATCGCATATCCTTTAAACACATGGAGAAATCAGATGCAGGCAACCGGCCTATCGACTGTCATCCCGCTTTTTAAGACAAACAAGGCGCTTTTCTTTAAATCACTCGAAGGCGTATCGATGGAACATCTTCGTCAAAGGCCAACTGATAAATCGAATCCAATGATTTGGATCGCGGGTCATTTGGTTTTTTCGCGTTCCGGCCTTGTACGAATTGTCGGTGGTAAGACAGACGAGAAACCATGGCACACTCAGTTTCGTCGCGGTGCCTCGATTGACGACATCTTAACCTATCCCGCCAGTGAGGAGATTGCCGAACAGTGGAAGATCGTAAGCGATGTCTTGATGACCCGGTTAAACGAATTGACCGAAGATGACCTTGACCAGCCGAGCTCCTTTAACGTCCCGGCAGGTGAACAAACCGTTCGTGGAGCAGTAGCATTTCTAAATTTTCACGAAACCTACCACATTGGGCAACTCGCCTATCTTCGGAAGCTTTTTGGTTACAGTCAGCTGGCTGGCTAGTCAGCCAGGTAATGAACTTGTGGATATGGATGTTCGTTATTACGAGCCATCCTGTCCCTGAATCTTCGTTTGAGGACCTCTGATGCGAAAATTGATACAGGTCGGCGTGCTCGCCATGCTGATGAATGTAATTGTGGTTGCGCAGGATACCAGGCCCGGTGATTTCCGAATAGGATCAAAGGTTGCCACGCTTAAGAAGCTGGATGGATACATTCCTCTTTATTGGGATTCGAAGGACGGTAAGCTCCTGATGGAGATCTCGCGTTTCGATACCGAATTTCTTTACCAGGTATCCCTTCAAACCGGTGTTGGTTCAAACCCAATTGGTCTGGATCGAGGTCAATTAGGAAGTACAAATGTCGTCTTTTTCCAGCGCGTGGGAAACAAGGTCCTGTTAATCCAGCCCAACTACGACTATCGAGCTCGTTCGAATGATCCATCGGAGCGCCGTGCGGTTGAAGAGTCGTTTGCGCGTTCGGTCCTTTGGGGTTTTAAAGTCGAAGCAGAAGAAAACGGCCATGTCCTTGTCGATGCCACCTCGTTCTTTTTGCGCGACGCACATAGTGTGAGCCAGACGTTGCTTAGAACCGCTCAGGGTACTTTCAACCTCGATGAATCCAGAAGTGCAATCTATCTGCCCCACACCAAAAACTTTCCCCTGAATACTGAGGTGGAAGCGCTCTTGACATTCGCCACAACGAATCCCGGACCGCTGGTGCGTCAAACAACACCCACACCGAATAGCCTGTCCGTTCGGGAACACCATTCGCTAGTCCAGCTGCCGGACGACAACTATCGTGTTCGCCGCTTTGATCCACGCGTTGGCGTCAACATGATCGAGTTCTACGATTACGCGACTCCGATCACTGAACCGATTGAACAACGTTGGATCACACGCCATAGACTTGAGAAAAAGGATCCGAGTGCGGCTTTATCTGAGGCCGTCAAACCAATCGTTTACTATGTAGATCCTGGTGCTCCTGAACCTATTCGCGGGGCATTGATCGAGGGAGCTTCGTGGTGGAACGAGGCATTTGAGGCCGCCGGGTTTAAGAACGCCTTCCAGGTCAAGGTTCTTCCACCAGACGCCGACCCAATGGATGTGCGATATAACATGATCAATTGGGTCCATCGTTCGACCAGGGGCTGGTCCTATGGCAGTTCGATCGTTGACCCTCGGACTGGCGAAATCATCAAGGGAAACGTAACACTGGGAAGCCTGCGAATTCGCCAGGACTTCACAATCCTTACCGGGCTTATTCCTAAGTATGGCCGGAATTCAACTACCGGCGGGGAAATGTGTGATTTCGGAGCTGTCCCTGATGCGGATTATCTGGCCTCGTTAAGCCCTGTGTCTGACCCCGCGGAACTTTCACTGGCGCGTATCCGTCAGTTGGCAGCTCACGAAGTCGGACATACGCTTGGGCTTGCGCATAACTTCGCTGCAAGTACATACGGCGGCCGCGCTTCGGTGATGGACTATCCTGCTCCGATGGTTGATATCAGAGAAGGCCATCTGGACCTTTCGAATGCCTATGCAAAAGGGATCGGGATATACGACAAGTTTGCTATCGCATTTGCTTACGAACAAGTTTCACCGGGCAAGGACGAACAGGCAGAACTGGAACGGCTTCTTGAAGACGGGCAAAAACGGGGCATGATCTTTCTGACGGATGCCGATGCACGTCCCGCGGGCGCGGCCAATCCACTTGCAAATCTCTGGGACAATGGGAGTGACCCAGTCGCGATGTTGCGTCACGAGATGGAAGTCCGGCGCATTGGTCTTGAACAATTTGGACTATCGACAATTGCACCCGGCACTCCACTTTCTATGCTTGAAGCGAAACTCCTTCCGCTGTACCTGCATCATCGCTATCAACTTCAGGCCGCGGTCAAATCAGTTGGAGGTTTATATTATTCCTATTCCGTCAAGACAGTTGAAGGAGCGAATCCGCCAAACGTGCAGTCGGTCGTTTCACCGGCAGTACAGCGCGATGCACTAAGGGCGGTCCTCGACACACTAAATCCGAAAACACTGGCGATACCCCAGCACGTTCTTGCGTTAATCCCGCCGCATGCTTATGGGTACGAGGGAGGCGACACCTCTGAGTTCTTCAACACCCGAAGTGACCCGGTGTTCGACCCTATCGCTGCAGCTGTTGTCGCCGCCGACTTTGCAATTAATGGACTCCTGGAACCCCATCGCGCTGCCAGGTTAAATCAATTTCACGCCCTTGATGTGCGCAATCCAGATTTCAATGAAGTTGTCAGTGCATTGATTGCAACGACCTTCGCAGCGGAGCCGACGGACAAATACTCCGCCGCTATACAGCGTGCCGTACAAAGCCAGACTGTCACTCGGCTGATGGACACGGCTGCGAATACTGATGCAGAATCCCAGGTGCGAGCAACTGCTAATGAGGTTCTGCGAAAGTTGGTTACAAAGCTTGGAACTCCGCCGAGCGGTGATCCTCTTTTAGACGCGCATCGGCGCTCGACTCGTGACGACATCGAACGCTTTCTGGGCCGGCCTGATGCAATCAGGAAACGCACAACGCCCCAGCCGATACCTCCAGGTGACCCGATCGGTACAGTTGGTCCATAACAAAACGCCTTCGGTCAGGTTTCAATGATGGCGTGAATTAGAGTAGCTTCGAACACCAACGGCCATATAGGGAGCTGGTGTTCAAGTCAAAGGAACGCAAATTTTAGTATTTTTTGCAAATGGCCTGCTTGGGATTCCTGTGGCCGAGATTCAATCAACCCCATAACTAATCTCGAGGCTGCTGATACGCCAGCACGCGACTGCCAGCACCAAAATCGTACCTATCAACAAACCGGGAATCGCAAACATTGCGGCGGTCGGCTCCGCCACAATGGCAAAAGCTCCATGTGAAATTGGCACCGGCGCAAGCGACGTCAGGTAGTGAATGACGCTGATCTTCTTTAAGAAAGGAGGCAGCAGAAAGTTCAACCATTCCCAACCGTAGATCAATAGTGCGGGTATAATCGGGTTACGAAAAAACAGACCGATCAACAAAAAGAATGCTCCGTAACCGAGGCATCCCAATCCGGCAATCGCCATATATGAAAAAATCTGCGTCAGGCCCGGTCCGCCAAATATATATTGCGAGCTCGCCGAATACCCCCGAGCGTAGTAAAAGAAGAAAAGCGATCCGGCAGTAGAAGCGCCAAACAGCAGAACCGTGCACACCAATCCGGATAGATACTTTCCACAAACTAATATCTCGCGCCGAACCGGGGCAAGAAAATAATAGTGCAAACTCCGGTCAACGATATCCCCGCGGAACAAATTCATAAATATCCACGCGCAACCGAAAAATATGACCGTTCTCACGATTAATCCCTCGAAGAGCAAAGCAAAATCGCCACTTGCCGTCGCAGGATCCCTCATTGGTCCACTACGTCTCGTCGTGCTTTGCGAGATGATGTTACCGTTCCCATCGGTAACCGTTCGGGTGTTGGTGCGCTCTCCCCCGAACAGTGCGAGCACTAACATTATCAGTACTGGCAACACCGCCAGCAGATAGATTAACGTTGCACGCTTTCCAAAGAGGCTCCGCTTTATTTCGAGTCGCATAATCACAACCACCTGGCGAAGCCAGTGACGCCAGGGACGGGTGATTGCACCTTGCTGTGCTTGAACCGCTTCTGTTGCAGCGCTCATATTGAACTCCTCTCGGAACCAATAAGGTATTGATACACGGCATTCAAATCGCTATCGACGGATGCAACAGTCTCTATTTCGATGTCGCCTTCGACCGTAATTCGATTCAACGCAAGGTGGAACCGATCGGGATCACGCGTGCGAATTAATAAACCGTGACGGTCATCCAGCAACTTAGCCTCAACGATGATGCTTTCCTCGAATGCCCTCGCCGCGAAATAACCTGGTCGATTGCAACGAATCAGGACCTGAATTGGATGATCGTCCATCTCATCCCGAACCTCATGGATATCTCCTTCAGCAACAATATAGCCGTTGTTCAACAACACGACGGCATCCGACATCATGTCAACCTCGTGCAGAATATGGCTCGAGATAATCAGGTGCAGGCCTTCCCTCGCAATGGTACGGAAAAGATCGATCGTCTCAGCGCGCGCCATCGGGTCAAGGCCGTTTAGCGGTTCGTCCAGAATCAGCACTGATGGCTCGTGAGCTATTGACTGAGCAAGCCGCACTCGCTGCCGCATCCCCTTACTATATGCGGCGACCTTTCTGTTTCCTGCTTCCAGCAGTCCCACCCGTTCCAATGCTTTAAGTGTAAGTTCTTCGATTCTACTCCTGCTAAAGCCATGGACCGAAAGATACATCGAGATAAATTCTGCTCCAGTTACGCCGGGAGGAAACGAGTCGAATCCACCGCAATAGCCAACTTTTTGAAAAAGCTCGTCGGGTCTGTCCGGGGATGTTCCCAGTATGCTTATCGCGCCTCGCGACGGTTTCAACAGACCTGTCATCAAGTTCATCAAGGTTGATTTTCCCGCACCGTTTGGTCCCACAAGACTGGTTATCCCAGGCGCGATCGTCAAATTCACCCGATTAACACCCAGAATCTCGCCGTAGAATTTCGAGACATCATCAAAAACGATAGTATTGCTTTGTGTGTTCGTCATCCTCGCACCGCCTCGTACGCCCTGACCTTCCGCGATAGCAACCAAATGCAAAGAAGACAAATAAGCGCGAGCATTAACCATGCACTCCATACTGGTATAAATGCTATTTCAATGTTGACCGGGTGACCGTTTTCCCGGACAGTCGTGCGGTAAACTGTTTCGTATTTGCCGAAAAGACCGGACCATATCGTTGAGATTAATTGATTGATCCCGAGCAGATCTCCCCACGACGTGTAAAAAAGATGATTGATGAATTCCGCAATCACCTGCGGAATAAAAAATACCGCGACCAGCGCAGCACTAGCGGCGACTCGCCACTTAACCCATGCGGAGATCGCCTGCGACAGTAGCGCGAGCGTTATTATCCACACAAGACTTCCGACCAGGATCGCACCGCAAATCCGTAGGTTTGAGATCAGCCATCCTCCGCCTTCCAATATCGCCTGAAAGAAAAACAATATTAACCCCGGCACCCACGTGACCGCTGACATCAATAACAGGACGACGGACATCTTGCCGAGAATATATTCAACCCGCGAAAAGGGTCGCGAAAGATAGAGTGGTAATGCGTTATTTGTCAGATCTCTTGAAACCAGCGGCGGCCCAACCAGTACCGTTAGAAAAAAGGCGCAAACGCCCTGCCAAAACACGTAAGTCTTGAAGAAGGAAGCATCGATTGGAATCAACTCTGCAACATTGAGTTTCATCGTCGCAATGGCCACGGTGTTGTGATGCAGGTAAATCAAAATTGCCGCAATCAAAGGGTAAGCAAAGCACAGGGCAAAGAATGCGATAAACAGCTTAGAACGAAACACCGACTGAAAAGCATAGCGAGGGAGTATAAGAAAACGGGACCACTGAGGTGTAAGCTGGCCTCGGAATTCATCGTACGACCGTTCATACACTGCCATTGGTTCGTTCCTCCATTGCCTTTAGGAAAATGTCTTCAAGCGAATCACGCTTGTAGCTCAGACTTCGGACCTGGACGTTGTTTTCAGCTGCGATCGCGTAAAGGTCTCTAATTTCGACGCCATCCGGCAGGACCAATTTCATTCTGCGATCCGTCGTGAAGGCGCACTCACAACCCAGTTTGTTCGCAGCACGGCTAAATGTTTCCTTGTCCCCCTTTGTCTCCAGAACGAGAAACCTTTGGTTGGTTCTGCGCTCTTCTTCCAGATTGCAATAGACAGCAATGCGACCGTCCTTAAGCACCAATATCTCCTCACAACATTCTTCCACATCACGAAGTAAATGGGATGAGATCACAATATTCGCTCGGCCGCTGTCCCTGACCTCTCGTATAAGACGAATCATCCTCTGTCGTGCCGGCGGGTCCAATCCGTTCGTCGGTTCGTCCAGAAACAACATCCGAGGCCCGTGAACGATTGCCTGGGCAAGCTTTGCCAACTGCTTCATGCCAAGCGAAAACGTATCCAACGAACGATACCGCGCCTCTCCCAGCCCTACATAAAATAATGCCTCGTGGGCCCGCTCAAGCGCGGCCTCAGAGGGCAGGCCTGATAATTCCGCCATCATGCGAACGAACTGCACGCAACTCATCTTCGCAATGAAAGAGTCGCGTTCAGGCATATAGCCGATCAAGGCCCGGACTTCCTTCGATGCAAGTGCCACGTCTTTACCAAGTATCAGTGCTGAGCCCTCCGTCGGAGGGTAAAATCCCAACAGAGTGTGAATAAGCGTCGTCTTTCCTGCGCCATTCGGCCCGAGCAGACCTATTGCCCGCCCTCGAACCTGTGCGTTCAGGTCCTTGAGGATCGGCCGGCCTCCTAAACTCACCGACAAATTCCGGAGCTCTATAACGGTTTCCATATTTTCCTGTGCAGTCTTCCGTGAATCCGCTTTACACGACGTAAGGGGAGGGTTTTCGCACCCCGCTATTTCCATGCGTTATTGATCTTTTTATGCCCATAATGTTAACGACCAACATGGCAATGAGGTTCACTAAATAATCCTTCAAATGGCAGCGGGCGAGCTTCTTAGCTCGCCCTTTACTGCTTCTCTTTGCCAGATGTACTGCGATGGCTGAACAGTAATAGATCTGCTCACCGACTCACTTTCACTTCCCCTGGTCACCTCGCATCCCTGACTGAATTATGTGCTGAATATCAAATGCATTTGGCATACCCAACAGGTTCGATGTACCTAACCCAAAAGGACCTCCCTCGGTATTAGCCGCCACCACAATCCGGTCTCCCTGCGCATACGCATAAGCCAGGGTCGGAGGTGTATCCGCAGCCAATGCCATCAGCGCCTGTTTTTTCTCGTCAGTACCACCGGCCCCACTTTCCGCCAACCGTTGGGCTATTGGACCGACCAGTGCCGCCAAATCGTGATAAAAGACGGCGCTGAAGTTGGTTCTATTGTCAGACGGCAACGAACTCTGAAAGCGTTTTGACGTCTTGAGAGTCAGTCCCGAATCATGATACCGAATTGCACTATCCACTAGCGCTCTTGAAGGCGCGGCCACAAGGTAACCATTCACAAATGTGTAATTCACTTCCAGTCCGAGTTGAACTGACCGTAGTTGGTAGAAGGTCCGTCCACCGCTCTCAATGTTGTCCCAGGCCAGCAACTGGAGACCATGTTTCGCCCCTTCCTTGTTGACTTCGCTGACCACATGTTCAAAGGTCTGCTGCATCCTTGCAGGATCATTCACTTCGAAAACCATCTTCCACGAAGGTGTCGGCAGTATTGGCCCATCGATGGCAAACGCAAACTCTCCGCCAAGTGGTGCGGCAATGTCAGTCCGCAGATCAATATTGTGCTCAGCTTCGGCCTGCTTCAGATGCTTGCCGAAATCAGGCGCCGCCGTTTCTATAAACCCGAGGATATCGTCGACAAGCGCCGAAGGCTGTTTTACCACAAAGGCAGCGGCCACGTTTGCATCCGGCGAAATATAATCCAGCGAGCCCATCGGCCCCGGCGCCGCAAGCCAGGATGTGATTCCCTTGTTCGATTCGTTGAATCCTAATACCGCACGGCTTAATGTCTTTTCCTGGACGTCTTTCTGCTCTGCTACGAAGTACTTCAAATTCGTAACGCCGAGTTGCTTTAGTCCCTCGATCTGTTGCTTATTCTGTCCAAGACTTGTCTTTTCCTCGATCTGCGTGGCAATGATTTTTTCGAGGTCGGCGGCGACCAGCAAGCCCGCCCCCTCACTATAGACATCTGCGATTCGTTGATGGAACTGCGTCGATTGAAATCCGGAAGAGGCACCTGACTGAACCCTGACCGCAACTTCCTGTAGTTGCTGAAGCCGTGGGCTGGCAACCAAGAGGTCATTATGAATCCAAACAAAGACCTCGTGATTCGAACCGGCGGAAGGTTCCGCGGTGCTGTTAAGGTCAGTAACGATAACGACTCGGGGACCGTTCTTTTCATTTGCTGTAAGACCGTTCAATTGCTCGTCGAGTAGTTTTCTAAAGCCGTCTGCGTCCTTTAGCGAAGCCAGCACCAATGGACCCTGGGGTTTACCCTGGGCATCCATCTGTCCGGCAACGGCGATTTCGTCACCCAATACTTCGCCAAACTGCCTTATCTTCTCGATCGTGCGGTCTATACCGGCCTGACGCTGCTCTCTGCCTTCTCTCTTTTCCCACCACTGGCGAAGCACGGGGTTTTGATTGATTCTGTTCTCGACGACTTTATTTGACTCCGCCAGGCTTTGTGCAAGATTTGGCAGTGCGGCATAGAGCACTGTATTCTCGGGCATCAAATCAAGCAACCGTGTCGATGTCCGCACACCCGGTCTTGGTACCGCGTTCAGCTCCTTACGCACCGCCGATAACTGAGCAAGCAACTGCGAATATTTTTCGGCATTGCGGCTCCACTTGATTTCCTCCTGAACTGATCTCGATTCTAATGCCGGGCTTGTGACGCCTTGCTCGCCGGCATGTAGTAAACGATCGTTACCGGCGTGATCAAGCTGTACATCCCCTTGCACAACCGAAACTATCGATCCTTTCAGGCCGCTCCCGACCGAGAAGATCGTTCCCGTGACCGACACCAGCGCATCGCCGGTTGCGACATACAATCGTCCTGATTTTTGTTTTGCAGCCTGAACGATAACGTTTCCACGATCGAGATGTATCGTAGTATCGTGCCCGCTCTTGTCGATCGATACCTCTGATCTGTCGTTTAGTTCAACTGTCGAGCCATCCGATAACCGAAGTACGGCACGGCCGTCCTTTGCAGTTCGAACAACTTCTCCCCGTTCCAGTTTTGCACCAGCTCCCAGCACAGAATTTCCCGATTCTCCAACCTTATAAACCGAGCCTTCTGCCGCCAACACCGTAGTATCCAGTGATCCAAAGGGCACGAATCGCTGAATCAATGGCACGGCTAACAGTATGAAACCAACCACCAGCGATGCGGCGATCGCCCATCGTAGCATTGGACTGGGGGCGAACCTCTTCTTCGCTCCAGCGGAGATGGTCCGTCTCTTGATTTCAGCGACGCCTGTTCTCGCTTCCTTCAATGCCCTTCGACAAGGGACACATTCATGGGTGTGATCCTGAAGCAACAACGCTCTTGCCGGAGAAAGTTCATTGCGCGTAAATGCAGGCATAAGTGATTGAAAATCCGCGCATGATTCGATCTGTTCCGAGGCAACCTGCTGAATAAACGCAGGTCGGCCTTCGGTCGAAATCCGTTCCCACACCCGGTCTTTCGCTTCATCGGTCAGAGCCGCATCCACCTGCTCTTCACGAATGTTTGCGATCGCCTTGTTCAATAGAGTATTCAGCTCTTTTGTTTTACGCCTCATGATGTTTCTCCAGGTATTGACCAATTTCTTTTCTCATTCGCACCCTCGCACGGTGTAGCATCACCCCAACCACCATCTGCGTCGTCCCCAGCATTTCAGCGATCTCGCGGTTCTCGAATCCTTCGTAGTAACGCAGGACAAACATCTCCGCGGACTTCTCACCAAGCCGGGCGACCGCGGCTCGAATCAGTTTTGCCAGTTCGCGGTCCGCCTGTAGGACCTCGGGGTTTTGCGATTTGTTTCCGACCGGTTCCGTTTCCAGATCCGCAAGCGCAACCGACTTTGAACGCGTGCGCCCGCGAATCAAATCAAGCGAGGCATTCACTGCGGCTCGCTGAAGATAAGCCTCCGGATTATTTTTGATATCGTACGTATCACCCCCGCGAATAAGCCGCAAAAACACATTCTGCAGCACATCTTCCGCATCAACGGCGTTGCCCGTTACGCGGAAAGCGGTACGAAAGACCCTCGCGTGTTGCTCGCGAAACAGGATCTCCAATTCGTCCGGCGGCTCGGGGAGCGGTCTCATAAATTTTACAGCAGCTCGCACGGCGTCCTCCTTCAGTGTCGTCAACTGGTAAACGCCGGTCGTATCCGATCTATTAACACCCAACTTGAGATTTCTTTGAGGATTCTATCCCGCCTGCTCGCCAACAGCCTTTTCTTTCGGCCGGCCTATAGCTTTGCTTTGTAAGCAAATCGATATTCTGAACTTGCCAAAGCCGTCAATTTTGAGTCCAGCTTAATAAAAGTCCTGACTCGAACAATTCTTAGGTTGAATATTTTCCTCGCTGCCAGTATGTTTGGCTTTGCTGGCTATGCCAGGGGGTTGGAAATGAAAACGATTTCAATGTCCGATGCAAGAAACAAATTGAGTGAACTAATTGCCGCTGCTGTAAACGGCGAACCACAGATCATAACCAAAAAGGGCATAAAATCCGCTGTATTGATATCTTACGAGGAATATCGGAAATTGACTGCTAAGAAAAAATCTTTGGTTGAGTTTCTGCCTAACAGCCCGTTAAGGGGTTCAGAACTAGACCTTTCACGGTCAAAGAAAGGCCCTGGACGTACTACGCTACGGTTTGACAAGGAAGTCGAATAGCTGAGGTTACGCGCAATGAAAACGACCTCGCCGAAACAAACGTAACTCTTCTGAATATCTGCAAATAATAACAGTTCTCTTTTCTTCGATCCGCGTATCGTTGGCGCTAATTCGCGGCAAATTCTTATCAGTCGACCACTCTTATCCGGCCGGTCTTGATCACAAAGCCCTCCTCGGAGACACCACAAGGTTCGAAACCAGCAATCCCGTCACGAGGGCAACCGCAACCAGCATCATCGTAAACGCTGTGTCGATCCCCGACAGAACGTCACTCTCCAGGAACTTCGAAAGACTCCCATATCCAATACTTCCAGGCACGAGCAAAATGATCCCAGGAACCAGCGGCACAGCGGATGGGCGATTAAAACGGCGCGCATACAGGTTACTTGCCGCACCGACAATTACAGCACCCAGACAAACGCCGAGCTGTGGACCAAACATCAGCGCCCCTACACGCGCGCCGCTGAAACTCAGCAGGCTTGCAAGCACTACAACCGGTATATCGCGTGGTCTCGCTCGCAGCAACACCACGAATCCCAGTGGCGCAAGTACGAGCGACAAATAGAGAGACCAGGCCGGCAGCGATTGGGGCGCAAGATTTACCGCGACCGGGAAAATCGCCCTTGCTATTCTTGACCCAAGCGCAACGCCGAATCCCATCTCGAAAAAGATGAGCGCCGCACCGGTTAGCCTGGCCGTGCCGGATATCAGGTTATTGGTTGCCAGTTCCCGCACCGCGGTCGTCACCATCAACCCCGGCAACAAAACAATCAGGCCTGCAAGCGTAGCAATATAGATGGAAAGAGGCCGTACCACACTAGCAGCTGCAACTGCTAACATTGCGGCCACGAGGGACGCTCCAGGTTCGACGATCCGCCGTGCATCCTCTGATTGCTTTAAAACAACGGAAATCCCGCCAATCACGAGCCCAATGCCTGCTGAAACAAGCGCCTCGCGCCAGCCTCCGCCGAAGAATCTTGAAGCAGCGCACGAAGACAGTCCAAACGCGACCACAGTCAACAAGGTGCCATAACGTGACTCAGCCGATACGATCTCGTCAACTCGCCGAATCCCCTCAACCGCTGAGACCTTGCCGTCAACGATATCCGTAACCAGTTCATCCAGGAGAGACTGTTTTTCAAGGTCAACTTCGCCCGGTTCGATCCGAATCAAACTCGTCCGATGCTCTTCCGGCAATCCAAATGAAATTAACACGCCTGTCGGCATCGCGAAGAAGTGTCCATTCAACCCGAGCCGGTTCAGGATTCGGTTCATTGCACTCTCGAGGCGATGAGTCGGTATCCCGTACCGGTGAAGTGCCTGCCCCAACCGTACGGCAAGCATAACCCTGGGATCGCTTTCCTCTATCGGAGCTCTCTGACCTTCGGATGTGAGTTTATGATCAATCTGCATCAGGCATCCACAACAATCCGCCGATTTACCAATTACCATTTAACATTTACTATTCAATAGCCATTTTCAAATTTCCGCCAAACCATTTCCTGAAAGGCAGCAAATGAACCTTCGCCCTCTTTTATTTCTTCGTCAACGAACGGCATTCTGCTGGATGACATCTGCGATATCAAGCAGAAAGCTTATGTTCATATTGCTTTGCATCTGCACATGCAATGGCTTTGCACAGCGTACCCTTGGTGTTCGACCGAGCGAGTCGGGTGGGCCGCTGATGCCGGAGCAGGCAGCATACGATGTTAAATTCTATGATCTTGCGTTACGTGTGGATCCTGCCCAGCAAACAATCCGGGGCGTTTTAACCGTCCAGGCCCTGATTGTTCAGCCCACTGAATGGTTTGTCATGGACCTTGATAACCCGCTCGCAGTTGATTCTGTAAAAGCCGTCGATTCGTCCGGGAAAGCCATGCCGATGCAATTCGAACGCAGGGAAGGCAAATTATGGATTCAGTTCGCCTTGACGAAACAGCCGGGAGAAATGGTGAAGCTTGCCGTCGCATATGGTGGCAAACCACGGGTAGCGCCTCGTCCACCGTGGGTCGGCGGTTTTGTGTGGTCGCAAACACCGTCAGGCGAGCCCTGGATTGGAGTTACTGCTCAGAATGACGGTGCAGATATCTGGTGGCCATGTAAAGACCATCCGTCAGACGAACCGGACGCCTTTGCCCTTCATATTACGGTTCCACAGCCTTTAGTTGTTGCATCAAACGGTAAACTTCAGGGAGTTGTCAAAAACAGCGACGGCACGCAGACCTTTAATTGGTACGTCTCCACGCCTATCAACAACTACGACGTGACGGTGAACATCGCGCCATATATGCTGCTTGAGACCACTTACAAGAGCGTTTCCGGCGAAACCATTCCCGTCAGTTTCTACTCAATTCCACAGGATTACGAAAAAGCAAAAATCCTTCTTCCACATTTCCTGGAGTACATTAGATTTTTTGAGGACCGACTGGGTCCCTATCCATTTCGTGCCGATAAGATTGGAGTCGCAGAGACAACTTACCTTGGGATGGAAAACCAGACCATCACAGCTTATGGGAACAAGTTCAACAACAACGAGGACGGCTTTGACGGCCTGCTGTTCCACGAGCTCGGCCATGAATGGTGGGGAAACCTGGTAACAGCTTCAGACTGGCGCGATTTCTGGTTGCATGAAGGTTTTGAATCTTACATGGATGCGCTCTATTCAGGACAGATGAAGGGTGAAGAGGGATACAGACAGCATATGCAGCGCATTCGTGGCTCGCTGAATAATCAAAAGCCGGTAGCACCACGTGAATCGCGTACAACGATTCAAATGTATCTGATGGCGCCCGACTACGTTCGAAGTGATGGCGACATCTATTCAAAAGGCGCCTGGATACTGCACACGCTGCGATATGTTATCGGTGATGATGCGTTCTTTAAATCATTGCGCCGAATGGCCTACAACACGCCCCAAATGGAGAAGATCAAGGACGGGCGTCAATGCCACTTTGCCACGACAGACGATTTTCGTCATATAGCGGAAGAGGTTTCGGGGAAAAACCTGGACTGGTTTTTTGAAGTTTATCTGCGCCAGGCAAAGTTACCAAAACTGGTTTCGCAAGTGGACCACAATCGATTGTCGCTTCATTGGGAGACGCCGGACAACCTGCCTTTTCCCATGCCTGTTCAGGTGAAGGTGGGCGATAAGACGGAAGTTATAAACGCATCGACCGCGGCCTCGACAATAGAACTTCCTTCAAACATAACTCCAGTTATTGATCCGGACGGGCGAATTCTGATGGCAAATTAGTTTAACTGTTGCCACGGATCAGAGTATTGAATCAAAGCGGCCAACTGGAACGGCAAATCGCCGTGCCAGTTGGCCGCTGTTTTTAGCTGCAAATGGTTGTTTGACAACTACCAGGTGCAATTATATGACGCCGTGCTTTTTTTGGTCGCCTCGAGGATCGATGTGCAAGCCGCTGCAAGGGTTCCTTTGGTCTGCGGATTCGCGGCCACGGACTTCCACGAGTTTCTCGTCGCAGTGATTGATGCCTCCAGGGACGGCGCAATTGTGGCAGGTACCTTGCTCTTTATACATGCCTCGTACTTGTCGAGATAGTCATCGCACTCTGCTACGCCGATCTTGTCAGCGGACGCAGTCGTGGCTGGAGTGGCCGCCGGTTTGATGTCTGCGGCCTTTGTCTCTCTCGTTGCAGCCGGCGATGCACTGCCAGAGCTGGTAGCATTTGTATTGTCAGCAGGAGCCGAACATCCGATCATTCCAATAGCAAACGCGGCAACTGCAGCGAACTTCAAGAGCGAACTCTTCATTATCATTCTCCTTCAGAATTTTAGTTGGGAAATTGCGGTAACAATGTGAAAGCGGGCAGGTAAAGCAACCGCTGGGCGCCCCTCGCAAGCGCCCAGCAGTCGGACGTCGCCATTCCTCCCGTAAGACTGCGGCGACGAATCGAATCTTTGCTGTATTGGATCTGAATAAGCGGCCAATCCATAGACTGTTTCGCGCCAAATTTTTTGCATTAAAATCTTTCAGAATTGATTTGCTAATTTTTCGAGTCGAAAACTTCTGTTTTACTCAATAGAACTGGCGTTAAGGATTTTCGTCACCGCAGGACATCAGAGATAGATTGGCCAAGGGCCATGAAGTCTGCCAAAATTGAATCGGGAAATCCCTGTATTCGCTTCGGAATGGTCTGTTTGAACCAGATGTCCCTTAGCTTCAGGCCAATCAAGAATTCCTATCGTAACTATTTCACTGGTCCAATACCGTGTCATTTTCGGAAATCTGAAAATGACACGGTGAAACTGTTCCGTCCGGGTTTTAATAGCGTCTGGCACCATCTATGATCGGGGTGTCTGTCAGTACCGTCGTACCTTTCTTAGCCAAAGTTTTAATCGATCACAGGGTTGAGTTAGGCGGGAGTTCGTCTTCCATGTCGTTTTTGATCTCGCTTCCGACGCATCGAGGTGGTTCTGCTGGTGTCAATCGCCGTTCAACTTAATCAGGTTTGGGACAGGGCTTTTGACCTTGCCTATTTCATTAATCCGGACAAGCAGACTGCAGCCAATGTAACCTCAAGCGCGTTTTTAAAGCTTGAAGTTGCAGCAGCCGCGCAGAATAAGCGTCTTTATTACAAGCCCGCAAAGCGCGGGAGCGGCGGCGCCTGCGATGTCACCCGCACAAAAATCTCACTACGTGAAGATCACCTCCTTCAGCGGCTGATTTACATTGAATCGGAACCGTTCGAAAGGGCTAAGGAAGCGGGACAGGCCATCGACAACGAGGCGATGATCGTACACTACGTTAAGCACCTCGCCCGTATCACAATCAAACGCAACTCCTTTTATGTGGCGCTTGGTCTGTGCCGTCTCCTCTACAATTACAGCACCGCACAGGCGATGGAGATTTATAACGTTGTTGTCCAGGACCCGGAAAGAGTCAAGGACGATTACTACTATCGATCTCGCAAGTCCAGACTTGTTGACGAAATAAACGAGCGCTTCGGTGAACTGATACAGTTTACGCGGGGCGCCCGCGGCGAGGAACGAATTCAATCCGGTGAAATCAATCCAGAACAGGCAGATGTGGTTCTGGATTGTCTGCGCCGCTTTGTACCCTGGGAAACAAAATGTATTTTACCAACGAACTTCGATCCTACGAGTGTTGAAATACCGGAGCTGTCATCCGGCGGGAGTGTTACAGACGAGATTGTGGAAATCAATCGCGTCCACTCTCTATTGGATCCGGCATGTTACGAGCAGTTGGTCACATCATTGCGATTGGACTTACCCTCCGAGAAACTGAGAATTCCTAAATTCTTTTTGCAGAAAGGCGGTAACGATTTGACAGGAGATGGAGATGATCGCCGCCGTCCACCACGAATGACAGACGCCGATTTGGAAGTCCTGAAGAACAGCCTCGCCGACCAATCATCCCGGCGAAAGCGAACTTTTGCGGGAGTAATGGCTATCGTGGTCGATGGAAAGGAGTGCGCTCAGTTTGATCCGAGCAAACGGTCTAAGACTCTGCTGACAATAAAAAACGACGCCGAACTGGTCGAGGTATATGCGCGGCAACCTGCCGGTGATCTGCTTCTTGCAACGCATTTTTTAAGCATCGACGACCACCTTGAGATTTCACAGTTCAGCACTGCTGAAATAGTTCTGGAGGGTGGTCAAAAATTGACTTTCACTGTTTCGTCCGAACGTGGGTTGCAGCCTGCTGGTTCGATTCATCTTGAAATCGGCTACAGGGAAACTGCGCCCATTCGTTGGTTTGCGCTTTCCTTTCTTAAACTTCGACAGAACATCGGTGGCATAGGTTCATTCGCCAATCCGATTCGAATGCCAGTGCTCGGCGCGGCTTTAAGTATCATTTTGCTAGCCATGACGTCTACCGGAATCTGGATCGCCCTTAGACATCGAAAATCTGAGGTCCGCGGTCCAGAGGTCGCACAAAATCTTTCGGCTCCAGGCGTCTCAAATGTTGAAAAAGGCTCTGTGTCGGCTTTGCAAGAACTCGCCGCTAACAAGGAACCCATACCAGCCGCAGGCCCCAGGTCAACAGGCGCGAACGATAATGCTAATAGTCGTCTTGGGTTTGGTATTAAGGGCTTTGGACCTGGAACAAAAATCCCTGGGGCGATGGAGTCCCGTGATCGGAAGGTCGATAACGTCACGGGCGTTAGGACCAGACGCCAGGTTGCTTCTTCGAATAGTGATGCGGGCAATGTTCCGGAATTAACAAGGAATGCGATTGGCAATCGATCGCAGTCAGCCATCGTCGAACTTGGCAAAGTAAGGAAAGTTTATGTCGAGCCGATAGGTGGCGGCGAATCGATTCAACAACTTGCGACTATGCTAAGGTCAGACGCACGCCTTTTCTCGAAATGGCTCATTGTTGATAACAAGGACAATGCCGATGCTGTACTGAAACTGAAGGGTCCCAGTCGGAAATCCAGCAAATCCACTGCTCCGGGAGGAGCGCTGGCGGACGGGCCAAACCAGGTCGAGACCTCAGAGCAGTATTTTGACGGACTAGTTGTAGTTCAATTGGTGAACGAAGATGGAGTTGTGCTTTGGCCGTTGAAAAAACATGAATCAGCCGGTCGATATAAAGGTAAAGTGAAGCAAATGGCGGGAAAAATCGCCGGCGATCTATCGCTTGATGTTAGCCGAAGCAATCGTGTGAATTGACGAAGATTTGTTATGAGAGTTTTGTTGAGTGTGAAGTGAAACAGAGCCCCTGGCATGATTTGTCGCCAACGTCATGCACGGTTCCTGTATAAAATTTGTTCAGAAATAAGGAAACTGCGCTCTCGATCCTCATCACGAGAGACGCAGGAAATCAAACCTGACGAATTTCACTCTCAAGGCTCTGAATTGCACGTTCGAGCATCTCCCGATGCGCAGGGTTCGTCGCTCTTGAAAGTTGTTCCGCTGCCCTGACATGTGAGAGTCTTAAACTTTCCATCCTTTCGGATCGCTTTCTGTCATCGGCTCTAACATCTCGAAGGCGCTTCCGATCTTCAGCCGCCTGTTCAGCCCTCTCCTGGGCGTCTTCCATTTGACCCGCTAGTGCGTCGCCATCCCAACCAGACATAATGTTACCTCCGCTGTAAAGAGAGTAACACTTTATCGATGTCTAGCCCAATCCCGCCTGCCTTTGCCCTGGGCTGTTTCCACCAGTTGAATCTTCTATTTGATTTCTGTGAGCTTCCAACCTATGCTTCCAATTGCAACTTCTGCCTCGCGTCGACCTACACGATTTTGAGTTCACAACGACTGCGCTGGAGCGTGAATCGCTTCCGTTATGGCATCAGGCAAAACTTCTTTGGAGACCAGATTCAATGAAAACAACATCCGCCCTTTTTAGAGCTGTTACGGTAGGATTGATGCTCGGGCACTGTACCGCTGCATTCAGCCAAAAGCAGAATTCAAAGCAAGGTAATGCAGAAGCGACCGAGCTGTCAGCAAAGATTCGGAGATTCGCACGAACCGAAATAACTGCGAATATTAAACCACTTTCTCGCAACGACCGCCTGGCACTCCAGAAACTGATCGAAGCGGCGAAACTTCTGGACCCTTTGTTTCAGGATCAGGTTTGGAGCGGAAACGCAGCTCTGAAACACCAATTGGAAACTGATGGTTCGGAGCTTGGACGCTTGCGCCTGCATTATTTCGATATTAACGCCGGACCGTGGTCTCGTCTGGATGGTAACGAACCGTTTATCAAAGGAGTGCTGAAGGAAAAGCCGCCTCAAGCCAATTTCTATCCCGCCGATATGACACGCGATGAATTCAATACCTGGGTGCAGGGTCTTCCTCCATCTGAAAACGAAAAGGCTACGGGATTCTTTTATGTGATAAGACGGGATGCTGCGGGAAAACTAGTCACAAATCCATATAGCGCAGAATATCGTGAGTTTCTTGTCCGCGCGGCGGGTTTGTTTAAAGAGGCAGCGGCGCTTGCTTCAAATCAGACGCTCAGGACTTTTCTTACAAAACGCGCTGACGCGTTTTTGTCTGACAATTATTACGAGAGTGATGTTGCGTGGATGGATCTCGACGCGCCTATTGACATTACGTTCGGGCCATATGAAACATACGAAGACGAACTGTTTGGTTATAAGGCCGCGTTCGAAGCCTATGTAACACTTCGTGACGATGCCGAATCTGCCAGGTTGGCAAAGTTCAGCGGTTATCTTCAGGAACTGGAAGATAACCTTCCCATCGACGCTCGATACCGCAACCCCAGGCTCGGAGCGGCATCGCCAATCCGTGTCGTCAATGAAGTGTTCGCTTCGGGTGATGGCAATCGCGGGGTCCAGACCGCGGCCTTTAATCTTCCAAACGATGAACGTGTGGTAAAAGAAAAGGGCTCGAAACGCGTTATGCTCAAGAACGTTCAGGAGGCCAAGTTCAACAAGACCCTGATCCCCATTTCTCGCGTTGTCCTCGTCCCGGCTCAGCAGGATGCACTTTCGTTCGATTCGTTCTTCACGCATATCCTTGCACATGAATTAATGCATGGCCTTGGCCCTCACAATATTACTGTCAACGGAAAGGCAACGACGGTTCGAATGGAACTCAAGGAACTGTCATCGGCTTTGGAAGAAGCAAAAGCCGATGTCACCGGCTTGTGGGCCCTTCAGTATCTTATCGATAAAGGGACTCTCGACAAAAAAATGGAGCAATCGCTCTATACCACTTATCTGGCAAGCATGTTCCGCTCAGTTCGCTTTGGTCTTACCGAGGCACATGGGAAGGGTGTGGCTTTGCAATTCAACTATCTAATGGACCAGGGTGCAATTAAGTTTGACGAGCGGACGGGAACCTTCAGCGCTGATCTGCCACTTTTCAAGGATGGCATTCGCAAAATTACTCATGACATCATGACTATCCAGGCCGAAGGCTCTTACGAAAAGGCAAGGGACATGCTTACAAAGTATGGTGTAATTCGTCCCGCCATGCAGCAGTCATTCAATCGCCTTAAGGACGTCCCGGTTGACATTGAACCAATATTCTCACTGGCGAATTGAGCTCAAGTCGCGCGTAAATCAGAATCGCAATTCGACAGGGAACACGAGAGGGGAGATTGATTTGGTTCATCTCCCCTTTTTATGTACTAAAGGTTGTGTGATCTTTTCGAGTATCTTTAAAGGCTCTGTGTTCAACGGTTTTTCCGTCGCAACTTCTTGACAAGCGAGTTCTTGAACCCAACAGTCGCCGTCACATCGAACTCTCGTTGTATAAATTCTTCCAGGAGCGGACAGTTGAAATTTACGCCCGCATAACCACATTTTCCGTCAGTAACCATCCAAACTGTGTCCCCGGTCTGTTCATCGACTGCGGCACGAATCTCACCCTCATCATGTAAAACATAGTCGTGGAGATCGAAACGGTCAGTCCTGTTTCCATGTGGCAACGCAACAAGGCGATTCACTCCATGGTAGTAATGCGATAATGGCAATGCCGCACCGGCGTGAAATACCAGAATCGTCTCGTCGGGATGTTCGTTCATTTGAAGAAATAATGAAACTCTCTGCCAATCGCCCTCCTTGGCAACTGACTTAAAGTTCTCGTAACTGGACCAGGCGCTAAAGAATATCAATATCGAAAGCGCGATGGGACGCCAAATCCTTCCGGCATTGTTGATCAGACACGAAGTCAGCAGAACAACCGGCAGGAAAAGCGATACCATGTGGCGTTCAATCAGAAATCCCTCAGGTACAGAACGCAAAGCGAGCACGAAAAAGAACGATACGACCAAAACCAGGGCATAAATACCGGAGTTGGTTCGGCTGAGTAGCCGCCGTCCGTTGCGAAAAACCATAATCCCGACTGTAAAGTAGGCAGCCCTGAAGATCCACCTGCGAAGCCATTGAGGATTCGTCGATGCCACCGGCAATATGAACTCTTTTATCTGCCATATTACTCTGCTAAACAAAGTCAGCAATCGCAAGGGATGACTGTCTGCAGTCATCGTGGAACGACCCTGCGCCACGACGAATGACATCATTGGTACGAAGCAGACACCCGCCAGTGCCATGTACAGAACATATTGGCCCAGTGACCGCCATCGCCTGTTCACTATCAGAACAAACGCATTCGCCACAAGAATGGAGCCCAGATAGTAATGTGTATATAAAGCGGCAACCGCAACAACCAAGTATGCCAGCCGATATCCTCGGGGCTGAGCATCGGTCCTGAACCCTTGAAAGAACAACAGAATCAGCAATGAAGCCAGCAGCAGTGCGAACGCATATAACCGGATCTCTGTCGCTGCCCAAAGGGTGAAGGGATGCACCGCAAGCCAGAATGCGATCCAGGACGGCCGGATATTTCGAAATAACTGTTTGGCCAGAATCGAGATGAATACGATTGTCAGGGCAACACAGATAACCGAGAAGAGCCTGGCGAAGAAAAGTGACTGATTAATGTGCTGCCAAAGATTAAGCGCCAGAAAGTAGAGTGGCGCCTGTATTTCGAAATGAATTGACTGCGAAAGCGCATAGCCCAGATTTTTGCCCGTCGTGTCAAGGGTGAACGCCTCGTCCGTCCAGATATTCAGCGAATAAGCCAGCGGGACCGCAATGAACAGATGTATCAGAACTGCAAAACCAACAAGTAAGTTTTCGTGCGAGTTTCCGGTTGTCTCTGCCCCTGCCCTTAGCCGAAGAGCTGGATTCCTGGAAGGATTGTCTGTAAATGGTTTACACAAAATATCGGTCGATCTCAAACCAGGCATGCGATTGTCGGAAGATAATTTATAATTACATTCTCCTGAAGTAACTTCAATAACAAGGAGCATTTTAGACGTCCGTGGCCATGAACGTAGTTCAACTCAGCAACAATTCCGAGGATAAACGGCGTTCAGGCTGCACTTGACGTGCCGCGCAGCGACTGCTACATCACAATCTTGTGCCCAGCAACCGATGCACGTACCGTGGTTTTACTCGCCGAAACCCACTTGGCATGTTCAATCATATTTACCACTTCAAATTTTCTCGATAGCATTTGCAGCGCTCCTTCCACAAACGAGATCTTCCGGTTCGCTTCGATGTTCATGCCCGGGAAAAACGCCAATTCGTCCATGTCATCATCACAACCGAGGAAGTCCAGCGGATGAAGCAGGAGCGAAATGCCTGTTCCGGCTATGCTGCAAGCTTCCAAAGCCATTCGGAAATAACATCTGGCAATCGCAGGAGAAAACCGGCTCAGATAAAGCAGATAGCTGACATGGATCGGCGATTTGAGCAGTGGCATCGTGGTTACCGGAATCTCCACTAAATCGCCTCCATCAACTTGGACTCGATAAGGCTTGAGCGGCCGAAATCCTTCCCGGAACTTCCCAAACAGCTCTTTTCTTTTCTGCATCTCCTCCTCGCTGAGGTCAGAAGTCATAAAATAATAGGCCCGCGCCACCGGCCCGAAAGAGGTTGGGAACGTTGATGCTTCATAGATGTATCCGCGATTCCTTAAGACTTTTAAAATGGACTCGGAAAAACTGAAACCAGGTCCGCGAAAACCCTTCGGTCTCTTCCCGGTTGCAACTTCAATTGCTTCTTCCGCGAGTTCCAAAACGGTCCAGGAGATCGAGCGTCTTTATCGTGTTCTTTTCAAACCTAGGCTCAAATCGATAGCATTTATCACGTTCGATAAGACCATTGAAGGCGCCGACGTGGAAGTAGTCCTCGAGCAGAACCGTCAGAATATGTTGTCGATCGTTCCCTTGAATCTGCATCGCTTCAGATGCCAATACAGGCCGCTTCCGGACGTAGTGCTCCGATCAACTCGCAGATCAAAGTTGCGATTCTTGCCCCACTCTTCCCATCGCCGAAAGGATTGCGTGTACGTGAAACCTGTTCAGTCCAAC
>WNFR01006805.1_pt1 | contig 29605 bp, 25 predicted proteins | sample 5400221 | NCBI WGS metagenome assembly WNFR01 (sample SAMN13153357, study PRJNA577476) | soil metagenome | isolation source: 40 cm soil under Madrone tree | place: USA:California | collected 2016-06-14
CGATCCCGTGCTCGCCGGCCTCGAAGAGGACTTGAAGCGGCTGCTCGCCAACTGGTTCGACATCGGCTTTCTCGAGCTCAGGCGAATCACCTGGGAATCGCCCGCGGCCCTGCTCGAAAAGCTGATGGCTTATGAAGCGGTTCACGAGATCCGCGGCTGGACCGATCTGAAGAACCGGCTGGAAGCGGATCGCCGGTGCTTCGCCTTCTTCCATCCCCGCATGCCAGACGAACCCTTGATCTTCGTTGAGGTCGCGCTGGTGACCGGCATGGCGAGCGACATCCATGCCCTGCTCGACGAGGCGGCTCCGATCACCGATCCCCACCTGGCCGATGCCGCGATCTTCTATTCAATTTCAAACTGCCAGCGCGGCCTTGCCGGGATCAGCTTTGGCGACTTTCTGATCAAGCGCGTCGTGGATGCGCTGGCGATCGAGCTGCCTCGCCTCAAGGTGTTCGCTACACTCTCCCCGGTTCCCGGTTTTCGCGTGTGGCTCGAGGGGCAGGGTCGGGTCGGGCGAGACGATCTCCTGCTGCCGGCCGAGCGGACGGCGATCGAAGCGATCGGCGAGGGAGGGTCCGAACACGATTTTCCGGGTCTGCTCGATCGCCTTGCCGATCCGAAGGTCGCAGCTGTTTTGCGGGATCCGCTGATCCGCCTCTGCGCATGGTATCTTCTGCGCGAGAAGACAACCTCCGGCCGGGCGCTTGACTCGGTCGCCCATTTTCACTTGAGCAACGGAGCGCGGGTCGAGCGGTTGAACTGGCTAGGCGACGTTTCCGACAAGGGTCTCCAGCAATCCGCCGGGATCATGGTCAACTATCTTTACCGTCTCGCCGATATTGAAGTGAACCACGAGGCCTATCGCGGAGAAGGGCGGGTGGTCGCGGCGAGTGCGATCCGCAATTTGGTGCGATCTTCCTGAGAACTCTGCGGTGGTCCCCATGTTTTGGTCGCGTCAGATGGCGGATCAATTCAATGCACCTCGTCTATGGCGCAGCGGATGGCTGTGCTAAGAACGGGCCCGGATCGGGCCGGAGGCCTGCTACCGGCAGAGACAGGGGCGGGCGTGGCGGAATTGGCAGACGCACTGGATTTAGGTTCCAGCGATGTAAATCGTGGGGGTTCAAATCCCCCCGCCCGCACCACAGCGCGGTCCGGGGGAGGGTATGACTCGATAACTATGGGTTCCGCTTCATGCAAGTGACAGAAATCAGCGCCGACGGACTGAAGCGCGAATTCACGGTTACGGTCCCGGCGGACGACCTGGAGCAGGAGATTATCCGTCGACTGGACGAGTTGGGCCGACAAGTGCGACTGCCGGGCTTTCGCCCCGGCAAGGTGCCGATGCAGATCTTGCGCAAGCGCTTCGGCCCGTCAGTGCGCGGCGAGGTGCTGCAAAGCACCCTCCAGGCCAGCTCGGCCGAAGCCATCAGCGAGCGCAATTTGCGCCCGGCTCTGCCGCCCAAGGTCGACATCGTATCGGCCGGTGAAGGCGCAGATCTGGAATATAAAATGGCGGTCGAGCTGTTGCCCGAGATCCCGGAGCCGAGCTTCGCCGACCTCGCCGTCGAACGGCTCGTTGTCGAGGTGCCGGATCAGGATGTCGACCGGGCGATCGAGCGCATCGCCGAACAGCAGCGCAAATCCGAGATAGTCGAGCGCCCCGCCGAGCTAGGCGATATCATTGTTGTCGACGTCGAGGGCAAGATCGGCGAGAAGGAGATTGCGGGTGCCGGTGGCAAAGATCGACAGATCCTGCTCGGCGCTGGCAGCTCCATTCCCGGCTTCGAGGACCAGCTGGTCGGCGCCGCAACCGGCGAGCACCGGACGGTACGAGTGACCTTCCCCGAGGATTACGCCGCGGCTGATCTCGCCGGTAAGGACGGGCTCTTCACGGTTGACGTGAAAGAAGTCCGCGAGCGCTCGCCGCTCGCGCTCGACGACGAACTCGGCCGAGCGGTCGGGCTCGAGAACCTCGCCGAGCTGCGGCAGGAAATTCGGCAGCAGATGCAGCGGGATTACGACGCGGCTTCCCGACTGCGGCTGAAGCGGGCGCTGCTTGACAAATTGGCGGAGGGTTGCGACTTCGCCGTTCCGCCGGGGATGGTCGATATCGAGTTCGACAACATCTGGAGGCAGTACCAGGCTCAGGAGGTCTCGACACAACAGGATGCGGCCATCCATGCGCCGTCGGCGCCCGCAGAGGAAAGTGGCGCCGACACAAGCCCGGCCGCGGCGGAGCCGGATGGCTCGGGCGAGAGCGAGGAGGCGTCCAAGGCCGAATTCCGCAAGATCGCCGAGCGCCGGGTACGGCTCGGTCTCCTGCTTGCAGAGGTCGGACGACGGAACAACATTACCGTAACCCCGGACGAGGTGAACCAGGCGATTACCCGCGAGGCGCGACGACACCCAGGCTATGAGCGCCAGGTCCTCGACTTCTATCGCCAGAACCCCGGCGCAATCGATACCCTTCGGGCGCCGATCTTCGAGGACAAGGTCATCGACTTTATCGTGGAGCTGGCGAAGATTGGGGAACGGAAAATCACCCCGGAAGAACTGCTGGCCATGCCCGAGCCTGCTGGAGAAGACGCGGTGCCGGGTTGACCCAATCCAACTGCACGGCTTTGTCAAGGAGGCGCTAAATGTCTGAGCACTTTGAACAATATATGAACAACCTCGTCCCGATGGTCGTCGAACAGACGAATCGCGGCGAGCGCGCTTATGACATCTATTCTCGCCTGTTGAAGGAAAGGATCATCTTCCTGGTTGGACCGATACATGATGCCGTCGCCAGCCTCATTTGTGCACAGCTGCTATTCCTGGAAGCAGACAACCCTAACAAGGACATCAACTTCTACATCAACTCGCCAGGCGGCGTCGTCACATCCAGCCTCGCGATCTACGATACCATGCAGTACATACGCTCGCCGGTGGCGACGGTATGCATCGGTCAGGCCGCTTCCGCCGGCTCGCTGTTGCTAGCCGCCGGCGCCAAGGGCAAGCGCTACTCCCTGCCGAACTCTCGGATCATGATCCATCAGCCCTCGGGCGGGGCGCAGGGGCAGGCTACCGATATCGAGATCCAGGCGCGCGAGATCCTGGCCTTGCGGGCGAGGCTCAACGAAATTTACGTTAAGCACACCAACCAGCCGCTCGAAGCGATCCAGACCGCGCTCGAGCGCGATAAATTTTTGTCGCCGATCGAGGCAATGGAGTTCGGCTTGATCGACGAGGTCGTCGAGAGCCGGCCCGGTCGCGAGGAATCGGAACGAGGCTTCAAATAGGAGCAGGCGTGCGCTTGACGACGACAAGATTATGACCGTCAGACCATATGATTAACTGGTTGTTGATCGGCCAGGAGCACATATACTTGTGCGACCGGGGGCCGAGCCGCCGGCGACGGAGTGGCGATGACCAAATCTAGCGGTAGCGATTCCAAGAACACTCTCTACTGCTCGTTTTGTGGCAAGAGCCAGCACGAGGTGCGGAAACTAATCGCCGGGCCGACCGTCTTTATCTGCGACGAATGTGTCGAGCTCTGCATGGACATCATCCGTGAGGAGCACAAAACGACGCTGGTCAAATCGCGCGACGGTGTCCCCGGACCGCGCGATATCTGCAGGGTGCTGGACGACTACGTAATCGGTCAGGACCACGCCAAGCGCGTCCTTTCTGTGGCCGTGCACAACCACTACAAGCGTCTGGCTCACGGCGCCAAGAACAACGACGTTGAGCTCGCCAAGTCGAACATCCTGCTGGTCGGTCCGACCGGCTCGGGCAAAACCCTGCTTGCCCAGACGCTGGCGCGGATCATCGACGTGCCCTTTACGATGGCGGATGCGACCACGCTGACCGAGGCCGGCTATGTTGGAGAGGATGTCGAGAATATCATCCTCAAGCTGCTGCAGGCCGCCGATTACAACGTCGAGCGCGCACAGCGTGGGATTGTCTACATCGACGAGGTCGACAAGATTTCCCGCAAGTCCGACAACCCGTCGATCACACGCGACGTATCGGGTGAGGGCGTCCAGCAAGCTTTACTCAAGATCATGGAAGGCACGATCGCGTCGGTGCCGCCGCAAGGAGGCCGCAAGCATCCCCAGCAAGAATTCCTCCAAGTCGATACCACCAACATACTGTTTGTCTGCGGGGGCGCCTTTTCCGGGCTCGAGAAGATCATCGCCCAACGCCGACAGGGCACCTCGATCGGCTTTGGCGCGGAGGTGCGCGGGCCTGACGAGCGCAAGACAGGGGAAATTTTGAAGGATCTCGAGCCGGAAGATCTCCTGAAGTTCGGCCTGATCCCCGAGTTCGTTGGCCGTCTTCCGGTCATCGCTACACTCGACGACCTCGACGAGGCGGTGTTGGTCGACATCCTCACAAAGCCCAAAAATGCCCTCGTCAAGCAGTATCAGCGGCTGTTCGAGATGGAAGATGTTCGCCTGGAGTTGAACGAGGAGGCTCTAAAGGCCGTTGCACACAAAGCGATATTGCGGAAAACCGGGGCCCGCGGGCTACGGTCGATCCTCGAAGCCATCCTGCTCGACTCGATGTTCGAGCTGCCGAGCCTTGTCGGTGTCAGCGAGATTGTGATCAATCGAGAGGTCGTCGAAGGGCGGGCAAGACCGCTCCATATCTATTCCGATCGCCGGGGCGATGTCGGCATCGGGGATTGATCGCGGTGCAACGGACGGTCGCAACTGCGGCAGGACGGCTTGACTGCTGGCCAAATCAAGCCAACGTTAGGACGTTGTTTGTGTTCTTCCTGTCCCGGGTGCGACCCGGGACGATCCTTTGCTGATGAGGGCTCATGTCAGAACATGCGCGCGGTGCGCTCTATCCGGTTCTGCCGCTTCGCGACATCGTGGTGTTTCCCCACATGATCGTGCCGCTGTTCGTCGGGCGCCAAAAGTCGGTGCTGGCGCTCGAGGACGTGATGAAGGACGACAAACAGATCCTCCTCGTCACTCAGAAAAATGCGGCCCAGGACGATCCCACGACTGCCGACATCTTTACCGTGGGCACCGTCGGCACAGTGCTTCAGTTGCTGAAGCTGCCCGACGGTACCGTCAAGGTGCTGGTCGAGGGTAGGCACCGCGCTCGCATCCAGCGCTTCGCGGACAACGAGCAGTTCTTCCAGGCCTTCGCCGACGCAATCGGCGAGAGAGCCGGAGCGCAGCAGGAGACCGAGGCGCTGGCCCGAACCGTGGTTTCGCAATTCGAGCAGTACATCAAGCTCAATAAGAAGATTCCGCCGGAGGTGCTAGTTTCGATCAATCAGATAGAAGAGCCGGGCAAGCTCGCCGACACGGTCGCCTCGCATTTGACCTTGAAGATTCCCGAGAAGCAGGAACTACTCGAGACCGAGGCGGTTGCCGAGCGGCTCGAGAAGGTGTTCGGCTACATGGAAGGAGAGATCGGCGTCCTTCAGGTCGAAAAACGGATCCGGAACCGCGTCAAGCGGCAAATGGAAAAAACCCAGCGGGAGTACTACTTAAACGAGCAGCTCAAGGCGATCCAAAAGGAGCTCGGCGAAGGCGAGGATGGTCGCGACGAGATGGCCGAACTCGAGGAGCGCATCACCAAGACCAAGTTCTCCAAAGAAGCGCGCGACAAGGCAATGGCGGAGCTCAGAAAGCTCAAGAGCATGAGCCCGATGTCGGCCGAGGCGACAGTCGTCCGCAATTATCTTGATTGGCTGCTGTCCGTCCCGTGGCAAAATCGCACCAAGATCAAGCGCGACATTAAAGGTGCTGAAAAGGTTCTCAACGCCGATCATTTCGGACTAGAGAAGGTCAAGGAGCGCATCCTCGAATACCTTGCTGTCCAGCAGCGCATGAGGAAGATGAAGGGTCCGATCTTGTGCCTGGTCGGGGCGCCCGGGGTGGGCAAGACCTCACTCGGCAAGTCAGTGGCCCGCGCCACCGGACGCAATTTCGTGCGGATGTCGCTTGGCGGCGTGCGCGACGAGGCCGAGATCCGCGGCCATCGGCGCACCTATATCGGCTCGATGCCGGGCAAGGTGCTGCAGGGCATGAAGAAGGCGAAATCGTCGAACCCGCTCTTCTTGCTCGACGAGGTCGACAAACTTGGTGCCGATTGGCGTGGCGACCCGTCTTCGGCTCTGCTCGAGGTGCTCGATCCCGAGCAGAACTCTGCGTTCAACGATCATTATCTCGAGGTCGATTACGACCTGTCGGATGTGATGTTCGTCACCACGGCGAACACCCTGCGGATTCCGCAGCCGCTGATGGATCGGATGGAGATCATCCGGATTCCGGGCTATACCGAGGACGAAAAGGTTGAGATCGCCCGCCGGCATCTCATCCCGAAACAAACGTCTGCGCATGGCTTGAAGAAAAACGAGTGGGCGATCAGCGACGAGGCCGTGCGCGACATTATTCGCTACTACACGCGCGAGGCCGGAGTGCGCAATCTCGAGCGCGAGATCGCGAATCTGACCCGCAAGGCGATTAAAGACATCTTGATGAAGAAGGGAGAGCGGATAGCCGTTACCAGGCGCAATCTCGAAAAATACGCTGGAGTGCGGCGTTTCCGTTTTGGCGAAGCCGAGACCGAGGACATGGTTGGAATCACCACCGGCCTCGCCTGGACTGAGGTCGGCGGGGAGCTGCTGACAATCGAAGCCGTTACGCTGCCCGGCAAGGGGCGGGTCACAGCGACCGGCAAGCTCGGCGATGTCATGAAGGAGTCGGTTCAAGCGGCCGAGAGCTATGTCAAGTCGCGCAGCTACGCCTTCGGGATTAAACCGACCATCTTCGAGAAGAAGGATATCCACGTGCACGTTCCGGAGGGCGCCACGCCAAAGGATGGGCCCTCAGCCGGGGTTGCGATGGTGACGTCGATCGTTTCGGTACTGACTGGAATCCCGGTCAAGCGCGATATCGCAATGACGGGCGAGATCACGCTTCGCGGCCGGGTGTTACCGATAGGCGGCCTCAAAGAAAAACTTCTTGCAGCGCTCAGGGGCGGGCTAAAGACAGTGCTGATCCCGAAGGAGAATGAAAAGGATCTCGCCGAGATTCCCGATAACGTAAAGCGGGGATTGAAGATCATCCCGGTCGGCACGGTCGACGAATTGCTCGGCCACGCCCTGGTGTCGCCGCTGATCCCTGTGGCTTGGTCCGAGGAGAGCGAAACGGAGTCGGTGATTCCCGCCACTGGCGAAGAGCGCTCGGGGTTAGTAACGCATTGATCGGCTTTTGTCCTAAATCGCCGCAGCAACGGACTGAGATGGTGCATGCAGAACGGGCCGTAATGCCCGAATATCGCTTCGATTCCTCGCCGCTTGCACAGTTGACCCGTTCGCTGCCGCGCTCTAAACTTTCCGGCGAATAGGCAGCAACGATCCGGCACACTCGCTCAGGGGGGCTACCCGTGAACAGAAACGAACTCGTCGACGCCGTGGCAGGCAAGACCGAACTCAGAAAAGCGGAGGCGAGCAAGGCTGTCGACGCGGTATTCGACGCCATCGCGGCGGCCTTGAAGGGCGGCGACGAGGTGCGCCTCGTCGGGTTCGGCACATTCTCCGTCGCCTCGCGCGCGGCCTCCGAAGGGCGCAATCCACGCACCGGCGAAAAAATCAAGATCGCGGCTTCGAAGCAGGCGAAGTTCAAGCCGGGTAAGGGATTGCGCGACTCGCTTAATTGACGCTATCGGATCCGCCGAAGGCGGGCGCAGGGCACATGCGCCAGTGCAAGGCGGTTGCCGGGCGATTAGCTCAGCTGGTAGAGCATCTCGTTTACACCGAGGGGGTCGGGGGTTCGAGTCCCTCATCGCCCACCATCCTCCGCCTTATAGCGGATCCGTAGGAGGGCGCGCCTTGACACGCATGAGGGGGAGCAGTACGTGTGTGCTCCCCTGGGATCGAGACCGCGGGGGCGTAGCTCAGTTGGTTAGAGCGCCGGCCTGTCACGCCGGAGGTCGCGGGTTCGAGCCCCGTCGCTCCCGCCATCGATCGCGGAGCGCCGGAGGAGCGCCGGACCCGGCTGAGATCAGCCCGCCGCGGCAACACCACCATTAGTCATGCGATGGAAAGCCTGCTTCGCGACTACTTCCCGATCCTTGTATTCCTGGCGATAGCCGGCGGCATCTCCGCCGCCATGGTCGCGGCGTCGTTCGTGATGGCCCGGCAGCGACCGGACGCGGCAAAACTGTCGCCTTACGAATGCGGCTTCGAGCCGTTTGACGATGCTCGGATCCGCTTCGATGTCCGCTATTATCTCGTAGCAATCCTGTTCATCATCTTTGACCTGGAAGTCGCTTTCCTCTTTCCCTGGGCAGTGGCTTTGGCTGATCTGGGCGCGTTCGGCTTCTGGTCGATGATCGTGTTTCTCGCCGTACTGACTATCGGATTCATCTATGAATGGAAGAAGGGGGCGCTGGAATGGGAGTGATCGGCGCGCCCGCTCGACCAATTCCGCCCGGCCGCGAGAGCGACCTGTTGCTGAGAGCCGCGACACAGGAGGCCCAGGACCGTGGATTCATAGTTGCCACGCTCGATAATCTGGTGAACTGGGCGAGGACGGGGTCGTTGTGGCCGATGACCTTCGGGCTCGCTTGTTGTGCTGTCGAGATGATGCACACCGGCGCCAGCCGCTACGATCTCGATCGCTTCGGCGTAGTTTTCCGCGCCAGCCCGCGGCAATCGGACGTCATGATCGTCGCCGGCACGCTGTGCAACAAGATGGCGCCGGCGCTCCGCAAGGTCTATGACCAAATGGCCGAGCCGCGGTGGGTCATCTCAATGGGCTCCTGCGCCAATGGCGGCGGCTATTATCATTATTCGTACTCGGTCGTTCGCGGTTGCGACCGGATCGTGCCGGTTGACATCTATGTACCGGGTTGCCCCCCGACGGCCGAAGCGTTGCTCTACGGCATCCTGTTGCTGCAAAAAAAGATTCGGCGGACCCGCAATTTCGCCCGCTGATCGGCTCGATGGATAAAAAACTCGAGGCCCTCGCTGAGCATCTCTCGGCGGCGCTGTCGGATGCCTTGATCGCCGCCGAGATCGTCGCGGGCGAGCTCTGCTGTCGCGTCGTGCGCGAGGCCCTGCCCCGGGTTCTGATTTTTCTGCGGGACGATCCCGGCTGCCGCTTCACGGTATTGTGCGACGTTTGCGGTGTCGACTACCCGGATCGGCCGTTGCGTTTTGAGGTCGTCTATCACCTCCTAAGCGTGCCCCTCAACCAGCGCGTACGTTTGAAGGTTGACACCGACGAGGAGCAGCCGGTGCCGTCCGCGGTCGGTATCTTCAGCAGCGCGGGTTGGTGGGAGCGTGAGGCGTGGGATCTGTTTGGCATATATTTTGCCGGCAATCCGGACCTGCGCCGAATCTTGACCGACTACGGTTTCGAGGGTCACCCACTGCGCAAGGATTTTCCGCTCACCGGATATGTCGAGGTGCGCTACGACGAGGACCAGAAGGCCGTTGTCTACGAGCCGGTCCGTCTGCAGCAGGAGTTCCGGAGTTTTGATTTCCTGTCGCCCTGGGAGGGGATGGACAAGATCCTGCCTGGCGATGAGAAGGCCAAGCCCAGCGCCGGCGAACCCGAGGGACAGGACGGACGATGAGCGATCGGCATCAGGAGGAGGCCGCCGCAGAGCTCGAAGGTCCGCCGCAGATCAGGAACTACATGATGAATTTCGGTCCGCAGCACCCGGCGGCGCACGGCGTGATGCGGCTTGTCCTCGAGATGGACGGCGAGGTCATCGAGCGCGCTGATCCGCATATTGGCCTGCTGCATCGCGGGACCGAAAAACTCATCGAACACAAGACCTATCTGCAAGCCATTCCGTACTTCGACCGGCTCGACTACGTGTCCCCAATGTGCCAGGAGCATGCCTTCGCACTAGCCGTAGAAAAGCTGATGGGGATTACGCCGCCGCCCCGGGCGCAATACATCCGGGTGCTTTACGCCGAGATCACCCGAATCCTGAACCATCTTCTGTGCATCTGCGCGTTCGGCCTCGATGTTGGAGCGATTACGCCGTTCCTGTGGGGCTTCGAAGAACGCGAGCGATTGATGGAGTTTTACGAGCGGGTCTCGGGCGCGCGCATGCATGCCAACTACTTCCGCCCGGGCGGTGTCCATCTCGATCTGCCCGCCGGTCTCACAGACGACATCCTGGCGTTTTGCCGCAGCTTTCCGCAGACGATCGACGACATCGAGCGGTTGCTGACCGACAACCGCATCTTCAAGGAGCGCACCGTGGATATCGGCGTGGTAACCGCCGAACAAGCCGCCGATTGGGGGTTTTCCGGGCCGATGTTGCGCGGCTCGAACGTGGCCTGGGATCTCCGCCGGGCGCAGCCGTATGATGCTTATGACAAGATGGAGTTCGACGTTCCGATAGGGCACAACGGGGATTCCTACGATCGGTATCTCGTTCGGATCGAGGAAATGCGGCAGTCGGTTCGCATCATCGAGCAGGCGATCGCCGCGATGCCGGAGGGACCGGTCAAAATCGACGATCGCAAGATAGCGCCGCCGACGCGCGGCGAAATGAAGCGCTCGATGGAAGCGCTGATCCACCATTTCAAACTCTATACCGAGGGTTATCACGTGCCGCCAGGCGAAACCTATACGGCGGTGGAGGCCCCAAAAGGTGAGTTCGGCGTGTATCTTGTTTCCGACGGAACCAACCGGCCTTACCGCTGCAAGATCAGAGCGCCGGGCTTTGCCTTTCTCCAGGCCACCGACTTCATGACGCGCGGCCATATGCTGGCCGACGTCGTTGCGATCATCGGCTCGATGGACATCGTGTTCGGCGAGATCGATCGATGAGCGCGCCGCCCGATCCCACCCAATTCGAGCAGCCCGCGAGCTTCGATTTCACCGGGGAGAACCTCGAGCGGGCAAAAGCGCACATCGCCGAATACCCCGCTGGGCGTCAAGCGAGCGCGGTGCTGCCGCTGTTGGATCTGGCGCAACGCCAACATGGAGGATGGCTGCCTCGGGCGGCGATGGATCGCGTCGCCGAGATGCTCGAGATGGCGCCGATCCGGGTTTATGAGGTCGCAACCTTTTACACGATGTTCAACCTGCGGCCGGTCGGACGCTATCTGCTGCAGGCTTGCACCACGACCCCGTGCTGGCTGCGTGGGTCGGAGCAAGTGGTCGGCACTTGTGAAAGGAAGCTCGGCATCAGCCTCGGCGGGACCACACCGGACGGTCTCTTTACACTCGTCGAGGTCGAGTGTTTGGGGGCCTGCGTCAACGCGCCAGTGCTTCAGGTCAACGACGATTTCTACGAAGATCTCGACGGCCCCGCGACAGAGGTGCTTCTCGACGCGTTGCGCGCGGGGAATGTCCCGCCTCCGGGTTCGGCCATCGGGCGTCACGGTTCCGAGCCGATCGGCGGTCGCCGCACTTTGATCGAGTGAGGGGAAGAGCAAATGCTCGCTGATAGCGACCGCATATTTACCAATCTCTATGGCCAGCGCGATTGGCGACTCGAAGGCGCGCGGGGACGCGGCGATTGGGACGGTACCAAAGAGCTGATCTTCAAGGGCCGTGACTGGATCCTCGAGCAGGTCAAGGAGTCGGGGTTACGCGGACGCGGGGGCGCCGGCTTCCCGACCGGCCTCAAGTGGTCTTTTATGCCAAAGGAGAGCGACCGGCCGACCTATCTCGTCGTCAATGCCGACGAAAGCGAGCCCGGCACCTGCAAGGACCGTGACATCCTACGCAACGAACCCCATAAGCTGATCGAGGGGTGTCTGCTCGCCTCGGCGGGGATGGGTGTCCACCATTGCTATATTTATATTCGTGGCGAGTTCTACAACGAGGCGCAACGGCTCCAGGCGGCCATCGACGAGGCGTATGATGCCAAGCTTATCGGCGAGAACGCCTGCGGCTCGGGGTATGATTTCGAACTCCATCTGCATCGCGGCGCCGGCGCCTACATTTGCGGCGAGGAGACGGGGCTTCTCGAGAGCCTCGAAGGACGCAAGGGCCAGCCCCGGCTCAAGCCGCCATTTCCGGCGCAACTTGGTCTCTATGGCTGTCCAAGCACAGTTAACAATGTAGAGACTATCGCGGTCGTACCGGCGATACTGCGCCGAGGTGCGGCCTGGTTCGCCGGGATCGGCAGGCCGAGGAACACCGGTACCAAGATCTACTGTTTGTCGGGCCATGTGAACACGCCCTGCAACGTCGAAGAGGAGATGAGCATTCCGCTCAAGGAGTTGATCGAGCGGCATGGCGGCGGGGTGCGCGGCGGCTGGGACAATCTTCTGGCTGTCATCCCCGGCGGTTCTTCCGTGCCGGTTCTCCCGAAATCGATCTGCGAGACCGTGCTGATGGATTTCGACAGCCTGCAGGCGGTCAAAAGCGGGCTTGGCACCGCCGCCGTCATCGTCATGGACAAGTCAACGGATATTGTGAAGGCGATTGCTCGGCTTTCGAAGTTCTACAAGCACGAGAGCTGCGGCCAATGCACGCCTTGCCGCGAGGGTCTGGGTTGGGTATGGCGGGTAATGGAGCGCATGGTCGCGGGCCATGCCTCGGTGGCGGAAATCGACACTCTGCTGGACGTCTCCTACGAGATAGAGGGCCATACGATCTGCGCGCTGGCTGATGGTGCGGCTTGGCCCGTTCAGGGGCTGATCCGCCACTTCCGCCCGGAGATGGAGCGGCGTATCGCCGAATACCGCAGCGCAGCCGTTCGTCAGCGGCGGGCGGCCTGAGCATGGCGAAGCTGACGATCGACGGCACCGAGGTCGAGGTGCCGTCGGGTAGCACGATCCTACAGGCCTGCGAGCATGCCGGGATCGAGGTTGCACATTTCTGTTACCACGAGCGGCTGGCGATTGCCGGAAACTGCCGGATGTGTCTGGTCGAGGTCGAGAAATCCCCAAAGCCGATCGCCTCATGCGCAATGCCGGCGACCGACGGGATGGTGGTCCACACGAAATCACCGAAGGCGATCAAGGCGCAAAAGGGGGTGATGGAATTCCTGCTGATCAACCACCCGCTCGACTGCCCGATCTGCGACCAAGGCGGCGAATGCGATTTGCAGGATCAGGCGATGGCCTACGGCTTTGACCGTGGACGGTTCGAGGAGAATAAGCGGGCCGTCCACGACAAGGATTTTGGTCCGCTGGTCAAGACCAGCATGAACCGCTGCATCCATTGCACGCGCTGCATTCGCTTTCTGACCGAGATCGCCGGAGTCGAGGAGCTCGGCGCTACCGGGCGCGGCGAGGATATGGAGATCGGCACCTATATCGAACGGGCGCTCAGCTCCGAGCTGTCGGCCAACATTATCGATTTGTGCCCGGTCGGCGCGTTGACCTCGAAGCCATATGCCTTCGTCGCCCGGCCGTGGGAGCTGCGGAAGACCGAGTCGGTCGATGTCCTCGACGCTGTCGGCAGCAACATCCGGATCGATTCCCGCGGATCGCAAGTAATGCGTGTACTGCCTCGCCTCAACGAGGCGGTGAACGAAGAATGGATCTCCGACAAGACCCGTTTCGCAATCGACGGGCTGGTCCGGCGCCGGCTCGATCGTCCCTACATCCGCAGCGACGGCCAACTGCGCGAGGTTGATTGGCGCCAAGCCCTCGAACTCGTCGCGGAACGGCTCAAGCAGGTTCCCGGCGAACGAATCGCGGCGATTGCCGGCGACTTGTGCGACGCCGAATCGATGTTCGCGCTGAAGGAGCTCCTCACCCTGGTTGGAGCGACGAGCCTCGATTGTCGCCAAGACGGCGCCAAACTCGATCCGCGCCGCCGCGCCGGCTACCTCTTCAACACCACGATCGCGGGCATCGAGAGGGCCGATATTTGTCTGCTTCTCGGCACGAACCCGCGCTGGGAAGCCCCGTTGGTCAACGCGCGGTTGCGCAAGCGCTATCTCCAGGGGGGTTTTCGGGTCGCTGCGATCGGTCCGGCTCTCGATCTTACATTTCCGGTCGAGATGCTCGGCGCGAGCGGCGAAACGCTGAGCGCGCTGGCGAGTGGGGATCATCCCTGGTCGGAACGGCTGCGCAACGCGAAAAACCCGATGATCGTGCTCGGACAGGGGGCGCTGTCGCGGCCGGACGGCGCCCAAGTGTTGGCGGCGGCAAGGATGGTAGCCGAGAGCTGCCGCCTGGTTCGCGACGACTGGAACGGGTTCAATGTCTTGCATTATGCCGCCGCGCGGGTCGGAGGGCTTGATCTCGGGTTTGCTCCGGGACCGGGCGGGTGCGACCTCGGCGGCATTCTCGCCGGGTGCAAATCGGGCGATGTCGAGGTTCTCTACCTGCTGGGCGCCGACGAGATCGACACCAGCGACCTTGGCGGGGCATTCGTAATCTATCAGGGACATCACGGCGACCGTGGCGCCCGCCACGCCGACGTCGTCCTGGCGGGGGCTGCCTACGTCGAAAAGGACGGCACCTACGTCAATACCGAGGGACGCGTTCAGCTGGCGCGTCGAGCTGTCTTTCCGCCCGGCGAAGCCCGTGAGGACTGGCAAATTCTCCGTGCGCTGTCCGGCGCCCTCGACCAGCCTCTTCCTTTCGACACACTTGGCGAGTTGCGCCGGTGTATGTGGCAAGCCTGTCCAATCTTTGCTGAGGCCGATCAGGTGAGGCGCGCTTCCTGGGAAGACTTTGGCGATCCCGGACCGGTCGACCCGGCCCCGTTTGCCTACCCGATCAAAGATTTCTACCGGACCGACCCGATCAGCCGTGCCAGCGAGACGATGGCGCGGTGCAGCGCGATCGGCCTTCCGTCGCAACGCCAGCCAGCGCCGGCGAGGATCAGTACGCTTGGCTAGCTTTTGGACTGGCTACGCTTGGCCGACCGTCATTACCGTCGGCGAAGTCATCGCGGTCGTCGTGCCGCTGCTGGTCGCTATCGCCTATCTCACTTACGCCGAACGCAAAGTGCTGGCGTTTTCGCAGCTTCGCAAAGGGCCGAACGTCGTCGGCCCGTTCGGGCTGCTCCAGCCTTTTGCCGATGGGCTCAAGCTGCTCGTGAAGGAGACGGTGGTCCCGAGCGAGGCCAACCGGGTGGTGTTCATCATCGCGCCGCTCGTGACCTTCACCCTGAGCCTGGTGGCCTGGGCGGTCATCCCCTTCAACCCGGGGGTGGTCATTGCCAACATCAATGTCGGGGTGCTTTACATCTTTGCGATCAGCTCGCTCGGCGTTTACGGGATCATTCTGGCGGGCTGGGCATCGAATTCCCGTTACGCGTTTCTCGGCGCGCTGCGCTCCGCCGCGCAGATGGTCTCGTACGAGGTTGCGATAGGCTTTGTCCTTGTCACCGTGCTGCTTTGTGCCGGCTCGCTCAACCTGAGTGAGATCGTCGAGGCGCAGCGCCATATTTGGTTCGCGATCCCGCTGTTGCCGATGTCCGTCATCTTTTTCATCTCGGGATTGGCCGAGACCAATCGCGCGCCGTTCGACCTGGTCGAAGGCGAGACGGAGATCGTTGCCGGCTATTTTGTCGAATACTCGGCGATGGCCTTCGCGCTGTTCTACCTCGGCGAATACGGCAACATGATCCTGATGAGTGCGATGACGAGCGTGCTGTTCCTCGGCGGCTGGCTCGCTCCTTTTGGCGTCGCACCCTTCACCTGGGTCCCTGGCCCAATCTGGTTCGCGTTGAAAATCGCCTTCGTGCTGTTCTGTTTCCTGTGGGTACGTGCGACCTTCCCGCGGTTCCGCTATGACCAACTGATGCGGCTCGGCTGGAAGGTGTTTCTGCCGTTTTCGCTGCTCTGGCTGGTGCTGACAGCGGGTGTGCTGGTCACCGCAGGGTGGTTGCCGGCGCGCTAATCGGCCAACGAGCGGAGGATCGATCGATGGCATTTCTGGAACGCGGCGCCCGCAGCCTGCTGCTGAGCGAGCTGCTGTCCGGGCTGGCGTTGACCTTGCGCTACATGTTCAAGCGCCCGGTCACGGTTAACTATCCGTTCGAACGAGGCCCGCTCAGCACCCGCTTCCGCGGCGAGCACGCCCTGCGCCGCTATCCCAATGGTGAAGAGCGCTGCATCGCCTGCAAGCTGTGCGAAGCGATTTGCCCGGCGCTGGCAATAACGATCGAGGCCGAGCCCCGCGAGGATGGCAGCCGCCGCACAACGCGCTACGACATCGATATGACAAAATGCATCTATTGCGGCTATTGCCAGGAGGCCTGCCCGGTCGACGCGATCGTCGAGGGACCGAATTTTGAATTTGCCACCGAGACGCACGAGGAATTGCTTTATGACAAGGAAAAGTTGCTGGCGAACGGCGATCGGTGGGAAGCCGAAATCGCCAACAACCTAGAGATCGACGCGCCGTATCGGTGAATCGCGTATGACGAAGCGCCGGATCACCGTCATTCCGGGGCGCCGGCCGCCGGGTCCGGCCTTAGGCCCGCCCGAGGACAGGCTCCGCCTGCGAGCCCGGAACCCATATGTGGACGGCCCCCGGCTCGCAAGGAGAATTGCAGCTGCGATGGCGCTGGTCGGTTGCGGTCATATGTCCGGCCTTTGTGGCGCGGTCGGTCTGACCGCTGGCCCAGATGGGTTGCGCGGATCGGGTCCCAAACAAGAACATGATGTCTGAGCACCAGCGGGTTCCTCGGGGTGTCCCGATCCTCGGATCGACCGATGACCATCTTGCGGCTGCTGTCCTTGCCAGGTTCGGGTGTGCCAGGTCTCGTTGGTGGGCGGGCTCAGGCTTGCGCCGGCCGGCGGTAGGTCTCGCCGCTCACCATCATGGCCCAGACGATGCGGGCCATCTTGTTGGCCAGCGCCACTGCCGCGAGCTTCTTCGGCTTGCGCGCCAGCAATCCCAGGAGCCACGGCGAGGCGCGGCCGCGCTTGGCCTGCTGGATGACCGCGGTGGCGCCGAGCACGAGCCGCCGGCGCAAATCCTCGTCGCCCTGGCGGCTGATCTTGCCGGGCCGGTGTCGGCCTGCCGTGGAGTTCTCGCGCGGCGTGATGCCGATCCACCCCGCAAAGTGCCGGCCCGAGCGAAAGGCTTTGGCGTCCGGCACCCCCGCTTTCGCGAGGGCAGGCTCTTGAGCGCAAAGCTGACGCCGCCGATCGGCCCGACGCCGGGGATCGTTGCCAAGCACTGGCTGGTCTGATCGTGGCGATGCCAAGCCATCAGCCGCGCCTCGATCGCCTTCAACTTGCCATTTACCGCCTCGAGCTGGCTTGCCAACAGGCCGAGCATCTCGCGCGCCAGTGCCGGTACGCCCTGATCGCTCGCCAGGCGTCCCAGCAGCTCGGTGATCTGCTTGGGCCCCCCCGCTTTCGCGAGGGCAGGCTCTTGGCCGCCGTGACGCCGAACTCCGCCGCATGGCCGCGGATCGCATTGATCAGCATCGTGCGCTGCTTGACCAGCAGATCGCGCCCCCCGAGCATGGTCAGCGCCGCTTGCTGCTCGACCGTCTTGACCGGCACAAACCGCATGGTCGGCCGGCTCATCGCTTCGCAAATCGCCTCGGCATCGATCGCGTCGTTCTTGCCGCGCTTGACGTAGGCTTTGATGGATTGCGGCGGCATCAGCAGCACCTCGTGCCCCAGGCCGCGCCACCGCCGCGCCCAGTGGTGCGAGGCGCCGCATGCCTCGATGCCGATGCGCGTCGACGGCAGCTCAGCGAAGAATTTCTCGACCGCGCCGCGCCGCAGCTGGCGCCGCAACACCGCCTGCTCGTTCTCGTCAACTCCATGGATCTGAAAGACATGTTTGGACGTGTCCAAACCAACTCTGATAATCGTCATTCGGACGGCTCCTTTGGCTGCGTTGTTACAACCTCACAGCCTGGCACAATTCGATGCCGTAGGGGGCCGTCCACCCCAACAAGAACACCGGCGTGCGAGAACTTCGGACGGACCGGTGTTCATGGGTTCCGGGCCTGCCCCTTTGGGGCATCCCGGAATGACGGCAGTAACGCCCGGGCGGCTAAGGCTCGGCAGAGCGGGCGATGATCGTCCAGGCCATCATGTTCTACGTCTTTGCCGTGCTTGCCGTGGCCTCGGGGGTGCTGGTCGTCTCGTCCCGTAACCCGGTGCACTCGGTGCTGTTCCTGATCGTCGCTTTTTTCAACGCGGCCGGCCTGTTCGTGCTGATCGGCGCCGAGTTCCTGGCGATGATCCTCGTCATCGTCTATGTCGGCGCGGTCGCCGTCCTGTTTCTCTTCGTCGTGATGATGCTCGACATCGACTTTGTACAATTGCGCAGCGGTTTCGTGCGTTATCTGCCGATAGGTGCCGTGGTCGGGTTCATCCTCTTGGCCGAACTCGTCCTCGTCATCGGCAGTTGGGTCGTCGCCCCCGGCGTGCCGAGCGCCGCAGCCGTCTCGGCCGCGGGTGGGGTACCCCTGAGCAACACCCGCGCCCTCGGCAATATTCTCTATACCCGCTATCTCTTTGCGTTTCAGGCCGCGGGACTGATCCTGCTCGTCGCGATGATCGGGGCGATCGTGCTGACCTTGCGCCATCGCGCCGACGTCCGGCGGCAATCGATCGCGGCACAACTCGCTCGCACCCGCGCCCAGTCCGTCGAGGTAGTTAAGGTTCCTATCGGCGGCGGAGGCCGTTGATGGCGATCGGGCTTGCCCACTATCTGACCGTAGCGGCAATTCTGTTCACGCTGGGGGTCTTTGGGATATTCCTGAATCGCAAGAACGTTATTATCATGCTGATGTCGATCGAGCTGATGCTGCTGGCTGTCAGCATCAACCTCGTCGCATTCTCTGTCTTTCTCAACAACCTCGTTGGCCAGGCCTTCGCCATGTTCGTGCTGACGGTTGCGGCAGCGGAGGCGGCGATCGGTCTCGCCATCCTTGTCGTGTATTTCCGTAACCGCGGCACAATCGCGGTCGAAGACATCAACATGATGAAGGGCTGATTCTTTGGCCGTTGCCGTTGTCTTCCTGCCGCTAATTGCCGCGGTGATCGCCGGCTTCTTTGGCCGAGTGATCGGCGACCGGGGCGCGCAGCTGGTCACCTGCGGTGCCCTTTTGCTGTCGGCGGTGCTCGGTCTTTTCCTGTTCCGCGACATTCTCGCCGCAGAGGAAGTGCGGGTTATCCCGCTGGCGAGCTGGATCGTGGCCGGCGGCGTCGATGTCAGCTGGTCCCTGCGGCTCGACACGTTGAGCGGCGTCATGATCGGTGTCGTGACCGTCGTCTCGGCGATGGTCCACGTCTATTCGATCGGCTACATGGCCGAGGATCCGTCGATCCCGCGCTTCATGGCCTATATAAGCCTGTTCACCTTCTTCATGCTGGCATTGGTGACGGCCGACAACTTCGTGCAGCTGTTCTTCGGCTGGGAAGGCGTCGGCTTGATGTCCTACCTGCTGGTCGGCTTCTGGTACGATCGCCCTTCCGCCAATGCTGCTGCGATCAAGGCCTTCCTCGTCAACCGGGTCGGCGATTTCGGCTTTTCTCTAGGAATATACGCCGTCTTTGTGATCTTCGGCTCGCTCGATTTCGGTACCGTCTTCGGCGCAGCGCCGAAGGTCGTCGGCAAGACGATGGAGTTTCTCGGCTGGCAGCTCGATTCGCTGACCCTCGCCTGCATCCTGCTCGCCTCTCACCCCTCTTCGAATACGCCCCTACGGCGCTCGCTGTCGTCGGGATCATCGGCGGGACCACGGCGATCTTCGCCGCGAGCATCGGCATGGTGCAGCCCGACATAAAGAAGGTCGTCGCCTATTCGACCTGCAGCCAGCTCGGCTACATGTTCGTCGCCGCCGGCGTTTCCGCCTATGGCGCCGCAATCTTCCACCTATTTACGCATGCTTTCTTCAAGGGGCTGTTGTTTCTGTGCTGCGGGTCGGTCATCCACGCGATGGGCGGCGAACAGGACATGCGCCGGATGGGTGGCCTATGGCGGAAGACCCCGATCACCTATGTCACGATGTGGATCGGCGCTCTCTCGCTAACCGCCATACCCTTCTTCTCGGGATATTACTCGAAGGACACGATCCTCGACGCGGCCTGGGCGTCGGGGACGGCGGTTGGTCGCTATTCCTGGGTGCTCGGTACCGTCGCGGCGTTCATGACCGCCTTCTATATCTCGCGTGTGATGTTCATGACCTTTCACGGCGAGCCGCGTGCCGGCGAGGAGGCGATGCATCATGCGCATGAGAGCCCGTGGGTCATGCTGATACCGCTGATCGTGCTGGCGATCGGCGCCACCTTCTTTGGTTTTCTCGGCTACGATTTCTTTGTCGGCGACGAGCGCACCAGCTTTTGGAGGAATTCGATCCTGGTATTGCCGCAGTACGATTCACTCGCGGTCGCTGAACAGATTCCACCGCTCGTTCGCTACATGCCGCTGACGGTCGCCGTGATTGGCATCGCCATTGCCTACGTCCTCTATGTTGTCGATCCGAGGCTGCCGGTTCGGCTCGCATCGGAGTTCCGCGCGCTGTACCTCTTCCTGTTGAACAAATGGTATTTCGACGAACTTTATGACTGGCTGTTTGTTCGGCCAGCCATGATGATCGGCGGCGGGCTGTGGAAATCCGGCGACGGCGCGGTGATCGACGGGCTCGGACCCGACGGGGTCGCCGCCGTTACCCGCGATCTGGCACGACAGGCGAGCCGGCTGCAGACCGGCTATCTCTACCACTACGCCTTTGCGATGATGATCGGGCTCGTGGTGCTGGTCACCTGGTACCTCTTGCCGCGTTGAGCTGGGGTCATCGTCGTGAGCAATTGGCCCCTTTTGTCGCTCGTCACCTTTCTGCCTCTTGTCGGCGCTGGGTTCATCCTCGTGGCGCGCGGCGACGAGGGCATCGTCGCGCGCAATGCCCGTAATATCGCGCTTTGGACGTCGTTGATCGACTTCGCGCTGTCGCTGCTGCTGTGGTTCTATTTCGATCCTGATACCGCTGACTTCCAATTCGTCGAGCGGGCGGATTGGGTCACCCTCGGCGGGTTCCAGTTCACCTACCACATGGGAATTGACGGGATCTCGCTGTTCTTCGTCCTGCTCTCCACCCTGCTGACACTGCTCTCAATCGTCTCGGCCTGGGAAGCGATACAGTTCCGGGTAAAGGAATTCATGATCGCCTTCCTTGTCCTCGAGACATTGATGGTCGGCATATTCTGCGCGCTCGATTTTGTGCTCTTCTACATGTTCTTCGAGGGGGTATTGATCCCGATGTTCCTGATCATCGGGGTCTGGGGCGGATCAAATCGGATTTACTCGGCATTCAAATTCTTTCTTTATACCTTGCTCGGCTCGGTCTTGATGATGCTCGCCGTGATCGCGGTGTACTTCGAGACCGGAACCACCGACATCGAGGTCGCCCTGACCCACGCCTTTCCTGCCGGTCTGCAGAAATGGCTGTGGTTGGCTTTCTTTGCTTCCTTCGCGGTCAAGGTCCCGATGTGGCCGGTGCACACTTGGCTGCCCGATGCCCATGTCGAAGCGCCGACCGCAGGCTCGGTCATCCTCGCAGGCATTCTGTTGAAGCTGGGCGGCTACGGTTTTATCCGCTTCTCGCTGCCGATGTTTCCGATCGCTTCCAGCTTCTTCACGCCGTTGATCTTCACCCTCAGCGCGATAGCGGTGATCTACACCTCGTTGGTAGCGCTGGCGCAGATCGACATGAAAAAGCTGATCGCCTATTCCTCGGTCGCCCATATGGGCTTCGTGACGATGGGCACTTTCGCGGTGACGAGCGAAGCAGTCCAAGGCGCGATGATCCAGATGTTGAGTCACGGGCTCGTCTCGGGCGCGCTCTTCCTCTGTGTTGGCGTCCTCTATGATCGCCTGCATACCCACGAGATCATGCGTTTTGGCGGGCTGATCGAGCGCATGCCGGCTTATGCCTTTGTCTTCATGGTCTTTACCCTGGCGGCGATCGGATTGCCCGGCACCAGCGGGTTTGTCGGCGAGTTCCTGATCCTGCTCGGCACCTTCAAAGTCAGCACGATCGAGTGCACGCTCGCGGCGACCGCGCTGTTTCTCGGCCCCGCCTACATGCTCTATCTCTATCGCCGCGTCATTTTCGGCACGATCACCCGTGCCGATCTGCGCGGCATCCTCGATCTGAGCCCGCGCGAAAAGGCAGTGTTCGCGCCGCTGCTGGTTCTACCTCTGGCCGGCATTGCCGGAGATGGTCCTTGCCGCCGCTGCGATGGCATTGCTGATCCTCGGAGTGTGGCGCGGCGAAGGCTCGGCGCGGCTCGTCTCCTGGCTCGCGATCGGCGTGCTGATCCTCGTTTTCGCCATTGCCGAGCTCGGCGGGGGTGACCGGCGCGTCGGGTTCTACGGGATGTTCGTCAACGACGCTTTCGCTCTGTTCACGAAGGCGCTGGTGCTGATCGGCTCGGCCGTCACGATCCTTATGGGTATACGCTACAACGAGGAGCACGGGATCGCGCGGTTTGAATTCCCGGTTCTCGTGCTGTTGGCGACGACCGGGATGATGGTGATGATCTCGGCCAACGACCTGATCACCCTTTATGTCGGCCTCGAGCTGCAGAACCTCGCACTCTACGTCGTCGCCAGCTTCAATCGTGATTCGGTTCGATCGAGCGAGGCCGGGCTCAAATATTTTGTCCTCGGCGCGCTTTCCTCCGGCATGCTGCTTTATGGCGCCTCGTTGATCTACGGTTTTACCGGGACAACCGCCTTCGACGATCTGACCAAGCTGTTGACCAGCGGCATGCCCGTCGAGACCGGGGTTTTGATAGGTCTCGTATTCGTCGTCGTCGGGCTCGCCTTCAAAGTCTCGGCGGTGCCCTTCCACATGTGGACGCCCGATGTTTACGAGGGTGCGCCGACCCCGGTCAGCGCATTCTTCGCGGTAGCACCCAAGCTGGCGGCGCTCGCGCTGTTCATTCGCTTCATGATCGCGCCCTTCGGTCCGTTGATCGACGAGTGGCGCCAGGTCATCGTCTTTCTGTCGATCGCATCGATGGTGTTGGGTGCGGTCGCCGCAATTGCTCAGGAGAATATCAAGCGGCTGATGGCCTACAGCTCGATCGGTCATGTCGGCTACGCGCTGATCGGGCTTGCCGCCGGCACGGCCGATGGCGTTCGCGGCGTGCTGGTCTATCTGGCGATCTACCTCTTCATGACTGTGGGCAGCTGGGCCGTGATCTTGTGCATGCGTCGGCGCGGGCGCATGCTCGAGGGCATCTCGGATCTCGCCGGGCTGTCGCAATCGCAGCCGGGCCTCGCGCTGGCTTTGGCGATCTTCATGTTCGCCCTCAGCGGCGTCCCGCCGACCGCCGGATTCTTCGCCAAGTTCTACGTGTTTCTCGCGGCGATCAATGCACAGCTCGCCGGGCTCGCCGTGATCGGCGTCGTGACCAGCGTCGTCTCGGCCTTCTATTATCTTCGGGTCGTCAAGGTGATGTACTTCGACGAGCCCGTCGGCGCCTTCGACCGCCCGATCACCGCCGAGCTCAAGGGTGTTGTGTTAGTCACCGCGGTCGTCACCTTGTTCTTCTTCCTGTTGCCGGGACCGATCGTCGCTGGCGCGGAGGCTGCGGCCGCCGCCCTCTTTATTCGATGACCCGGCTGCATCCGAGGCTCCCTCCGCCCTATCGACTGGTCCGCTATGACACGGTCGGCAGCACCAACGACGAGGCGAAGCGACTGGCGCGCCAAGGTGCGGAAGAAGGAACTCTGGTGTGGGCGCTCGAGCAGACCGCCGGCCGCGGGCGGCGCGGGCATACCTGGGCGTCGCCGCCGGGCAATTTCTATGCTTCTCTGGTTTTGCGCCCCGACTGCCCGATAGATCGAGCGGCGCAGCTCGGTTTCGTCGCAGCATTGGCCGTGGCCGACGCGCTCTCCGGCAGCCTCGATGGCCTGGCATACAAATGGCCGAACGACGTCTTGGTGCATGGTCGCAAGATCGCCGGGATTCTGCTCGAGTCAGAGCTGGGCGATGGGGAGATCCCGAAGTTTGTCATCGTCGGGGTCGGCATCAATCTAATCTCTTCACCGCGTGACACCGAGTTTCCGGCTACATCGATCGCCGAGGAGGGTCTGCGGCCTGTCTCGCCGTCGCATGCGCTTGAGGAGTTCGCCCGATATTTCCAGGTCAGCGAGCGGCGCTGGCGTGAGGACGGCTTCGCGCCGATACGCTTGGCGTGGCGAGCGCGCGCGATGTCGCTCGGCGAGCCGATCCGGGTGCAGCTGGAGGCTGCCACCTTGCATGGCCGGTTCCTCGACATAGATCAGCACGGTGCGCTCATGCTGGAGATCGCGGGGGAGCTCCGGCGCATAAGAGCCGGTGAGATTTTCCCGGCGAACCGCTAACGAGACCGCATGCTGCTTGCGATCAATGCCAACAACACGAACACGGTGTTCGCCGTGTGGGATGGCGCTCGCCTGACCGGGGCGTGGCGCGCCGCCACGGACGCGCGCCGCACCGCCGACGAGTATGTGGTGTGGCTCGATCATCTCCTCGGGCTGCAGAATTTGTCGCGGCAGCAGATTGATGGGGCGGTCATCGCCAGCGTTGTGCCTGAGGCGAATTTCAACCTCCGCAGGCTGTGCCGCGAGTATTGCCGCAGAGATCCTCTTGTCATCGGCGAGCCCGGCGTGGTGATTGGTGCGCGGTCGCTCGTCGACCGGCCGGAGGAGGTCGGCGCCGACCGTCTGGTCAATACTGTGGCGGCCCACGACCGGTACAAGGGACCGCTGATTGTCGTTGATTTCGGTACTGCGACCACCTTTGACGTGGTCGACGCTGATGGTAATTATCGCGGCGGCGTGATTGCGCCCGGCATTAGCCTATCACTGCAGGCGCTCGCCATGGCGGCGGCGAAGCTGCCCAGCGTTCCGATCGCCCGAACCGAGAAGGTGATCGGCACCAGCACCGTGGCGTGCATGCAGTCTGGCATCTTCTGGGGCTATGTCGGCCTCGTCGAAGGTCTCGTCGACCGCATCAAACGGGAGTTCGGCGCGCCGATGGATGTTGTATCCACTGGCGGTCTCGCGCCCTTGTTCGACGGCGTGACCCCAATCATCAATCGTATCGACCCTGATCTGACCTTGTGGGGGCTTCGGCTGATCTATCAACACAACAGCAACAAATGAAGGATTTCTCCCACCGATCGGACATCCGCTTCGCGGACGATGACCCGAGCGCGCTGTTTTTTGTTTCGCTCGGTGGTGCCGGAGAGATCGGGATGAACCTGAACCTCTACGGTTACGGCGGCGACTGGCTCATTCTCGATTGCGGTGTCACCTTCGGCGATGATTCCCAGCCCGGGCTCGAGGTCGTCATGCCTGACCCCGCGTTCATCGTCGAGCGCCGCGACCGGCTGCTCGGGATTGTGGCGACGCACGCGCATGAAGACCACATCGGGGCCATTCCCTACTTGTGGACGCAGCTGCGTTGCCCGGTGTGGGCGACGCCGTTTACCGCCTCATTGCTGCGCGCAAAGCTCGTCGAAGCCGGCATTGCCGACAAAGTGCGGATCAACGTCGTGCCGATGTCGGGGCGGTTTACGATCGGCCCGTTCGACCTCGAATTGATCACGCTGACCCATTCGATCCCGGAACCCAACGCGGTCGCGCTGCGCACACCGGTCGGCACGGTGCTGCATACCGGGGATTGGAAGTTCGATCCCGACCCGCTGATCGGCCAGACTTCCGACGAAGCAGCCCTGCGCCGGCTCGGCGATGAGGGCGTCCTGGCGATGATCGGCGACTCGACGAACGCCTTGCGGCCGGGCACCTCCGGCTCGGAGGCGGATCTGCGCCGGTCGCTGATCGATCTCGTCGGCCGTTACGACGCCCGGGTCGCCGTCGCCTGCTTTGCCTCGAACGTGGCGCGCCTCGAAACGATAGCACGGGCCGCCGCTGCGCATGGCCGCGAAGTGGCACTGGTCGGAAGATCGCTGTGGCGGATCGACAAAGCCGCCCGCGAGAACGGCTATCTCGCCGATCTGCCGCGATTTCTGACCGAGGATGAAGCAGGTTACATCCCGCGCGACAAGATCGTGCTGATCTGCACGGGCAGTCAGGGTGAACCGCGCGCGGCGCTGGCTAGGATCGCTCGCAAGGACCACCCCAACATCGTGCTCGAGACAGGCGATGTCGTGATCTTCTCGTCGCGAATCATTCCCGGCAATGAGAAGGCAATCAACCGGCTGCAGAACGCGCTCGTCCGCCTCGGGATCGAGATCGTCACCGAGGAGGACCATTTCGTCCACGTCTCCGGCCATCCCGCGCGCGACGAACTCGTGCGCATGTACCAGATGGTTCGTCCACAGGTGGCGATCCCGGTTCACGGCGAAGCCCGCCATCTGATCGCCCACGCCGACCTCGCCCGGGAATGCCAGGTCCAGCAGCCGCTCATCGTGCAAAACGGCGACATGGTGCGGCTCACCCCGAGCGGCGCCACCATCGTCGACGAGGTTCCCGTCGGCCGGCTGGCGAGCGACGGCAAGGGGCTCTTACCCCTCGGCGGTGCGGCACTCAAGGACCGGCGCCGCGTCATCTTGAACGGCAGCGCCGTCGCCACCGTGGTCCTCGACCGTCAAGGCCGGCTCGCCGCACCGCCCGCGATCAGTATGATCGGTTTGGTCGAGGAGGCGGCGGCAACCGCAGCCGCACCGCTATTCCGCGATGCTGTCGGGCGAGCGGTCGATGCCCTACCGGCCGCGACGCGCCGCGATGACGAGACAGTACGTGAGGTGGTCCAGCGCACTCTGCGGCGCGCTATCAATGAGCGCTTCGGCAAGCGGCCATTGATCGAAACCCATCTCGTCCGGATCTGAGGAGGAGGCCACTCGCGCTCCGTTACAACACCGGGCGAGGCAGACGCTGCGGCGGGCAAATCGTTTGTTCGCACCTGCGAAAAGCGGTAATATTTCAGGGAAATGACCATATAGAGATCGCGGCGGCGCCCCAAGGTGCGGCCGCGATTTTCTTTCTTACAGAGCAGCCTTGGCCGTCACCTCCGCACCCCCGTCCGCCCCCGACGTCACCGCCGTCACGATCGAAGACGAGATGAAGCGCTCGTACCTCGATTACGCGATGAGCGTGATCGTGGCGCGCGCACTTCCCGATGTCCGGGACGGGCTGAAGCCCGTTCATCGCCGCATCCTCTACTCGATGAAGGTCAACGGCAACGAGTGGAACCGCGGCTACCGCAAGTCGGCCCGCATAGTCGGCGATGTGATCGGCAAGTATCACCCGCACGGCGAGCTCGCGATCTATGACGCGATGGTGCGCATGGCGCAGGATTTCGCCATGCGCCTGCCGCTGATCGACGGGCAGGGCAATTTCGGCTCGATGGACGGCGATCCGCCGGCGGCCTACCGCTACACCGAGGCGCGGTTGGCGCGCGTCGCCGATTCACTGCTCGACGATCTCGACAACGACACCGTCGACTTTCAGCCCAACTATGACGACACCGAGCGCGAGCCGAAGGTCCTGCCGGCAGGTTTCCCGAACCTTCTGGTCAACGGCGCCCAGGGCATCGCGGTCGGCATGGCGACCAACATCCCGCCGCATAACCTGGGCGAGGTGATCGACGCGTGCTGCGCCTATCTCGACAACGGGGCGATCACCGTCGAAGAGCTGATGGAATACGTCCCGGCGCCAGATTTCCCGACCGGCGGGATCATCATGGGCCGCGCCGGCACGCATGCCGGCTTCAAGACCGGCCGCGGCGCGATCATCCTGCGGGCGAAGAGCCATGTCGAGGAGGTGCGCAAGGACCGCGAGGCGATCGTCGTCACCGAGATCCCCTATCAGGTCAACAAAGCCAAGCTGATCGAGCGCATCGCCGAGACCGTGCGGGAAAAGGTGATCGAAGGCATCTCCGAGCTGCGCGACGAGAGCGATCGCGAAGGGCTGCGCATCGTCATCGAAATCAAGCGCGACGCCGAGCCGGATATCGTTCTCAACCAGCTCTATCGCCATACCGCGTTGCAGACGAGCTTTGGCGTCAACATGCTGGCGCTGAACGCCGGGCGGCCCGAGCTCTTGACCCTGCGCGACATCATTGCCGCGTTTGTCGCCTTCCGCGAGGTGGTGATCACCCGACGCACGAGCCATCTGCTCGGCAAGGCGCGGGAGCGGGCGCATACTCTGCTCGGGCTGCTGATCGCGGTCGCCAATCTCGACGAGATCATCGCGTTGATCCGCAACGCGCCCGACCCGGCGACCGCTAGGGCGGGTCTTGTCGGCCGCGCTTGGCCCGCAGCAGATGTGGCACCACTGGTGGCGCTGGTCGGTGAGCCCGGCCGCGAAGTTGCCGATGACGGTACCTATCGCCTGTCGGACGAGCAGGCACGAGCGATTCTCGATTTGCGCTTGCAGCGCCTGACCGGGCTCGAGCGCGACAAGATTGCCGAAGAGCTGCGCGGTCTGATCACCGAGATCGCGGGCTATCTTGAGATCCTACGCTCGCGGGGGCGTCTGATCGAGGTGCTCCGCAGCGAGCTCTTGGCGATCAAGGAGCGGTTTGCGACACCGCGGCGCACGGCAATCGAGGATGTCGAGTTCGAAGCGGATATCGAGGCGCTGATCCAGCGCGAGCCGATGGTCGTCACGGTCAGCCACGCCGGCTACATCAAGCGCGTGCCGCTGTCGACCTATCGCGCGCAGCGCCGCGGTGGCCGCGGCCGCGCCGGGATGGCGATCCGCGAGGAGGATTTCCTCAACGAGGTTTTTGTCGCCTCGACCCTCGCGCCGGTGCTGTTCTTCACCTCCTCGGGGCGGGTCTACAAGCTCAAGGTCTATCGCTTGCCACTCGGCACGCCGCAGGCACGCGGCCGGCCGATGGTCAATTTGCTGCCGAACCTCGCGCCGGGCGAGGCGATCTCGACTGTCATGCCATTGCCCGAGGACGAGGAGAGCTGGGGCGATCTCGCCGTCGTGTTTGCTACGGCCAACGGCTATGTCCGGCGCAACGCGCTGTCCGATTTCGGCAATGTCATGGCGAACGGCAAGATCGCGATGAAGTTCGAGGGTGAGGATGCCGACGACCGGCTGATCGCCGTCGCCACTTGCACCGACGCCGATGATGTTTTCCTTGCCACGCGCAATGGCAAATCAATTCGGTTTCCGGTCAGCGATGTACGGGTGTTTTCCGGCCGCTCCTCGGTCGGCGTTCGTGGCATCCGCCTGCTCGGCGACGACCAGGTGATCTCCCTTTCGATCCTGCGCCATGAAGAGGTAGGCCCCGATGCGCGTAACGCTTATTTGAGCCTTGCCGCGCGGCGACGCCGGCAAATGGGCGAGGAGGGTGAGACGATCGCCGAGCCGGGGCTTGAAGCGGAGGAGGGTGAGGCTGCCGGTGACGAAGGATCGATCTCGGAGGAGATCTATGCCGACCTGTCACAGCGCGAGGAGTTTGTGCTGAGCGTGACCGAGAAGGGCTTCGGGGTCAGGAGTTCGGCGTATGACTATCGGATCACCGGCCGCGGCGGGCAGGGCATCGACAATATGGATCTGAGCCGCCGCCGCGATGCGATCGTCGCCGTCTTCCCGGTGGGCCACAATGACCAGGTCATGCTGGTGACCGACGGAGGGATGGTGATCCGCTGCCCGGTCCACGACATCCGCATCGCCCGCCGACGCAGCCAGGGGGTGGTGATCTTCAAAGTTGGCGAAGGTGAGCGAGTGGTCTCGGTGGCACGTCTACCGGAGGTC